>ERZ826016.1348-NODE-1348-length-23438-cov-16.587521_pt1 | contig 23438 bp, 20 predicted proteins | sample MGYA00519872_ERZ826016 | MGnify/ENA primary metagenome ERZ826016 (study PRJEB31778, sample SAMEA3449218) | human gut metagenome | biome: human gut; feature: human-associated habitat; material: faeces | place: United Kingdom | collected 2010/2012 ... | reverse complement strand
TCATGAGACGATCGTCCCACATATATGAGACGACCGTCCCACAATTGTGGGACGCCAAATGTGAGCCGTTGTTTTATGAAATTAAGCCTATAAGAACGGAAAATTAAGCGCATGTTTTCAGTAAATACTCTGCACCTTCATAATAACCGGGCTGGGATTCAATGAGTTTGATGAGCGTTTTGTCTTCTTTAAGAAAGAGTATGTAATTCCCGATACACTGCTTTAATTGTTCTTCGGTGAAGTGGGCGTCACTGCAATATCTGCCACAGGTATCGTAAATGAGGAGTATCGTTTCGAGATATTCGTCTATCATTTCTTGTACTTCGAAGTCTTGGTTTTCCTCATCGGCATGAGGAATGAATACTTCTCTGGGGAGAGCGAAAAGCACATTGTCCAGCAATTTGAGGACTTTTTCATCGCATGCATCCATCAATTCGTTGTTCCGGTCTATCGGTGCTTGCATCTTTCCAAATTTATAGGATAGGGTTAATAGAATAGCCATACCGATAATAATTAAGGGAATAGCAATGCAAATAAATAAGTATCCACTCATGGGGGTATCAGATATTAAGTAGTCCGAAATTCCCTGTCAAGACTGTTTTTTATTATAGGAGTGTGGGAACTGATGAAGGGATTACCGAATAATAGGAAAAGTGCGCGGGGCACTTTCTATTATCTGGTTAAAGGAATCGCTAAACACCCTGCTACAATAATAGAGACAGCACACCCACGCACAGAAGTTTATATAAGGAATAACCGTATATAACAACTCTACGTGAGTATCTGTTTCTATTATCCTGTAGCAAACTTAGCGATTTTTTAACCAAGGATAATATCTTCAGACACTCACTTTCGTAATTAAACATCTCTCCAACCTCTTGCTCATCGCCATGGAGGAGGAGAGAATGGGACAAAGATAAGAAAAGAAAAACTCAGGTGCAAGTAAATTGTTTACAAATGTTTATTGGGAGGGGAGACTCGGATACTGCTTGTTTATGAAAGCACTGAAAGCAGATGAAAGCAGAAAAAAGGGCTCTGCTTTCATCTGTAATTGTTTGCAGTAAGCATTTTTGGCAATCGCTGGAAGGAGTGAAAGCATAAACACTTAAATAACTACACTATTGACAAATGGTAAGGTAAGAAGCAAAGTCTTTGCATACCGGCAAACTCTTTTTACCTCTTTTTGTTATTACCGGATAAAGACCTAATAATATTTAAAACCTAGACTTATGAGAATTTATTTGCTAATGTTTCTTGCCCTGTTCATGGGCTTGCCTTCCATTGCATGGGCGCAAAATGAAATCCATGTAACGGGAACTGTGACTTCACAGGGCGAGCCTTTGCCGGGCGTTTCCGTTGTGGTGAAGGGAACTACCGGCGGAACAATAACCGATATGGACGGTAAATATTCTATTTCGGCTCCGTCGAAAGGAGTGCTTGTGTTCAGCTTCGTGGGAATGAAGACTGTGGAAATGGGAGTGAACGGACGTAATGTGATAGACGTGGAATTGCTGGATGAGAGTCAGGCACTCGATGAAGTGATAGTGGTTGCTTATGCCACGGCAAAGAAATATAGTTTCACAGGTGCGGCTGCAAATATTAAAGGTGACGATATTGCGAAGTTGCAAACATCGAGTGTGTCGAAGGCTTTGCAGGGAAGTGTACCGGGCTTGCAATCGTCGTCTTCGAGCGGACAGCCGGGAACGGATGCCGCTATCCGCATTCGCGGTATCGGTTCTATCAATGCCTCAAACACGCCACTTTATGTGGTAGACGGTGTGCCTTATGACGGTAATGTGAATGCTATTAATCCTGATGATATTGCTTCAATCACCGTGTTGAAGGATGCGGCTTCGGCTGCCCTTTATGGCTCGCGTGGTGCAAACGGGGTTATCATTATCACTACCAAGCAAGGACGGGTGGGAGAGAAACCTACCGTTTCCGCCAAAGCTACATTCGGTATATCAAACCGTGCGGTAGCCGATTATAAGCAAGTATCGACCGACCAGTATTTTGAGCTTTATTGGGAAGCGATGCGCAACCAGTATGTGAACGACGGCAAGAGTGCCGAAGATGCTGCAAGGATGGCATCGTCCGGTTTGGTGAACCGCCTGATGGGTGCAGGTCCCAATCCTTACGGAGTGAATTATCCGCAACCTGTGGGGCTTGACGGCAAACTTGTTGCCGGAGCGCATCCCCTTTGGAATGAAGATTGGCAGAAAGCATTGGAGCAGACGGCTACCCGCACGGATGTGGGAGTAAATATATCGGGAGGCGGACAGACCAACCAATATTATTTCTCATTGGGTTACCTCAATGATAAGGGTATCGCGCTGGGTTCGGGCTACAAGCGTTTCAATCTCCGTTCCAACATTACAAGTGAAGTGACGAGTTGGCTGAAAATGGGAGTGAATATAGGTTTCACACATTCGCTCCAGAAATATCCGGCTTCGTCGGACAGCAGTACGGGTAACGTAGTGAATGCCGGGCGATTGATTCCGGGCTTCTATCCCGAGTTTGAAAGGAATGCCGACGGCGGCTATAAGCTGGATGATAACGGCAACCGCATACCGGACTTCGGTTCTTACCGTCCTGCCGGAGCCACTCCCAACTGGAACTTGCCTGCTACTTTGCCTTTAGACCGCAACGACCGTATGCGGGACGAGGTTTCGGCGCGTACTTATGCCGAAGTGTCTTTTCCGTGGGAAGCTGTGAAAGGATTGAAGTTCAAGACAAGTTACAACTTTGACTTGGTAAACTATAATGCATGGGATTATGAGAATCCCGCTATCGGCCCTGCCGCCGAGACAGGTGGAAGTGCATCCCGCACCAATACCCGCACGTTTTCGTGGACGTGGAACAACATCTTTACTTATGACAAGACTTTCGGTGATCATCACATCAATGCTTTGCTGGGACAGGAAGCTTACTCTTACCGCTATGATTACCTGACGGCTGCACGCGAGAAAATGGGAATTCCCAATTATCCCGAATTGATTGTGGGAGCGGTGCTTACCGAAGGAACGGGCTATCGCAACGATTATACATTGACAGGTTATCTCACCAACTTCCAGTATGATTACAAGAACCGTTATTTCTTTTCGGCTTCTTACCGCCGGGACGGTTCCTCACGTTTTGCATCGGGCACTCGTTGGGGCAACTTCTGGTCGTTGGGAGGTTCGTGGCGCGTAGACCGTGAAAAGTTTATGGAAAAGACTCATTCATGGTTGTCCGCTTTGTTGCTGAAAGCAAGTTATGGTGCGCAGGGTAATGATAATCTGGGAACTTATTATGCAAGTCAGGGCTTGTATGACATTACTTCCAACTTAGGCAATCCCGCATTGATTTCGGCACGCTTGGCAAGTCCCGATTTGAAATGGGAAACAAACCTTAACCTGAATGTGGGTATCGACTTTGCTTTCTTTGATAACCGCCTGTCAGGTAGCTTTGATGTATTCCAGCGCCGTTCCAAAGATTTGCTTTATTCACGTCCCATAGCTCCGTCATTGGGTTACACTTCCCGGGATGAGAATGTGGGAGCATTGAAGAATACGGGTTTTGAAGTGGAAGTGAAGGGAACGATTATAGATAATCCGGACTTTAAATGGAATTTGGGAGTGAACCTTACGCACTATAAAAACAAAGTAACCGAACTGCCGCTTGCCGACATGCCGCCAACGGGAACAAAGAAACTTGCCGTAGGCCGTTCCGTGTATGATTTCTATTTGCGTGAATGGGCAGGGGTAGATCCCGATAACGGTAATCCGTTGTGGTATGTGGTGGATGCCGACGGCAACCGCAGCACTACTTCCGTTTATTCCAATGCCACTCCCGTGTTCACCAACAAATCTTCCTTGCCCGATGTGTATGGAGGTGTGAACACTTCTTTCTCTTACAAAGGTTTTGATTTGTCGATGTTGCTTGTTTACAGCATTGGCGGTTACATCCTGAACAATGATATAGTGATGATGCTTGGCAATGGAAGTACTGCGGGACGTGCGTGGAATACCCAGATATTGGACAGATGGACACCGGACAACCGCTACACGGATGTGCCTGCACTCTCAACGGTTAGCAACAGTTGGACTTCCAGTTCCACCCGCTTCCTTTACAATGCTTCCTATATGCGTGTGAAGAACATAACCCTGACCTATACTTTCCCGATGAAGATTGTGAATAAGTTGCGCTTGAAGAACTTGCAAGTATTTGTTCAGGGTGATAACCTGCTCACCTTTAATAAGGTGGACGGCATGGACCCGGAACAGGATGTGGACGGAACCACTTATTATCGCTATCCTGCCATGAGAACCATTTCGGGAGGTATTAATGTATCATTCTAAAATAACGAAACAGATATGAAAAGAAAACTATTCAACATATTAGTGGTGGGATTAACACTCGCAGGCATGACTTCCTGCGGAGGCGACTTCCTTGACCAGAATCCCACCGATGCGCTTCCCGACAGTGAAGTGGCTACTCCGGAGAATGCTCCGAAGGTATTCAATGGCGCATGGCGTTACATGTTCGATACCTATTTCACTCTTGCCAATCCCGGTTACAGTGCCGTGCTCCGTCAGGATGATATGATGGGAGATGATATTATTGCTTATCCGGGTAAATATGGATTTACCGCTTCTTATCAGTTTAAAGATACTCCGGATAAAACCATTTACCGCACCCGTGCTTTCTGGACGTTGCATTACAAGACCATTGATAACTGTAACACGGTTATCTCCATCGAGTCTAAAACAAAAGACAGCGAGTTGGACAAATATCGCGGAATGGCTTATGCACTCAGGGCTTTTACATATTTCTCATTGGTGCAACACTATCAATTCACTTATCAGAAAGACAAAGATGCCAAGTGCGTGCCTGTATATACAGAGCCTACCGGACCGAATACCGAGCCGAAAGCTAAATCTACCGTAGGGCAGATTTATGCATTGATATTGTCGGACTTAACGAATGCGCAAACCCTTCTTCAAGGAAAAGACCGCAGTCAGAAGTTTGAGCCGAATACCAATGTGGTGAACGGGTTGTTTGCTCGTGTTTATCTTGTAATGGGCAATTATGATGAGGCTGCCAAAGCTGCCGTTGCAGCACGTGACGGTTATCCGCTTATGCCTGTCGGCGATTATTCCAAAGGATTCAATGATGTAGGCAATGTGGAATGGATTTGGGGGCATCCGCAAACTCCCGAACAGAGCAATGCCAGCTATGCATTCAATTATCAGGATGTGGTAAGCCCGTCGAGCTATTATTACAGTTTCATGGCAGATCCTTATTTCAAAGAGCTGTTTACCGATTCGAATGATATTCGTTTGGGCTTGTTCGAGTGGATACGCGATGGTTATCTGGGATATAAAAAGTTCCTATTTAAAGGAGATAAGACCGCCGATGTGGTGTTGATGCGCTCTGCCGAAATGTATCTTGTGCAAGCCGAGGCGTTAGCCCGTCAGGATAATGTCAATCTGACCGATGCGGTTGCACCTTTAAATGAATTACGCAGTGCCCGTGGTGTAGCTCCTTATGACGCAACAGGAAAGACACGGGATGAGGTAATCAATGAAATATTGTTGGAACGTCGCCGCGAATTGTGGGGAGAGGGCTTTTCATTGACAGATATTCTGCGCACGGAACAAGCAGTGGTACGCCGTCCGTATAATGGCGATCCTGTTCTATGTCGGCAGATACCGGGTGGAGCCATGAAAGAATATACTCCGCAAGGACATTATATAAATCAGTTTCCAGACAAGACGGCTTTTGTTCCCAATAGTACTTTCTATCTGTATGCTGTTCCCGAAACGGAAGAGAATGCAAATCCTAACCTGAATAAATAATATATGTAGTATGAAAAGGAAACGGATAATACGATTAATTGTATTATCCGTTTTTATTTTAGACTATCATCGGTTTGCATATCCGGTTCAATAGTACTTTTCAATTCCTCCAAATCCCGTTATTATTTTATTCTTTTTCGTTTTATCTATAAAGTTGTTTAGTCGCTTTTCAAATTCTTCCGGTCGTTTCCTTGCTGCTTCAATATATGCAATTCGGATTCGCCTGTATGTGACGGAAAGTTGCTGATAGTTGTTCCATACCACTTTATCTTCTTTCAACCTGTCAATTATATCATTGGGAAATATGAAGGGTTCAGACAAGACATTTTGTATTTTCTTTTCAAATTTGGGGTGTATCATTTTATTTTCCAATAACCATTTGAGTCTTTCCTTATTGGCTTGCGAGTATGTGCTTTTGGGATTTCTGGGTGTGAAACGCTGAATCTTATGTTCTTTGTCAAAAGCCTTTATGGTACTGTCAATCCAATCGAAACAAAGCGCTTCTTCAACAGCGTCATTGTAAATAATACTGTTTTTCCCTGAAGATTTATTTGGAAATACAAACCAGATTTCATCAGAAGTGTCAAAGTTTTCACTCAGCCACTTTCGCCAATCTTTTCGATTTTCAAAATATCCTATTTTATTTTCCTTGTGCATATCCCATTATTTTAATAGGGAGTTTATTTAGACTATTTCTCCACTGCCGATGCAAAGACGATGATTGGCATCATATATCACTCCGAACTGTCCCGGTGCAATGCCTTGCAGCTTTTCTTCGGAGATCATTTTGTATCCTTCTTCAGTCTGCATTAATTTGCCACGGCTGAACTCCGGTGTATGGCGGATTTTGAATGTGACATCTATTTCCCCTTTTTGCTCTTTCCAGGGATTGTCTGTGATGAAGTGGAAGTTGTGCATGACAAATTCATTTCCATATTGTGTTTCCACATCATAACCACGTGATACATAAATGATGTTTTCTTCCAAATCTTTGCGGATAACAAACCAAGGTCCTCCGCTTAGTCCCAGTCCTTTACGCTGCCCGATGGTGTGAAACCAATATCCCTTGTGCGTACCTACCGTTTTACCTGTTTCAAGTTCTATGATTTTCCCTTCTTTCTCGCCGAGGTAACGACGGATAAAGTCATTATAATTGATTTTGCCTAAGAAACAGATTCCCTGACTATCCTTGCGCTTGGCACTGGCAAGCCCTGTACGTTCGGCTATGGCACGTACTTCGCTTTTCATCATTCCGCCAATGGGAAACATGAGTTTGGATACTTGAAGGTAATCTATCTGAGCTAAAAAGTCGGTTTGGTCTTTGACAGGATCTTTGGCTGTGGAGAGCCACACTTTTCCATCTGTTTCAGTGGTGGTGGCATAATGTCCCGTTGCTGTTTTATCGAAGTCCTTTCCATACCTTTGCTCGAAACAACCGAACTTGATGAGTTTGTTGCACATCACGTCCGGGTTGGGGGTAAAGCCTTGTCGCACTTTGTCAATGGTGTATGCCACTACATTATCCCAGTATTCATGATGAAGGTCGACAATCTCCAATGGACATCCATATTTGCGTGCTACAAGCGTGGCCATTTCAATATCTTCTTCCGAAGTGCAGTTCATTCCCTCTTCTTCTTCGGGACCTATTTTGATATAAAATAAAGTTGGGTTGTAACCGGCTTCTTTAAGCAGGTGCACTACTACGGAGCTGTCAACTCCTCCGGATATTAATGTTGCTATTTCCATTTAGATATAATACTCAGCCAAGTCTACAATTCCTGCTCTCATGGCATATTTGGTTGCCTCGTGCACATTGTTGACTTGAAGTTTACGAAAAATATTTTTTCTGTGTGAGTTTATAGTATGGAAGCTAAGGTTACGCTCGGTAGCTATTTCTTTTGTTGTTTTGCCCAAAGCTATCTCTTTCAGTATCACTTTCTCCATATTGGTAAGCAAAGTCGATTCTTTTGCCGGAGAGTTTAGCTGGCTGTTGAGAAGTAGGTTGCTTACATGGTTGCAAATGAAACGTTCTCCTTTCAATGCACATTGCAATGCCGAAAGTATTTCTTCTTTGGAAGAGTCTTTCATCACTACGCCAAAGGATTGGTTATTAATGATGGTTCTGCGTAGGAAGTCTTCACTTAACTCGTCAGAAAATAATAGCCAACTCACATTGGGAAAGCGTTCTCTTAATACAAGCAACTCATCCACACCGGAAAAGTCGAAGAGGGTGTAATCCAAGATTACTACCGACTTCGACTTTTGTCTTATTTCACTTACCAATTCAGCCTTGTTGTCTACTTCGCGGATGGAGGTTACTTCTTTCACTCCTTCCAGTAAGAATAATATTCCTGCTTTGGTAATGTCTTGGTTGTCTGCAATGATAAATTCTCTCATGAATGCAATGTGAATGATGTGCAAATATACAATAATCTAAAAGATTATGTAAATCGTTGACACATTTTATGTTCTATCCACATTTATCCATTAAAATGAACGTCCTTTGAAGACACTTGATTGCTCGATAGGAAGAACATATCCGCTAAGAGTAAGTGTGTTACCGCTAAAGTTAGGATTAATTGTAACACTGGCTTGGTTGGTTCCTTCCGGCATTTGAATAGTTACCGAAGCAGAGATACCGATACCCTGTACATTCATGCTAAAAATAGTAACTCTACGCTTAGTGGTACTCATTTTTATGTTAGATGCTTTTCCTTCTACCGTAATTCCACCTAATCCGTTAGGACCACTGTAAGGGCCGTTAAATGCAACCTGCACCACTGCATTGTCACCATCTAATGAGATAAAGTTGGTATTAGATGAAACGAATACCGAGCGTCCGCGTTTAAAGATTACACGGTCTGCTTCCAATACAAAACCTTGATCTTGCATAGACTGTAAAGCTTGTTGGAACAAAGCTTGTTGTTGTGCTTCTTCAGCGGCTTTCTTTGCTGCTTTTTCAGCTTTCTTTGCTGCCTTTTGTGCAGCCTTGTCCTGCGACTGGGCTTGTGAGAGTCCTGCAAACATGAACAGGAACATTCCCATTAAGAAGATTAACTTTTTCATAATTATGTCCTTTAGTTAATTAATTTGTATTCTTTTAATTATCAGAAGACTAACAACAAATAGAATGCCTTTGTTTCTTTAACTTAACTAAATTATATAATATTTCGATACAAAAACAATTGCCTGTTGCTTTTTTACAAAAAAAAGCATTTACTGCTCCGTGGTACCCCGGAATTCCGTCACGAACGGACATGATTCAAAAGCGGAATTACCATCTTTTGTGGCAGCAGTAAATGCTATACAAGTTTATTTATTTTCTTTCCATTTCTCGGCATACTCATCAAGAATCCTCTTGATGCCCTGACCTATCTTTACATAGTCGGCTTCATTCAGATTGGCGAGTGATGCACGTACAGACCATTCCGGGCCATCGAATCCACCACCGTTCAGCACTACTGTGGAAGTTTCTTTAGCTAAGCGGAATACAATGTCTAGTGGGCGATAGGTTTTCTTTAAATAGGTGACAAAATCATCGCCATAAAACTTCTTAGCCCACACAAGCATGTCTATTTCAGAATAATATCCGGCACGCAAAGGATCTTCTATCAGTGTGAATCCAGTGTTATCCCACAATGCTTGCAGGCGGTTGTGGATAATCTCCCACATCTTTTGTTTGTACTTATTCTCCTTATCCAACAAAGAAAAAGCCGCCATTAAACTCATTTGAGTTTGCTGTGGAAGTGACAAACCGGCAGTGTGGTTTAAAGCAACCTGTCGGCTATCTGCAACCATGCGATCAATGAATTTCATTTTTTCAGGATCGGGAGTCAAGCTGCTATAACGTCTGTTGAGTTGGCGTTTCTTGTTTGCCGGAAGTTTTGCTATCATCTTATCGTAAATATTTTCTTCATGCAAAGCAATGACAGCAAGACGCCAGCCTGTTGCACCGAAATACTTGGAGAAGGAATATACACACAAGGTATTATCCGGTAAATCTGCCATCAATGAACGGAAGTTCGGAACGAATGTGCCATAAACATCATCTGTAATGATCATCAGATTCGGATTGTCATTCTTTACAATGTCAATAATCAGATTAACCGTTTCTTTATCCAATGCATAGCTTGGCGGGTTACTTGGATTGACAAGGAATAATGCTTTGATTTTGGGATCTTTCAGCTTTTCGATGTCTTCCTTTTTGTATTGCCAGAGATGCAGACCGTCATTTGTCATTTTGTCTGCACTGATATTCAATACATCGAAATCATAGCGTGCAAGCTGTGGTATCTCTATGTATGGAGTAAAGATAGGAACCATTAATGCAATGGAATCACCTTTATTCAACAAGAAGTTTTCTTGAAGGGAGTCAAAGACATAACACATGGCAGCAGTTCCCCCTTCGGTAGCAAACAGATCGAATGTTCCTTTTGGAGGATTGTTGTCACACATTTCCTGATTCAGATAACTTTGCACGATTTGTTCGGTGTATTTTAATATACGGTCGGGCACAGGATATTGGTCACCTACTATGCCTTCTGCCCATTCATGTACCAGTTCGTTTGGAGCTGCTGCATGTTCCATGAGCATGTAGTTATAGGTTTCCTTTAATAATTCGCAACCCGGTTCGCCGTCATGTTCTTTCAGAAATTGTTCGAAGCGTTGGGCTATGCCTTCTTTTTGAGGGATTCCGGCTACGCCTTCCGCCATTTCGAAAGTGCGTTTGCTTTCTTCCACTCCGAAACGTCCTAGAAGGAAAAAAGCTTCACGGGGAACGGTAGCTATCCAGTTCGGGTTGCCACGTCCGGCATTGAGCATAGTGTGAGCCATTTTCTTCACACTTTCGTCTGCCATTTCTATTAATCTGTTTTTTAATTCGAACGGGCTGACTTTTTCCATTTGTCTTTCAAAATCCACCCCCGGGGTTTTACTTGTTAGATAGTCCATATTTTTAAAGTTTAGGTTTATATTCGGGTTATTTTAATAAAGTTACATTAATAATACAATGACGACTCCCCATATAATAAGGAGGGTATTACCCACTGCATAGGTTACTGTGTATCCCAAAGCCGGTGTTTCACTTTCCACGGCATCTTGAACTGCTCCGAGTGCGGCGGTAGTAGTACGTGCTCCGGCGGTACATCCCAATATTAGTGCCGGATGGAATTTAAACAGGTATTTGCCGAGTAGCAAACCGATGATTAGCGGGAGAGTGGTAGCAATGGCTCCTACGATAAATAAACTCCACCCCACTTCTTTAAATCCGGAAACGAAACTCGGTCCGGCTGCAATACCTACCACTGCGATAAACATATTCAAACCGACATTATTCAATACCCAGAGAGAAGGTTCGGGGATAGCTCCCCATGTTGGACGTTTGGAATGTAACCAACCAAAGACCAGTCCGGCAATCAGTGCGCCACCGCTTGTACTGAAACTGATAGGAATACCACCGACATGGATAGCAAGTGCTCCGAATATACCTCCAATGAGAATTCCCAAACCTACGAATACCATGTCTGTAACATTAGTTGCACGGTCGGGATAGCCTAATTGGACAGCTGCTGCATCCACTTCTTTTTTGAGTCCGACTAATTCCAATGTGTCGCCGGAGTCAATGATGGTTTTTGAAAAAATCGGAATATCTATTCCCGCTCTTTTTATTCGTCTGATACTTACTCCATGCATGAATTTCTGTGCACGGATGTTGCTTAACGGTTTGCCTGTGAATTCTTTTTTGGCAACCATTACAGGTAATACCTCAGCCGGGAAGTTTAGTAGTTGTGGATCGAAAGCTTCTTCTCCTATCCATGCTTCTTCTTCAATGGCATATTCACGACGTCCGCTTAAAACCACTTCATTACCTTTCCGGATGATTTGTGTAGGTTTTACATCATTGATAAGGAGTGAACCTTGACGCATGCGTTCAACGAACAACCGTTTGTCGTTCTGCTGAAAATAATCTTCCAGTTCCTGAACAGTTTTACCATCTCCAAACCAATCGTTCTCAATCTTATAGGCGCGAAATACTACCGGGCGGTCAGCATGAATAAAACCGGGTTCGTCTGCTTCATTATTTCCCATTTTAGCTTCAAGCTCTTTGCAGGCAGCTTTAACTTTTTCTAATCCTCCGAGCATGCGGGGCCCGATTGTGGCTAGTACCCATGCCGAACCTGCCGTACCGAATATATAAGTAACGGCATAGGCTACGGGAATGATGTTGATATTTGCTGTTTTATCAGCTTCGCTTATGTTTAGGCTGTTAATCGTGTCACCTGCCACTCCGATTACTGCCGATATGGTTTGTGAGCCTGCGAGTAATCCGGCGGCTTCGCCGATATTGTATCCCATAATTTTAGCCAACAGCCAAGGGACGATGAGACAGGCTATACACATGATAGCGGCAAAAGCCATTTGAGGCAGTCCGTCCTTTTTTAATCCGCGAAAGAATTGTGGTCCTACTTTATATCCGATAGCGAAGAGAAAGAGAAGAAAAAACACTGATTTGATAGGTCCGCCAACTTGTATGTTAAGTTGTCCCACCAATACGCCTACCAACAGTACGCTGGTGACAGTTCCCAAAGAAAACATTCCTATCTTGAATTTGCCAATCCAAAAACCGGCTGCGACAGTCAGGAATATGGCAAGTTCAGGGTATTCTCTGAGAAGATTAACTATCCATTCCATAATTAAGCTGTTTAGGTTTATTATATAATATTATATAAGTCCGAATAACGCGTCCGTTCGGTTATCACTGGCTTATAAACAGCTAATGAATGAAAAGTGTTGAGTTAAAAAGGATAGTAGTTTGTTAAAGCTGATTGGGGATAAGCAAAACAGGCAAATTATTTAAGCCGTCTGTTTAGTTGATTATTTGCTTTTTCTATTTTGGACTTGCCAACTCTCTTTCCGGTAGCTTTCTTTGGTTTGTTGCTACGGAAAGGATTTTTAGAATTACCCGACGTTTGTTTTGTACGAACCATATAATTTCATTTTATGCTTCTATTCCTGTAAATGTTTTAAGAGCGTATCCAATCAGAAAACTAATAGCTGCCACGCTGAAACTCAGAATTGCCATTTCACTGAACCGCTTGCGGAAACTTTCGCTTCTGGCTACGGAATAGTAATAATTGAATAGTGCTATAATTAATAAAGCCATAGCGAGCATTACTAATAATGCTATAATCGGGGTGCTAATCAAAATAAACGGGGCAACTAGTGCCACAACCGTTATAATATAGGCGATACCTGTATAGATAGATGCTTTCACTGCATGTTTGCCATTTTCTCCTTCCGATTTGGTGGAGAGATATTCGGATGATGCCATAGAAAGAGCGGCAGCAATACCTGTGATACTTCCGGTCAATGCGATGAGTTTGGAATCATTTAGAGCTAAAGTAAATCCCGCCAATGCTCCGGTGAATTCAACCAATGCATCATTCAGTCCTAATACAATAGATCCCATGTAGGAGAGCCGTTCTTCATTGATTAATTCGATAAGTTTTTGTTCATGTTCTTCTTCATCTTGAGCTAATCTCATTAAATCAGGATATTGAGTGTATTCCGAGTAGTTCTGATGTGCACTTTCTTCACCTGATTCCATTAGCTTAATAGCAAAAGTTATTCCCAATATACGTGCCAGCCAATAAAATTTGCTTATTCTCCTTTTGCTCGGAGTAGGAGATACTCCCGTATATTTCTTTAGAATTTCATAATGGGCAGCTTCTTCCGCCGCTATTTTCTTTAATATACTTTTATTGTGGGGATCTTTTTCTATTTCTGCTAACTTGGAATAAACAATGCTTTCGGTTATTTCATTCTTTTGAAAGCGGATAAAATTCTTTTTGGTTGTCTCGTCTGTTATCATGTCAATTAGCTATTCTTATAAAGGATTGTGAATGCAAAAGTAAGAAACAATTCTCATTAATTGATGTTTATCAAATAAAAAGATTATATAGTATCGAAATACTTATTTAACTTTGTTCCCGTAAAAAAGAGTAATATGATAAAAGCGATTTTTTTTGATATAGATGGGACATTGGTGAGTTTTAAGACTCATGAAGTACCTGCTGAAGTAGTAAAAGCTGTTAATGATTTAAGGGAAAAAGGTATAAAGGTGTTTATTGCAACGGGGCGGCACTTTTCGTCAATTAATAATTTGGGAGATTTGCAGTTTGATGGTTATATCACTTTAAACGGAGGTTATTGTTTCTCCGGTAATCATATCATTTATAAACATCATATTCCAAAAGAAGATATTGGGAAGTTACTGGATTATCTGCAATATAAAGAGTCATTTCCATGTATCTTGGTTCGTGAAAATTCTGCAATTATGAATTTTGAGAATGAGACGACAGAGCATATTTTCACAATGCTGAACTTTCCAAAACCACCGGTTGGGGATTTACGGAAAGCAGCGGAAGAAGATGTTTATCAGTTAATTGCTTTCTTTGACAAAGATAAGGAAGAGGAAATGATGGGTATCATGTCCGGTTGTGAAGCCACCCGTTGGTATCCTTCGTTTACCGATGTGGTTCCTGCCGGAAGTAGTAAGAGAATAGGTCTAGATAAAGTTATAGAATATTTTGGCATTTCTTTGAATGAGACAATGGCTTTCGGTGACGGAGGCAATGATATTACCATGTTGAAACATGCCGGGATTGGCATAGCTTTGGGAAATGCTGATGATGAAGTGAAGAACTCAGCCGATTATGTAACTACTTCTGTTGATGATAACGGAGTGGTGAATGCCTTAAAACATTTCGGGTTAATGGATTAGAACAAATATAGTTATGAAAACACATCTTTTCCATTTATTTTTTGGCTTGTTTATTCTTTGTGTGGCTTGCCGGTCAGGACACAAGCAGAACCGAATAGATAACGGAAGGATTCCTTTACTGGTATTTACTGATTTCGGACGGGATGTGGATGATGCGGAAGCATTTACTTATATTGCTAAAAATGATTCTTTTAATCTTGCAGGGGTGGTGTGTTGTGGATATATACCTGAATGCCGCGCCAAATCATTAAACTTGTTTTTGCACTCATTGGGAACTGAAGTCCCTATCGCTGTTGGAGCGGCTTTACCTTTGGAAGTGACGGATTCTACCTTAATAACAAAATATCTTGTAGATCATTCTTTAGATGGCAAACCTTATGAATATACTTTATTTGAAAACTTAGCGGAAACGATTGATACTTCCCGATTTTTGACAAACATTGATGCAGATTACTTGGTCGATTCTTTATTGAATTGCTATAAAGGTCGGCTAAGGATAGTTGTGCTGTCGCAAGCCACTGATGTAGCACATTATTTTAATCAATATCCTGATCGGACATCGGATGTACATTCTATATATATTCAAGGACAAGCTGTTGTTGATAGCATTAACAAAAGACTTTCACCGGATGAGGCTGCTTATAATTTGAAAGAAGATTTGGAAGCAGCTAGGATATTGTTATCATTGCAGGATTCGGCACCTTTAATATTCTTAGGTAAATATGCTGCTTATCCAATGGCTTATTCTACAGAAGAGTTTCGCCGGATGTCGCAGAATAACGGTAAAGCAGGAGAATATCTTTATCAGGCGGCGGTCAAAGGATTGGAATGCTTTGCACAGAGGGATTCTTCTACTTTCTATCGCGTGTTTAATCTCGCACCGTTTGTTCCATTATCTAAAGCTGTGGAGGAATCCGGAAAATTATCCAATCCTTATGATTTGCTGACAGTCATTGCGATTGATAAACCTGAACTGTTCAATAGTCATAAGGTTGGAAAGCATACTCTTATCGGGGTGAGGAAAGAAGATAATCCTATTGCCGGATTTCAGAAATTGAAAAAACTTATTTTAGGATTGTAAGCTCGTTTTGTTCCGTTATGCCGATAGAGTAAGTTTTACCTGTCTCTGTTTTAAATATTAGTTGCTTTTCACCATATCTTATTGTACATGGAACACCGGATTTTGAAAGAACGGTTGCATTTTCAAGTTTGCCATTTTTCCACTTAACGGATATTTCAAAATTTCCTTTTGCACAGATACCCGAAATTAAACCCTCTTTCCAAGCATTTGGTAAAGCAGGTAGTAAATGGATAAATCCCATGTGACTTTGTACTAACATTTCTGTGACACCTGCCGTTCCACCAAAATTCCCGTCAATCTGAAAAGGAGGGTGAGTATCCCATAAATTATCAAGGGTACAGTTTTTAAGAAGATTTCCGAACAAGGTATAAGCATGATTACCGTTATGAAGTCTTGCCCATTGATTCAGCTTCCATCCCATGCTCCAACCTGTAGCGAAGTCGCCACGATGTATGAGCACTGTTTGGCAGGCTTGTGCAAGATTGGGTGTAGTTATGGGAGAAATGGTGTGTCCCGGATGCAGTCCGAAAAGGTGATTTACATGTCGATGATTATCTTTCGGATCATCAATATCTTTAGACCACTCCATTAATTGACCATAACGACCTATTTTGTAGGGGGCTAAATTATCTAATACTTTTTGCCATTCTTTACGCTCTTTACTGTCTTTGCCTAATATTATGCTTGCTTGGATGGCGTCGGTGAGAATTTCCCGGACAACGGCATGAACAAATGTTGCTCCCTCGTCTATTGGTCCGTGTTCGGGAGAAGTAGAAGGAGCAGCAGTATAACTCCCGTTGGGTTTGTGCCAGAGATAATCTGTAGCAAACTGTGCACTGCTTTTAATAAGATCATATCCTGTTTCTTTCAGGAACTTTTTGTCGCGGGTATAATCATAGTATTCCCAAATATGTGTGGCAAGCCACGGGCCTGCCATCGGATTAAAATTCCATGACATGTCTTCACTGCTCAAAGGCGATGTGAAACCAAATATGTTGCCGGATATGGAGGCAGTCCATCCACGTGCATCAAAGTATGCCTGTGCTGTCCTCTCACCCGGTTTCACTAAAGTACGGATAAAATCGACAAGCGGTAACATACATTCACTGAGGTTAGTAGAACATGCCGGCCAGTAATTCATTTGTATGTTGATGTTGTTATGATAATCTACCCGCCACGGACCGTCTGTATTATTGTGCCACATGCCTTGCAGATTAGCCGGGAGATTTCCGGGACGTGAACTCGCAATGAGCAGGTATCGCCCGAATTGAAAATAGAGTTCTTCCAGATAATAATCCTGTTTGCCGGAACGATAGGCAGCTAAACGCTTATCAGTAGGTATGTCATTATAAGTTTTCTCCGGGTTTAAAGAGAACTTCACCCGGTTGAATAAGGAAGAATAATCTTCCCTGTGCCGTTTGTAGAGTTCTTTATAACTTTTGTCGGATGTTTGATTAATGATTTTATGTGTACTTTTCTCCGGATTTACTCCAACATAAGTTTTTGGATTGGAAAAGTCAGGGTTGAAGTTCATCCGGTAATCCGTATCGGCAGAAAGAAGAAACATAACTTCGTCAGCATCTTCTACTTTGATTTTATTATTTATGGTACTGATTTTTCCATTCTTCTGAATGGCTTTTATGCGGATATTGAATTTCATTTGGTTGTTGTTCAATACTCCCGAATAGAGCAACTCATCGTTGCCAATCATTGTTACTTTGCCTGTAGCATCCGGGTTTGGAGCATAGCTGAACATGAGATTCTGTTTACCGGGTTTATCGGCCGAAAACTTCATTACTATTACACTGTCGGGGTAAGAGGCAAAGTAGTTACGCGTATAAAAACAACCGTCCTTATGAAAAGAAACTTCTACCATTGCCGAGTCAAGAGATAAAGCCCGCTTATAACCGCTCATATTCACTTCGCTAAGTCCTGTTTCTACATAAACTTCTCCCATTGTGGTGAAATTGCCAAAGCGGAACGGCTTTTCTGCGTTTGGTTCGTAAGGAGTTAATCCGTTGAAATTTTCTTTAGTCAGCTTTTCTGCTAAATTTTGATTGCCTTCGGCAAATGCTTTACGTATATCTTTCAGTAAATGAGCAGACTGTTTATTAACATTCCAATAGTATGAAGCTCCTTTGGATGTATTTGGTCCTCCTTTCCAAAGTGATTTTTCATTTAGGGTAATTCGTTCCGCACTAATAGAACCCATAATATTTGCTCCGATACTTCCATTGCCAATAGGTAACGAACGGCTTTCCCAATCCGAATCCGGATTATTTCCATTGCCTTCGGCGTATTTCCAAATGGCAGTTCCGTTTAGATTATTTGGCGTGTCAAACCAAATAGTATAATTTGTACTATCGGCAAATAGATTTATATTATTTAGAAGGAATCCTATAATTAGAAGTAGGAGTGTTTTCATAATGTTAGATTAATGTAATTTATTCAGGTTGTACCTCATTGGGAGACGGAAGCTGTTTCCAACCTTCGCCAAAAGTATCATAAGCATCGGTAACTACTACAAAAGCACGTGGATCGGCTTCTTTTATTTTGATTTTCACACTGGTTACTTCTTTATAACTGACTACCAGAAATAACATTTCCTTATCTGCTCCGGTGTAAAGTCCGCTACTCTTGATACAAGTAGCTGTACGGTCCAAATCAACAAGTATATAATTATGTAACTCGGTCATTTCCTTATCACTAATGACAAAAATAAGTTTATCATTCTTTTCTCCGTTTATGATATAAGCTATTACGCGAGAAATAACAAAGATAGAGATAAGAGAATAAAAAGACAAATACCATGACGGTTGTGCCGTATCATCGGCATTACCTATTCCAAAACCGATAACTACCAATCCGAAACAAACCACAGTAGCGTCTACCAACAAAATAGCACTTGAAAAACGGATGTGGCAATATTTCTGGAGTAACATACCTATAATATCACTGCCTCCCGTTGTAGCCTGATTGCGTATAACAATCCCCGTGCCTATTCCGATAATAGCTGCTCCGATGATACAGGTTAGCATTAGATGATTTGTCATATCCATGCTTCCGCCTAACAGTTGAGTAGGATCTAATCGTTCCAAGGCTTCTTGGGTGGGATATACGAGGCGGGACATAACATTCATTATTAAAGGAGTAATCAATGCCGCGGCGATTGTACGTATTCCGAGTTTAGAACCAAGTAAAACGACAGAAATGATTAATAAAGGTATATCAAACATATAACCAAATGTACCGACTTGTATGGATGGAAAGAGGTTATGAAGTACGATGCTGGCACCGTATACACCACCCGGAACAATATTATAGGGATTGATAAAAAGAACAAAACCTGCTGCCAATATAGTACATCCTAAGAGGATGCTAATCCACGTACATAACGTTTTTCTCATAATGATATTCAATTTTTATTCGGCAAATATACAAAAAAGTCTTTTCCTGTATGAATTTTAAACTGATAAGTCATGGATGAAGGGAAATAAAAAAGCCTCTTACGACTAAGAAGCTCTTTATATTATGTAATTGAGAAAATTATTTGCCCTCTCTTATAGCTTTCTGTTGGTTCAAACGTTCCTGTTGTTCCCTTTTTTCTTCTAATGATATGGGTTGCTTGCTCCAAGAGGCTATTGATTGGCGAGTGCGCTCTATCCATTCTTTATGAAATTCGTTGATGTATTCCATAATCTTTTAATTATGAATTTATGCAAATATAGTTATTTCGTTTGTATTTAACAACATTTGGGGTATATGGTTGCTGCATATTATTTTAAAAATAGTAATCAAATGGAAAAGAGGAACAATAAAGTTTGATTTACTTTTGTTCCTCTTCTTATTATTCTTTTGAATTGATATTGTTAATTTATTCTTTGTTCATAGCCATAATTGCTATTCTGATATTCTATTCCAGTTTCAATACACTTTAGATATGTATTTATCTTTTGATGATTAGACCAGCTTTTACTTATGCTGTATTCCATCTGACCGGAACTCTTATCAATATAAGATTTGAACTTTCCTTCATAACTATCCACATACCATGCTTTTTCTATTGTAATAGTCGTCTCATAGGTTCCTTTCGGTAAACCTGAATAAGAAACACGGAGAATTGGATTTTTGTATTCAGTATATTTATATGTGATAGGTGCAATATATCTTTGTTGCTCACTTTTTTCCGAATAAGTTATAACGTTTTCTATTTTAATACTTTTTCCGAGTGTTTCGACTGCAATTTGACTGTCATCATAGTATATAATTTTATTACCGTCTATATGATAAGCTCTTATGTAATAAGTTTCGTTTTGACTTATTGGCGAAATTATCCATTCTTCTTTTTTAAATGCTTCGTCTATATAAGAATCTGTAATTTGGGGCTTGGGAGAAGTACTGTAACAAAGGCCAAATGTACTGATAGTATTAGAAATTTTTGCTTTAAGGCTAATGGTATAAGTACTGATTCCGGTTAGAGTTAATAAAATATTAGAAGTAGAAACACCTAATGTTTGAAAAAATGATTCCTCACCATATTTTATCTCTTCTCTTACTTTTGCATAAAAACGTGCATAATATTTAGTTGCATTATTTAAATTAGACAAAGTGATATTGATAACATCTGTATTCACTTTGTTAATATTATCATCTATTGTAGGAAGCGAATGTGTAGAATAGCATATTCCGCGTTCTTTAATTATTTCTTTGTTACCCAGTATTGTTCCTTTTATCAGAGCAGAAGAGGCGGTAACATCTTCAATGATCGGTGCCGAAATATTTACTTCACCTTCTTGCCCATCGTCAGGATCGGTCGGAGTATTGATGATGTCAAAAATAAAATATCCAGAGACATTATTAGTACGTTCTATGTCTCCCGACAGAATTTCATCTTTGCCTGAGTACGTTCCTTCATTCTGGGAATTGAATGTTAGGGTAACTTCTAAATGGTGTTCTACTTTTGTATCATCTATGTTTATTGTATATTCGAGGATATATTTTGCCGTGTTTTTATCTGTTCTGTTATATGTGGCATAGGTATTTTCTATGTTCCATGATTTATCGTGCGGAGTAATTAATACACTATTATTTGATTCTATAATCGTATCTATAAACCAGCTGTCAATGTTAGAGCTTGTACAAAGTCGCATATTTTTACCTTGAATGGATACCGGAGCATATTCTATGGAATCTTCAGGAGAGTTCTCTTTACTGCAAGCGCTAAAAAGAATACATAAAAGTAGACTTATTAATGTAGTTGCCGTTTTCATAGTTGTTTTTTATATTTGGTTATTCAAAATATGGATTAGAATCTAAAAATCAATAGGTAATACTTACCAATCATTATCAGAATTGCTGGGATCCGATTTTAAAAAATTCTCTAATTCGATAAATGTTTTGTCTGTATAATTGCAGAAATAGTATGCGATATTAACCATAAACTTTTTTTCTTTAAGAAAATATTTATGCATACTATATATGTTTCTTTCTATGCCTATATCATAGAATGTATGTGGTATAATGGTTGCTTTAATTTTTCCATCTTTAACTGTAATTGTATAGTTGTAAAGAACCATTGTATGGGTATAATAATATGGTAATCTATCAGATTGTTCCCGGACTATATATTTATCATCAGTGAAAGATACTTTATTGGAATTAAAGTTGCTTGTTTGAATTCTATGATTAAAATAGTTTTGAACTTTATTTGATAGTTCTTGTTTACTCAAGTTGCTAAGTTCTATGACTTTTGATAATGTAATGACTCCATCTTTTACTATCCACCGTTCTTTAACAGCTTCATATTTTTCTTTTTTATTTTGGGCTAATAGTGTTATATTACCATATAGTAAAGTCAAAATAAGAATAGATATGATTTGTCTCATAATATTGTTTTTATTAGTTTAATCCCAATATCCTGTGCCATTACAAACAGAACATTTGCGCCCATTTGTAGGAGTGCATTGTTCGCATTTTATGGCATTGCCCTCATACCCGCGAAAATAACCTGTTCCATGACATGAACCGCATATGCCGGTTCCTTTGCAGGACTGGCAAATTGACCTGTGACTTGTTGAGTTTCGGGGAGTTATGTTTTGTGTCGGTTGAGACGGAATGGCTATGTTTGAGCCACCATCTACGTATGTAGATTTAAATGTTGCTTTAAATCTTTGTGTGCGAGATGTTAAAGTCATTTTAAATAAATCGAAAGAGAATTCATCATTTTCTCCAATGAATGTTTGAATATCTTTAATAGGCAGCTCCAATCTATAATTACGTCCATTCATAGCGAAATATATAAGATAATAATCTGAATATGGGTAGTTCTTGATAATCTTTAAGCGGATGTCTTTCACATTTTCATTATCAATGCATGTAAGATATGCCGTAGGAGCATTTGCTTCAGCTATATTTTTAGCTTGTTTATATACATCCTCAAAACTTTGTGCCATAGTGTAACATGGTAAGATGCAGATGCAAATAATAGATATAATTTTAAAAAAAATCGGTTTCATTATTCTGTTTATTAATTGATAGTTCCTGTACATTGTAATTCAAGTAAAGAGCTTCCATTCATATTACTGAATACATATTTACTTCCGGTCATAGTAAATTCGCCTCGGCTGGAAAATGCTAAAATTGTTTTATATTGGAAACTGCGCACATGCCCTCCTGCATTTTGCATGACGGAGAAACTGAGTGTAGCTGTGTTTTCGCCTGTCTTTTCATAAGTATATGTTCCCCAATCCACTGACCAGTTTGGTTGGCAATCTGTTGTGTTTAGAATCTCAATCGCCCCACTTTCACCATAACGTTTGCTTTGTCCGGAATATGTATAAGTTCCTTCCCATTCAATTTTAATGCCTCTTGATAAAGTGGTAGGGGCTAATGATCCATTTTCATAGTTTGAATCGTTTTCGTCGTTGTCTTTGCTACAAGACGAGAGTGGTAAGCAACATATGCTTAATACTAGTACTAAATTTTGTAATTTCATATTTTATTTTTTTATGTTTATGTAAAGGTCTATATAAAAGTAGGATATAGATATGAGGCAGCGTTGAAAGATAATCAACAATATTGTTGATTATTTATCACACATATCATATTCTCGAGTGTAGTATTTGAAAAAGTTATGTTTTAATATCAAAGATATTCGTAACAATTGTTCGGTATCAATACTTTGTCGTCGGAAAATAGAATATATATTTGTCCTGTCGCAATAAAGTTTTCTAGCGAACCATGCAACAGAACGTTCTTGGCGGTGAAGTTCTTCTTCTATGAGTTGACCGATGTGAACCATAATAAAAAAGGCGGAACCATTCGACTTATTTCAATCTGAGGTACCGCCAAGCACCCTGTCCATTAATAAGTACGAACAGTTCACGCCCAACACAGACGTGAACCTTCTTCTACTTATTCTCTGGACTTAAAATTGGCGGTTTTCAGATTGGAGAATAAGAGCTAAAAGCTCAAGTATCTTCTAATAAGTATGAGAATGGAAACGCTTTTCCAATTGTTTATTGTTTTAAATAAAAATAGGAGAGTGGGGTATAAAATCCACTCTCCTTATATATAAGTAACTTAAATTACTTAGCCAAAGCCTGAGCCACGTCAACAGCACAAGCCACAGTACAACCTACCATAGGATTGTTACCAATACCCAGGAATCCCATCATTTCTACGTGAGCAGGAACTGATGAAGAACCGGCGAACTGAGCATCTGAGTGCATACGTC
>ERZ826016.1342-NODE-1342-length-23505-cov-4.063710_pt1 | contig 23505 bp, 19 predicted proteins | sample MGYA00519872_ERZ826016 | MGnify/ENA primary metagenome ERZ826016 (study PRJEB31778, sample SAMEA3449218) | human gut metagenome | biome: human gut; feature: human-associated habitat; material: faeces | place: United Kingdom | collected 2010/2012 ... | reverse complement strand
CCAGTCTCAAAGTCGCAGTTGGTTGTTTAGTATCAGAATCGCTTACCGTTAACATGTCACTATGATGATTTATTATCACAATCGAACAAACTTTTAGCGTTTTGGCTATCTAGCTAACAAATATCAGACGCACGAGGAACAATTATGGCAGTAGGCTGGGCAGGAGATACCGCAGTACAAGACCAAATTGATGACACGATCAATGACGAGATCCGCCGAGCACAATCAAAGCTCTACCATGGTGAAAGCCGCAAATTCTGCGAAGAGTGCGGTGAGCCGATCCCTGAGGCACGCCGTCAGGCTTTGCCGGGCGTAAGACTTTGCATACATTGCCAAGAAGAAGCTGACAAGCATGCTAAACGGTTTGAGTTGTATAACCGACGTGGTAGCAAAGACAGTCAACTAAAGTGATCCACTTCGGCTATAAAAATGAAATCTCGTTGCTACAGAGTATGAAAAAAGGGCCGCTCAAAGACGACCCTTTTTTGGAATATCAGCTTCAGCTTACTTGCGAAGCTTACGAACCTGTTCGACGAGGTAGTCGATGCACTCAGGCGTAGCCTGACGGGAACCCGTCAAGTGGGGACCCGTAGTGAACTTACCACCAACACCAACCATCGGGGTGCTGTCGATCTGATAAGCATTCCAGAGCATAACTGCGGAGCGAGACTTGTTCTTAACACCGAAGGAGTTAACCGTAGCATCCCACTTAGCGGCATCAACACCGTTTTCGACCATGAAGTCACGGATATCGTGAGAAGCGCTATCGAAGTTGTAAGACCGCGTCTGATAGATCACGCTTTCAAAGAAGGAAAGGCTCAACTTGTCGAGGAGACCCAAAGCTTCAAGAGCGAAGTACGTGTCGGTGAACGGGAGGTACTTCGGCTGCCAGGCCACCGGGCAGATGCGAATCGTCACATCAGAAGGAGCGGTCTTAGCCCATTCTTCGAAAACCGGATGGAACTGCAAGCAATGCGGGCAGGTATAAGCAAAGAATTCAACCACTTCGATCTTATCAGCCGGCGTCGGAGCCATCGGATGAACACTCAAGAATTCCTTGCCAACCGTGTAAGCGGGAGAGGCATTAGCAAATGCAGAAGACGTGAGTGGAGCGAGCGCACCAGCACAAAGGAGATCACGACGGGAAATCATAGGGATTTGATCCTTCGGTTACGTATGGGTAGTAGTAAGTATGACAAGGCATTCTACTCTGTTCTATAAGACTTATGCTTAAGGTTTCCTAAGTCTATAAGCGAGCATGTAAAAAATTATGAAATCGTTTGACCGTCAAAGATTTATATCGTGACCGATCGGTCAATTGGTGCTGAATGGTGGTAATAATTACAAGAACAAGGAGTACAGCACCGTTAGGGAATTAAAAGGAATACATCAAGAACAAAAGCAACAAAAAGCCCTCCTAAGAGTATGCATCAGAGGAGGGCGATTGTTAGCCTACGAATGGACTATAGGCGTTTTAGAATGCGTGACGGACACCGACAGTCATACGCCAATCGGTTTCCAAGGTAGCTCCGGCGGTACGTTCAAGGTCACCCCAGAAGTAGGTTGTCGGGCTAAGGTTGAAGTTAGCACCGATGCCGTATTCAATCCAGCTATCCTTACCGTCCTGGGTGAGGCTTGTGCCATTAGCACCAATGATCTTAGCGTCGCCATCAAATTCATGAACGGCAGAAACACGGAAATAGACGTCACCCTTATTGTTCGGGCACTTGATGCCAGTCGCAACGCCGACGCGACCAAGGAAGCTCGTCATGCTGTCAAACTTGTACTGAGCAACACCTAAGTCGAGGTCTTCGCTATTGACATAGGTGTAGGTCAATTCAGCCTGAGGTTCGACGTAGTACTGATTGGAGAGGTCAAAGCGCCAACCGAATTCGCCAGAGAGGCTGTAAGCAGTATTATCCAACTTACCAGTCTTCGTGCCGCCATCAACCTTCATGTCATTTTCAGCCTTGGCAATACGAGCGACGATGTCGGCAAACATGCCATTATCAGCCATCCAAAGACCATACCCTGTCAGCGTGTAAGCATCGAGATCGGCAGAACCACGACGGAAGTCGTTGTCACCCTTGGTGTAGCTAGCAGCCAAACCAACACGGAAGTTGGTGTTCGGAACTAACGTATCGCCACCAACCTGGATCGTAGTAAAGTCGTTTTCGAGGCCAGTTGCAGAAAGACGACCCCCATCATAGCGAGCCCAAACACCCGTTGTGCCTTCCATGGCACGAACGTCACCCATACGCTTACGAACGTCATTCATAAGGATACGGTTGAGACTTAAGAGCGAAGAGCCGCCGAGCGTGAGGGTGTCTTCCATCAAGGTGTTTGCGTGAACGGTCTGATTACCCTTGCTGTCGATCGAGATCGCGCCGTTGTAATCACCTTCAGCGACAAAGGCATTCTTATCACTAACCATGCCGCCAATACGGTCGATCATGTCCTTAGCATCTTCAACTGTCACCTTGTCAGCGTTTTCGGAAGCAACGGCCGTCACCTTCGTGGTCGTTTCATTCGTCACGGAGAAAGTGTTTTCACCCTTGGCATCCAAAACGACTTCGCCTGCCTTACCGGTCAACTTGTCGGCAGTCACGTTCTTGTCGGTTTGAGACAGATCAACCTTACCGTTATCGAGTACGAGGTTGCTGACCGAGCTTTCATCCTTCACCACCCATCGAGCACCAGCGCGGAAAGCCATGGCATTATCACTTCCTTTAACAGTAGCAGCTCCATTAAGCGCAGAGTTAGCGCCGGAGAAAGTGAGAGGTGCCTTAGCGGCTTCTGCAATAGAAACGTTGCCGTTCACTGTGAGAGCATCGGACTTAAGTGTCAGTTCGCCGGCAGTCGCTTTGACATCTCCATTAATAGTCGTAGATCCAGCCGTCACATTCGACTTACCGCCTTTGATTAAAAGGCCAGTGACATCGGTAACACCTTCCTTAGCTGTGACATTTACGGTCAGATTGTTGGCAACCGTTAGATCAAAAGAACCAGCCGTAACCGCAAGACCAGCCTTCTTATAATCAGTCGATTTCTCTTGAATTGTCGAATCAATTGTAAGATTTTGAACATCGATCTTGGTTTTAGCAGACTCAGCAATGCTAACAAGTCCACCACGATAGTCGGACTTCAACGTGACGTCACCGCCTTGGATGTTCAATACACCACCGTTATTCGAGATGGCATAACCATTGTCCTTTTCAGATGTTGTGGCAATTGTGAGGGCTTTGAAATTTTTGAGATCTACAGAGCCAAGGCGGACATAAATAGCCGAATCGTCTTTACTAATGACGTTGATAACGCCATTCGTATTGCCATCAAGGATGTGCTTAGCATTTTGAGCGTCGGCATATATTGCATATGTACCTGCAGTGCGGATATCAACTAGATCCGCTTTCAAATGAACATTTCCTTCCCCTAATACTGTTTCCTTGCCTGTAGCGTGAATGTATATTTTTCCCGGACCTTCGACGTGAACATTCGTCACCAATCCTGAGCTTAATGTTTGACTTGCGAAGGTACTCTCAAGCCGAAGTTCATGGCCATTTAAATTGACGTGAATCGGATAAGGGGTTTCAGTTGATGGATTCGTACCGTTTAAAAGGGGTTTATTGGTCGAAGTTATTGCATAATCACCAGACAATGCATAATCCCCATTGCCCAAAGCCTGGGAACCAGTCCCCGAAAGCTCCGTCGCAGCATAAGCCGTACCCATCGAAAACACCGAAGCCAACGCAACGGCTAAAACTGTCTTTTGCATTTACATCTCCAACGAGTGCCGCTGATATATAAGAAGGCTAGGATGCCTACACAAATCAACGGCTAAAATTCATATTTAAATTCTCATTTCTCGCTGAACGGAAATCAAAAAACGCCACTCCAACAATAGTTCACACGATGTATCTTTTAATATTATGACAACCAATAGGGCTCATACCAAGTAGACTTTTGTTCACATGGATTTGATGGTTCATCAGGCTGAAATTTGGTGTATGATCTATTAACAATGATTCATATTGATACCTTTTACCCCCCCCCCAGGCGTTTCTAAATTGCTATCACTTAACAGCCGAAAATCTTTCTTTCATCCGTCGCGCTTCCATTAACCGCATTGCCTTAATCTCCTCAAAGCCGTCTCTATCATTTCGTACTGCCAACCCGTTAGAAAGACCAAAAAGTGAACGCGTTAACCCTGTTGCGTCAATGCAACAATGGGTGGTTTTAAGTCTCTTTATAACTCAGCCAGATTAACCATCTGCCATAGGTTATGTTAAGGAGAGGGATTCAAGAATCGCCATAAAACATCGCAAATCAGACAACAATGCTGTTTTTTTAGATTTTGCTCGAAACCTTCACCCAAAACTAAGACAAATTCCTTACAATACGGAAACGCAACAAGGACTAGCCTTTGTAACCCTCAACCAATATGTTCCGTATTCAACGCATCTTTAAACAGTCAGTACTTCTCTTTTCTAGCTTGTGTCTAGCCGCTTCAGCAGGTCTTGCGTTCGCCGATGACGGTGCCGCCAACAAGTCAAAGACGGTCGAAATCTTCGGCCTTAAGATGACTCGTGCCTTTGGTCCCTATGTTCGTTATGGCGAATGGCTGGGCAAAATTGAAGAAGGCACGGCCATGCAGTTCTGGAAACCTGAAGATGAATTGAGCGGTTGGTATGCGCTCGTCAATAGTCCTGAAGACTTGTCTGTCTTAGGCAGCCAGTTTAAATTTGTTCGCACAGCCGCTACTCGCTTTCAGGTGGACTGTGTACAGCAACGTTTGCGTCCAGTAGAGCGCGTCCATACCACTGGTCCCTTCTTAGAGGGTGAAGTCCTTTTACGCCGTCCGATCAATCGCCCGTGGGTTGGCATTGAAAAGGGCGCGCTGAGCCCTGCGACGATCGCCACAAATCCAGACTTACGCTACGACGCTGGTATTATCGAGATCATGTACGCCGTCGCTTGCCAAAAGCCATAACCAAGCTTCAATGTCTTGGTTGAAGAAGGAGTCCAATCGGGCTCCTTTTTGCTTTAGTGTTCGGTAAAATTAATAGGTTGTCTTCACCGAAATGAAAGCACCATGATCTTCGATTACCTCTCTGATATACACCTCGAATACTTCAGCGAAGCGACGTTACGCCGTAAAGGGGTGAGCTTCAAAAGCTACTGGACGAAGTATTTCGATCAGAGAAGTAGCGACGTACTCCTGATTGCTGGCGACCTTGCCAATGACGTGGCATCGGCCAATATGGAAGTCGATGCTTTTTTAAGACTTGCACAACGACGTTGGAAGCGCATCATTGCAGTGTTAGGTAACCATGATTATTGGTCTACCACGACGCACTTTAATGAGGTCCATCAAAAGCTACGTGCCCAATACCCGTGGGTTGAATGGCTCGAAAACGAAAGCACGGATGTCAACGGTGTCCGTGTTTGGGGCGCTACGTTTTGGACCCAAATTCGCAAAGAAGACTATCGTGCCATGATCGAACTAATGCCTGACTATCGCTGGACGTTAGATAGTCCAACCGACCCATTTAGCCCTTGGCGAACAACACTCAAACATCACGAGAGCCTAATGGCGCTTGAAGGCGATATGGCAAAGCACCCCGACGTTCCTTATGTGGTTCTCACACACCATACGCCAAGTCGGTCTTGCAGCACCTGGCCAATCAGTGTCATTACGCAAGGCTTTTGCAATCAAGACGATGCCTTTATTGAAGCGCACCCACAAATCGTTGCCTGGGTTCATGGGCACATCCACGATGTCGCCGATTTAACGATCGGTCAAACCCACGTGGTTTGCAACCCTCACGGGTACCTAAGAGAGCATACAAAGTATAGACCGCCGTTTGAACTCAAAGCCTTGACAGTTTAGCCGTCACCACCCACCAACAAAGCGACTGACTCAACAGCCTGAATCTTCTGTCAAATGATCCGCCTGAAAGCTAAAGACCGTCGCGGTTTCAAAGCCTTGAATACCTGGCGCAGGAAAACCTAAAGTGGTAGAGCACGCCGGCACATAGAAGAGTCCACTACGTTCAGCGGCCTCAATAAAGGTACGGTATTGACGGCGTAGGAGCTTATCCATCGAGATCCAATAGCCCGTAGGCTTAAGGAGATCTGCAATTCCTCGAAAGACGGCCACTTCAAGGTCATGCGTTTCGGCCAACAGATCGAGATCGAAGCAGTCTTCCCAAAGGTAAAGCGAAAAGACAGCATCGGCAGAAAGCGGCACCTCTTGCTCTAGATACTGCTCGACAGTCATGGCATAAAACGAGACGTTCGTAACCCCTAATTGGTGAGCACGTTCTAGGGCACGGTCAATCGCTGCGTGGCTTGCGTCAATCCCAATAAATTGACAATCAGGATAGCGTTTCGCAAGGCAAAGCAAAAAGAGCCCGTCGTCACAACCTAAATCAACCACCACACCATTTTTAAGATCTGACCCGTCCCAAGCACATAGGACTTCTTCGGCCAAACTCTTGATGCGACGCACTAAAAACTGCTCAGCAAAGCGGTTAGCTAAGCCCAACTCTGCGTTCTTCGCTTCAAAAATATCAGGCGTGAGTTGCACTGTACCATCATCGGTCGGCAAGCAGCCATCAACCCAGTCACCGGCGCCCATGTGTCGCGCATCCGACACAAAACATTCACACGTTGGATCCATGACATCCAAACGGAGGCTTTGACTCGCAAAATATTCAGCAAGGTAGGATGCAACAGGCGTGGATTGAATGTCAGTCATAGGTCAGTACATAAACGATGAGGCGTTCCACAGTATAGAACGCCTCTTTGAAACTAATGCCTTTTTAGCTTATGAATAGCGAAAAACCAACAAACGATCAAGCTTTTGACTGCGCACGCAGATAATCTGCTAACCACGCGATCCCTTCTTGGTACCCTTGTACGCCATGCCCAATAATGGTCTTGACCGCGGCCAAGGAGACATAACTATGATGCCTAAAGGCTTCACGTGTATGAACGTCCGAGATGTGGACTTCTACTGTCGGAATACCTGTGGCTTTTAAAGCGTCAAGAATCGCAACAGACGTATGCGTGTACGCTGCCGGATTCATCACAATCCCATCGACCTTGTCAAAGTAGGCTTGCTGAATCCGATCAACGATGGCACCTTCATGATTACTCTGAAAGCACTTGCCATCAACTCCGACATCTTGACACCAAGTAAGGCAAGAGGCGACAAGATCGTCATAGGTCATCGAGCCATAAATCGCCGGCTCTCGGATACTAAGCATATTGAGGTTAGGGCCATTAATAATCAAGAATTGCATGACTTTTCACCTAAGATGATACGAACCGCTTCGTCAACGTCGGTTGCTGAGACATACCGATCCGCTAACCCTCGATAGAGTGGTTCACGCTCCGCAAAAATGGCTTCAACGCCACGTGCTTGTGATAACGGTCGACCAGATGTCGCAAGCGACTGAAGAGGGCGATCAATCCAAACAATCAAGCCATTACGGCGCATCAAGATGTGGTTTTCAGGACGCACAACCGCGCCGCCACCCGTCGCAAGCACTAACCCATGTTGATTGGCAAACTGTCGAAGGACACGAGTTTCAATCTCTCTAAAATGCGGTTCCCCGTATTGCGTCAAAAGCACTTCAGTCGACATGCCAGCGGATTTTTCGATCTCCGCATCTAAGTCCACAAAAGGCCGCTGCAAACGTTGAGCAAGGCGCTTACCGATCGTTGTTTTGCCGCAACCTGGCATTCCAATCAACACGAGATTACAGGTTTTTTTTGCGAGTTCACGACGTAAGCTCCCACAGATGGCCTTGTTAACTGGACGATCAAACCATAAAGAGGCTGCCTCAGCCGCTTGAACTACCAACATCGTCAGGCCATTCACCGCGACTAGGCCGCGGGCGCTTGCCATCTGCATTAGGTTCGTGACGGCTGGGTTATAGATAAGGTCTAAGACCCCTTCGAGTTTTGTAAATCCGTCTAAAGACGCTAAAGGCGACGCATCACAGTGGGGACTCATACCCACAGGGGTGGCGTTCACAATGAGGGCAGCATCTGCGTGACGGTCAAGATTGCTGTAGTTATCTACGCCCTCTCGACTAATCGTCACTACAGAACCAGCACCTAGGTCACGTAGCACAGCAACCACGGTCAATGACGCACCACCAGAACCCAAGACCAAACACTTTTTGCCGCGAACGTCTAAGCCGCTTTCGCGCACCAAGGCTAAAAAGCCTGCATAGTCGGTGTTGTCACCCAAGAGAGTCCCGTCCGCTTGGCGCTTCAGCGTATTAACGCTACCAATCGCGCGAGCGCGCTCTGTCAATTGTGCACAAAAAGGCATGACCGCTTTTTTGTACGGGATCGTGACATTCATACCTTTAAAATCGGCCTGCGTCAAAAAGTCCGAGAGCGCATCCTCGGGGAGTTCCACCAAGTCATACGCATAGTCACCCAAATGTGCATGGATTTCAGGCGACATCGAATGCCCGAGTTTTGCTCCAATTAGGCCATATTCAAGATCAGCATACTGAGGGTAGACAGTCACATCACTCCCCTTCAATTTCAATACCGTGTTCACGAAGGTCACGAACAACTGAAGCGGGGAGGGGCTTAAGCGCTTCAAGCACAATGACGGGCGCTTCCCAAGTCATGCGCTCAGGCACATAGTCATGTACCGAGAAAATCGCCATCACTTCGGTAAACTGACTCGTGTCGGTGAGCGTTAACGTCAAATGTCCGCTCAAGGCTTCATCGGCCTCAACCTTAGTTTCTTCAAAGCGTCGCGCGGCAGCCATCAAGGTGCGATAAACAGGCAACGTCACTTCTGCTGTATCGCGAGACGTCAAACCGCTCAACTTATAAAGTAAAGAAGCTTCACGCACGGCATCATAAACGGGTAAGCCTTGTAAACGCTTCACTTGCGCAACACGCTTAACGGCTTGAAGACGCTGATCGATGGCCTTCACGATATTTTCGTCTGCTTCATCAATATCACGTCGAATGTCATCGATCTTTACGTCGTCTTTTTCTTGAGACATGGGGCAATCCTAAAAATCAAAATTCAGTTAATTCAACACCGCAGGCGCATCAAGTAGGGCATCTAAGATAGTGATCGCCGCGACCGCTTCTACGATCGGGACAGCTCTCACCACAATACACGGATCATGTCGACCAACGACTTTGAGGTCAGTGGCTTCGCGCGTTGCGATCGAAATGGTTTGTTGTGACTGACCAATAGATGGCGTAGGCTTCAAGGCGCAACTAAAGATCAATGGAGCGCCTGTCGTCATGCCGCCTGCGACGCCGCCCGCGTGATTGGTGAGGGGCACCACTTCATCGTCCACCAAACCCCAAGGATCATTGTTTTGTGAGCCTCGCATTTTGGGAACATTAAATCCCTCACCAAAGGCAACCCCTTTAATGCCAGGGATCCCAAAGACGGCTTGCGCAAGGCGCCCGTCGATCCCATCAAAGAGCGGGCCACCCAAGCCAACAGGGAGACCAGTCACCATACATTCAATCACACCGCCAATACTATCAGCAGACTTACGCGCCGCTTCAATCTCATTGGCAAAAGCATCTGCAGCTTCGTTAGAGAGTACCGCCAAAGGTCTCGTCAAACGAGCAGCTAAGGACGCACTGTCTTCACCCATCGGGTTAAAAGGACGGTCATGCGCCGCACCAATCGAGAGAATATGGGCAGCCACATGTATGCCACGTCGCGCCAAAATCTGAAGCGCGATGCCACCCGCAATGCACACAGGTGCCGTGAGACGGGCCGAGAAGGCACCACCCCCACGAACATCTTGAAAGCCCGCGTACTTTACGTGCGCCGGCCAATCAGCGTGTGAAGGGCGCGGCTTATCGGCAATCGCCTTATAGTCCTTGGATCTGGTATCCGTATTACGAATCACAGCCGTCAATGGGGCCCCACAGGTGACCCCATCAATCACGCCACACAAAATCTCTGGCGCGTCGGGTTCTTTACGTTGCGTAGTCATTTTGTTTTGACCAGGCGCACGACGATCCATAAAGGCTTGTAGCGTACCCATATCAATGGCTTCACCAGCCGGTAACCCGTCAATCGTTACACCGATCGCGGCCGCATGACTTTGACCAAAGACACTCATTGATAAATTTTTACCCCAGTGACTCATGCGTCTATCTCCAAAGTAACCTGACCGCCTAAAAGGGAGAAGTCTTCAAAAAAATGTGGATAGGATTTCCGTACAGCTTGGGCGCCTTCGATCGTAACATCCCCTTTCGTACGCAACGCCGCAATGGCAGCAGACATGACAATACGGTGGTCATTGGCCCCTGAAAGCGTCGCGGACGTGAATTGGCCTCGACCATGCACCACGAGCCCTTCGGGTAGGACTTCAACTTCTACGCCTAATGTTCGTAGCATGTCACCGGTGGTCTCCAGACGATCACTTTCTTTAATACGAAGGCGACCGGCATTCACAAAGGTCGTCGTGCCTTCAGCGCATGCCGCGACGATAGACAATATTGGAACAAGGTCTGGAATCTGCGCCGCGTCAATCACCTGACCTTTGAGGGGCGCAGGACTGACCGTGATGGTTCGAGCAACCAGGTTTTGATCCACCTTTGCCCCAAGGCGGCAAAGAATCTCTAATACGGCACGGTCCCCCTGGGACGATTGACTTGTAATGCCCGAAAGCGTAATCGGCTTCGAACCTACAGCACCAGCAGCCAACCAAAAGGCGGCGTTTGACCAGTCCGCTTCAACGGTAACGTCACGAGGGCTCTTGAGGGTCTTTTGACCAACAATGCGATACACGCGTTCGTCGTCAGACACCATAACGTCAACGCCAAACAAACGAAGCACGTCTAACGTCATACGGATATAGGGCGCCGATTCGATAGTTTCAGTGAGGGTCAGAGTAGAGCGTCCTTCAGTAATCGATAAAGCAAACAAAAGGCCACCCACAAACTGGCTTGAGACATTCCCAGCAATCGCGTAGTCACCAGCCACAAGTTGGCCTTTGACCGTCAAAGGAAATGTCCCTTGAGGACTCAGTTTAAGACCGTGATCTACCAACACTTCATAAAGCGGTGACAAAGGGCGCTGAGGAAGTCGACCATGCCCCGTCAAAGCACCCCCATGACCCAAAGCAGCGATGATCGGCAAGATGAATCGAGCGGTAGTACCAGACTCACCACAATCTAAAAGAGCATTGGTTTGAAGACCACGAGGAGACTTAGTAATGGGGGTCACGTCAAAGCGGTCGCCCTGATCAACGATCTCAGCCCCTAAAGCCGACAACACACGAACCGTAGCGAGAATATCTTCAGAGCGCAAAGGGCAATGCACCACGGTCGATTGATCTGCCAACGCTGAAGCGATCAATAAGCGATGTGCAAAAGACTTGGAGGCTATCGCCGGGATCTCACCTTTAAGATCCGCTGAATGAATCAAAGCTTTCATTTTCGTTCCCTTTAAGGCTCTAATCCTAAAACCATCAGTTGCTTAAGCTCATCGAACGTCGTCTTCACGGTTCGACAATCACCCCAGGCATAAGGAAGAATCAACGTGATTTTATTGCCTGCCGTCTTTTTGTCTGAACGTGCAGCCTCAAGAAGGTCGTCCACAGACCACTCGCAACGGTTCGTTAAACCATAGCGCGAGAGGAGAGCATCGAGCTTAGGCAGCAGGTCAGCTGGTGCACGACCTGCGCGCACCATACCTCGTGCCATCACGGCCATCCCAATCCCAACAGCGCGGCCGTGTGGAATGTCATAGTGCGTCACTCGTTCCACCGCATGACCAATCGTATGACCTAAATTCAATAGGGCACGTTGCCCACTTTCAAATTCGTCAGCTTCAACAATGTCACGTTTAATCCCAACACACGTCGCAATGATTTTGAGCATCGCGTCGTCTGTCAGTTCACCTTCGAGCAAAGCGGGAAGGGTATCGTTACGCAACATCGCATATTTAATGATCTCAGCCCAACCGTTCGCCATTTCAACGTCTGGCAACGTTTGAAGGCAATCGGGGTCACAAAGCACCAACACAGGCTGAAAGAAGGCGCCCATGAGGTTTTTACCTTCTTCTAGATTGACGGCCGTTTTGCCACCGACACTCGAATCCACCATGGCAAGGAGCGACGTTGGGATCTGTACACAAGCAATGCCGCGCAGGTAAAGGGAAGCGGCGAGCCCAGCAAGATCCCCCGTCACGCCACCGCCTAACGCCACGATCGAATCCGTGCGCGTTAAACGGAGACTGGCGAGGTGATTAATGAGTGAAAGGAGGGTCGAAGGCGTTTTACTCGCTTCACCCGCCTCAAAAGTCCATGTCGAAACTGTCATGCCAGCCGCTTCAAGGCTCTTTTGAACCTTTGAGGCATAAATCGGCATAACGTGACTATCACCCACAATCACCGTGCGTGTGCCTTTCACCAAAGGACGTACCCAGTCCCCAGCTTTTTCAAGTAACCCTTTGCCGATGAGCACCTGATAAGGCCGGCCCGTTCGTACGTCAATGGTTTGCATGATGTTGGTTCCTTCTTAATCTGTGTCAGTGAGTGTCTTTAGTGGCCTTTCATCGCGCCGCGAACCGCATGCACGAGTTTCGCGGTTTCGTCGAACTCAGCGGGCGTCAAAGATTGCGCACCGTCGCAAAGTGCCGCAGCAGGATTATTATGCACTTCAATCATAAGGCCATCAGCACCGGCTGCAACGGCAGCAGCTGCCATAGGCTTCACATAACGTGCCACACCTGTGGCGTGACTTGGGTCAATCACGACCGGCAAATGGGTCTTTTCGTGTAAAACAGGAATCGCTGACAAGTCAAGCGTATTACGCGTTGCCGTTTCGAAAGTACGAATACCGCGTTCGCAAAGCATCACTTGCGTATTGCCTGAGGCCATCACGTATTCGGCTGCCATCAGGAGTTCTTTGATGGTATTAGCCAAACCGCGCTTTAACAAAATCGGCTTATCGAGCTTACCTAATTCACGAAGCATCTCGAAGTTTTGCATGCTACGAGCACCCACCTGGATCACATCCACTTCTTCAAAGAGAGGCAAATGATTAATGTTCATGATTTCGGTCACGATAGGGAGTCCCGTCTCACGTTTGGCTTCTAAAAGAAGATCAATGCCATCGGCCTTTAAGCCCTGGAAGTCATATGGGGACGTACGCGGCTTGAAGGCACCGCCTCGGAGCATCGTAGCGCCGGACGCCTTCACGGCTTGAACGGCTTGAGCCACTTCAATGATTTGGTCACGGTTTTCGACAGAGCAGGGCCCTGCAATCATCGCGAAATGACCACCGCCCACCTTGACGCCTTTGACGTCAACGACGGTATCGTCAGGATGAAAGGCACGGTTGGCACGCTTGAAAGGGTCAGAGATATGCTTCACTTCAGCGACAATGGCGTTACCGAGTAGACGGTCGTCGTCCAGTAAACGCGTGTCACCGACCACGCCGACGATAGTCTTTTCGGTACCGACGACCATGGTGGTCTTGAGGCCCTGAGCCTCGATGTCGTTGATGAGTCCTTTGACGGACGCTTGCGAAGCATCCTGGTGAACGATGATGATCATGATGATGTGTCCTTTAGTTTGTCGGCAAATTCACACACCATCAGCATTTTGTTGGGTTGGGCAGTGTCGCCCAGTCAAGATACAAAAAACCTGCAGTGTGTGAATTCACCGCAGGCTTCAGTCTTAGAAGAAAAACCGCTACGCAGCGCATTCACTCTTATCGAAAAGCAAAGTAACGATAAGAGCGGCTAAATCGCTGTGAAAGACGTGCGTGCATGGTAATCCTCAAAATGGTTTAGAAGAAGAACGGCCATTACGTCGTTCCTTAGAACCATCATACCTAAACACATCACTAAAAAGGGGAGGGTAATATGCGAAATTCAGACTTTTTAAAGGTCCTTCTCTTTTAATCAAGGCGTCTAAGCGAACTTCTTTAGGCGAAACCAATTAGCACCATAAAACGCCCTGATGATGTCTTTTGAAGGTCCTTAATACACTCGAAACGAGCTCGCTAGAACCCTGACGGGACACCTCAAAAAAAGATGCCAAAAGGCATATGTTACAATACAGCTTTTTGATTTCTCTGAGCCATTGTTAAATTTGAGGTTTCACCTCACTTGGCAGGATCAAATTAGCCAACTCAGAGATTCTGTATAAAAGCGCGCCGAAGGCTTCTAATCGCTCAAAGATTGGAACTTCGGCTTTGCTTTTTGGTTCCAATCAATCACCTGCTTCAGACGTATTGAGGCAAAAGTCATCAAACGTCCAGGCGCAGCTTCTTTAAGGAGACCTAATGGCCATACGTTCAACGAAACGTTCACCTTTTTTTAATCATTTCAAACTTCAACCTGCCGTCGTTATACCGTCGATGTGCCTTGTTAGCGCGTTGCTACTATGTGCCTTTGTAGCACCAAAAACGCTTGATCGCGTTCTCAGCCACCTTAAGACTGATATCTTTACGCACTTCTCTTGGGTTTTTATCCTTGCTGTTGGCATCCTCCTTTTCGGCGCAATCTTTCTTTGTCTTTCTCGTTTTGGCGACATTCGATTAGGCGTCGATGATGCCAAACCTCAATACTCGTCACGATCTTGGTTTGCCATGCTGTTTACTACTGGCATGGGTATCGGAATTATGTTTTTCGGCGTCGCTGAACCAGTCATGCACTTTATGGCGCCACCTCTTGGTGTAGCAGGCACGCAAGCTGCCGCACGAGAGGCCATGCACCTGACGTTCTTTCATTGGGGCTTACACGCCTGGGCGATTTATGGGATCGTCGGACTCATCATTGCGTATTTCGGTTTTCGCAAAGGCTTACCTCTTACGTTACGTTCAGCCTTGTCACCACTCATTGGCAACCGCATTTATGGCCCGATCGGTAACGCAGTGGATACTTTTGCTGTCCTCGGCACAATTTTTGGAGTTGCCACAAGCCTAGGCTTTGGTGCGTTACAAGTCAACGCCGGACTCAATCAACTCTTTGGTGTCTCTGTAGACGTCACCACGCAAGTCATCTTGATCGTTGTGATTACGGCACTTGCGAGCCTCTCGGTCGGAAGTGGTCTAAACAAAGGCATTCGCTTACTATCAAACCTTAATCTTTGGCTTGCGATACTTCTCTTAGTCTTAGTCTTTGCCTTAGGTCCCACGGTCTATCTACTGAAGGCTTTTGTGCAAAATACTGGGAGTTATCTGTCTGGAATCGTTGAAAAAACGTTCAATCTGTATAGTTACACACCGGCCGACCCTGATTGGCTCGGAGGTTGGACGCTGCTTTATTGGGCATGGTGGCTGTCTTGGTCACCTTTTGTCGGACTGTTTATTGCGCGTATTTCACGAGGACGTACCATTCGAGAGTTCGTTCTTGGCGTTTTAGTGGTGCCAGCTATCTTCACCTTCTTGTGGATGACTGGGTTCGGAAATACGGCGATATATTTGATCAGCGAATTTCACCACGCAGCACTCGCAGAAGCGGTCTTAGCCGATCCATCAGTCGCTTTATTTAAATTCTTTACGTATTTTCCTGCGTCAACTTTATTAAGCTTTGTCGGGATGCTCATGGTCGTGATTTTCTTTATTACGTCCGCCGATAGTGGCGCTTTGGTCGTTGACCAACTCATGTCTGGTGGCGCTAAAGAGACGACCGTTGGTCAACGCGTTTTGTGGAGCGCCTTAACCGGGCTTGTTGCATTAGCTTTGTTGATTTCAGGAGGCCTCAGTGCCTTGCAGACCTTAACCTTGATCACTGCATTGCCGTTTGCCATCATTCTATTGGTCGCACTTGTAGGACTTATGCGATCGCTCCATATGGACGACTTGAAACGTCGAAGCCGACTATCGACCGCTTGCGCACCATCGACACGCGCTGGTTGGAATCAAGGTAACGCCTTAATCCCTTTAACCAGTAGCCGTGAAGCTTGGCAAAAACGATTAAAAAATTTGGTCTTCTATCCTGACGACAAACGCGTCTCTCGATACCTACGTGAGGACGTCGTACCAGCCTTAAATCATCTTGCATCTGCTTTAAGACGAGAAGGCTTGGTGGCCTCAACGACTGAAGGAGCGGAAAGGGTCGACTTTAGGATTGCCATTGACGGACATCCTGATTTTGTTCTGGCGATTAAGCTTTGCCGATATGCATTACCAGAGTGTGGCATTGCTGCAGATAACTCACCCGGTTTTAGAGAGGACCTACCGAGTCAATATGCTCGAGCAGAAATCATCCTGAAAGAGGGCAGTCGCGACTACGACGTCATGGGTTGGACAGAGGCGCAACTCATTCATGCTGTGTTAGACGAATACGAAAGCCACTTGATGTTCTTGCGTAAAGTAACTCAGCCTGAACGGTTGATGAGGGTCTGACGTCTAACTAACGATATCTAGGAATGGATTTCGACATCACTCTATAGAAAATTGGCTGCCAACACTAAAGTTGACAGCCAATCATTTCACCATTTGGTCACCTTACGGTGATTTTTATGCCATGTTAGAAGGCGTGGCGAATACCGCAGTTCCAGCGATAATCTTCGACGACCTTACTTGCATTGGTGCGTTCAAGGTCAACGTAGACGTAGGTCGCATCGGTGAGATTGAAGTTGGCACCTAAGCCAAATTCGTACCACGTGCCACCTAAATCGTCCTTAAGAGTTGAGGACGTCTTAGCATTCGCAACGAGCGTAGCCTTCGATTCAGCTTCACCCTGGAAGTCGTGCAACACAGAAGCGCGAGCATAGATGGTGCCTCGATCCTTCGGGAAGTAGAAGCCAGCACGAACGCCCAAGCGACCGATCAAGGAGTCAAAGTCTTCCTGAGTCATACGAACGCCGTTCGAGGTCGTGAAGTCATCACCCATGATACGACCGTAGGTCAATTCAGCCTGCGGTTCGACAAAGGCCACATCGTTCAAGCGGAAGTGCCAACCATATTCGGCGCTAACGCTAAAGGCATTGTTGTCATAGTCGCCAGACATATCACCCAACGTAAAGTCGTTGGAGAGACGAGAGTACTTAGCGATCAAGTCAACAAACTGACCGTCTTCAGCGAACCACGTGCCATAAGCAGCGAAACCATAAGCCTTGTTGTCGGCTTCGCCGGAGTGGTACGTAGAATTACCATCGGTGTAGGAGAATGCACCACCGACCTTCCAGCCGTTGCCGAGGTCATAGTCACCGCCAACCTGGACAGAATTCTGCTTGGCCGTCACGTTCTGAGCACCGTAGTTGAGTTCAGAACCATAGACGCGAACCCAGGAGCCCACCTTGTTCGGGGACATACGGAGTTCACCCATGCGCTTCGTCAAGTCGTTCATGTCATGACGCCAGGTCACAGCACCGAGCGTAAAGACGGAGCTATAGGCATCGAGCTTGGTATTCTTGGCTTCAACCTTGTCACCAACAGCTTCACCCTTAGCATTGAAGTCCTGAGACACCGCACCATTAACAGCGCCTTCATTCACTGTTGCCGTGATCTTAGCGTCTTCAGCCTTACCATTTTCGACGTTAATCGCACTACCGAGGGTAGAGAGCGTCTTGTCGGACATCGTGTCAGCATTGACGTTGGAGGCGACGACGTTGAAGGCGGGAGCTTCGTCACCAGAATCAACAGACATCAAGTTGATCTGACCAACGGATTCAGTGCCGTCCTTAGCCTTAGTAACGTAAGTGTTAATCGTACCGCCAGTACCCTTAACAGACTGAAGGTCAACAGACTGACCAGCTTCAACAAGTTCTTTGGTAAGGTTAATCACGCCACCATTGAGCGTCATGTCGTTGATAGGCACGTCCTTAAGACCAGACGTTTCGCCCGCCGTACCCGTGACAACGGTCGGCGTCCACTGTGCGCCGTTACTAAGACTCAAGCGAAGCCCCTTGATGTCACTATAACCTTCCGGGGGCTGACCTGAACCGTAAGACGTTGTAGCATTACCAACCCAGTAAGAATCCGCATTGGACAAGGTCACATCAACCGTAGCGTCGGCTGTTGTGCCAGACGTTTTCTTGTCATAGTTGAAGTCAATATCGCCATTTAACTGGACGGTCTTGTTACCGGCCTTGTTGATTACGATTTGTGCATCACCGCGAGCAAGGAGTGCCTTATCGGCCTTAACAGACAAGTTGCCATTAACATAAACCTGACCCTGAGACATGGCAACAATACCATCGGTTTCACCTTTCCCGGTCACATTAATGACGGTATTTTCACTGTTGATTGTCAGCGTAGCCAAGGGATCTTTTGAGTCTGTGGTAACGCTACCAACGTGAATACCACGGGCATCACCCGCACCCTTATTGTCGACGTTAATGACCAAATTATTACCATTGATGGTTAATTGGGGAGCTAGATTCTCAACTGGATTGCGAAGCACCATTACACCAATAGCATGGCCAGACTCTTTCTGATTTGCATTAACGTTAACAGTGACGTTGCTGTCATTAGTACCAACAGTCAAGTCCGTTTCTTTGTTAGCCGCCTTATCGGCATACACTGACAAACCACGACGAGCGCCATCAAAATTAATAGTGCTTCCTGTCAGAGCAAACTTATGGCCACTGAACTTAAATGCCGTGTCTTCGCCTTTAAATGTGGACTGGGTAGCATCGACCTTAGTTAGATCACTATCAGAATCAATCACCAAATCAGCCGCAACGGCCGCACCAGACATGGCCACCATCACAGCGGCAGCGACAGAACTTAAAGCAAATTTCTTCATTCGTAACTCCTACGATGGTCTCAAAAACTACAATTCCATTGTTTGGATTTTTGTCTTTTTACCAGCTAGGTAGAAACCCTCACCATCAAACTAACAGAGCACAAACGCGATGTTTTCGGCCGTTTTTAAATGACTAGTTATAAAAATTAAATTGAAATTAGCGTTGTACCGAAACAACATTTAGTCGTGATATGATACCAGTATACTCCCGTATGATAGATTTACGATTTCATACAGTTCTACCCATTTTCATACTTAGACCACGATTCAAAGATATCATTCGTGAGAACTAAGACACTTTCCTGACGCAAACCTTCTCAAAATCTGCGACGATAGGAGGACAGGTAAAAAAACTTGCGTCACCCTTCAGTGCCGAGGAGGGTGACTGGAGATATGCAACATGCAAGAAATGCAACCTATCCTTACTGACGAACTTGAAGACCTTAATATTGAGCGATTCACACCGATGGCGTCGCCCGCAGAGATTAAACAGAAAGCGCCAATGACCGATCGCGCGGCTGAAGTCGTTCGTCAAGGCCGTAGTGCAATTCGTAAGGTGCTTCGCGGAGACTATGTTAACGTCATCACGGGGCCTTGTTCGATTCACGATCCTGCTGCCGCCATGGATTACGCTCGACGTCTCGCGAAGTTGTCTGAAGAAGTCTCAGACCAATTACTTCTGGTCATGCGTGTCTACTTTGAAAAGCCCCGTACCGTGACGGGTTGGAAGGGCTATGTCAATGACCCGCATATGGATGGTTCATTCCAAATAGCCGAAGGGATGCTGAAGGCTCGCCAGCTCTTACTCGACATCAGCGAAACAGGGTTACCCTTGGCGACCGAAGCGCTTGATCCCTTTAGCCCTCAGTACTTGGGTGAACTGATCAGTTGGTACGCCATTGGCGCACGCACATCTGAGAGCCAAACTCACCGTGAAATGGCCAGTGGCTTGTCTGCCCCTGTTGGTTTTAAAAACGGCACAGATGGGTCACTCGACACGGCCATCAATGCCATCAAGTCCAGTATGACAGGCCACCATTTCTTGGGTATGTATGAAGACGGTCGTAGTGCCGTGGTCTATACGCGCGGCAACCGTTATGGCCACTTAGTCTTGCGCGGTGGCGGCGGCCGTCCGAACTACGATACGGTGAGCATCATGCTTGCCGAAAAAGCCCTTGAAAAAGCAGGGCTCGCAAAGCGCATCATCGTTGACTGCTCACATGCCAATAGCATGAAGAACCATGAACTGCAGCCCTTCGTTTTGCATGACTGCTTGACGCAAATCTTGAACGGCAACCAATCAATTTGCGGTGTGATGCTCGAAAGTAACATCAATGCTGGCAATCAAAAGATTCCTGCTGATCTCTCTGAACTCAAGTACGGCGTCTCTGTCACAGATGCTTGTATCGACTGGGAGACGACCGAACGAATATTACGAAATGCGGCCGCTGATTTGAGAGCCTTCCGTCAACGATAAATAAAAAGACCACTTAGTCGAAATAACAAAGCCCCTTCAACGGGGCTTTGTTGCTTGACCTTCGTAACCTAATGTAGACAATTGTTTCGATGCGATACGGTTTGGACTTGTGATGTCATATAGGTCTACTATGGCACGATGAAAAATATCACATTCCCATACCTCGCCGACCGTTTTGCTCAATCGATCGACCAGTACATCACACAAGAACTTCGCCGTGAAGGGATTGACGACTTGTCGCCATGCCACGGCTATCTTTTGAAAGCACTTATGACCAATCCGGTGGTGAGTGTCCTTGAGTTGAGCGCCATCACGCACAAATCGAAGTCGACCGTTTCGACCCACGCTTCAAAACTTGAAGCCCATGGCTACATTGAAAAGCGTCGATCGCCTTTGGATGCCAGGCTTCATATCATCATGCTTACACCAAAGGGGAGGGCACTCGAACCCATCATCAAGCGAATCAGCTCGAAACTTGAAAACCATCTCGCGCACCATCTTAGTCAAGACGAAGTCGACAAAGCCAAAACGTTTTTAACGAAGTGTTGCCGAGTGCTTTAAAAATACGACTCAGTCTCATCCTTGACCGTGCAACTCAAGCATCGGCTTGTTTTGCGTTAAATGTCCTAGGACATTCCCTGATAAAAAGGAAGCATTCGAACGAGCGTAAATTAGAGAGAACATTTAATTCCCTACAAAGAGTAGGGAATTAGCGCTGACACAGTTAAAACACCAACCGTTCTGTTTTTCTGAACACACTGTTCAGTTTTTTCGAACGTAAGTTTCACAAAAGAATTGGTCGATAAGGTTCACTTCGCTTAGGCCAAGCACGATGACGGCACCTTTATAAAACATGATCCGAAACGCCGCACGTAGACCTAAGACATCCGAAAAAAACACATCCATCCTTGAGGAGAACTTTATGATTCGCCAATCTTTAAATATTGGTGGACTTTTGGCGTTGTCGCTTTTGGCAACGTCTGTTCACGCAGCCAACGTCGAACTCTATGGTCAAATCGACGTCGGTCTTGATTACGCCTACACAAGCGTCGCCCGTGTCGCAACAGCAGACCTTGCGCCTGGCGTCAAGCCTTCTAACAATCCTCATGCTACTCAGCTGCTCGAATCAAAAAACAAGCACTTTTCAAAGCTTGGTCTTCGCTCTGGTATGAATAGCCCGTCTTGGATTGGTCTGCGTGGCTCCGAAGACTTAGGGAACGGTTGGAAAACCGGCTTTGTTCTCGAAAATGGCTTTAACGTTGACGACGGTGCGATGACAGATAAGAACCGTTTGTTTAACCGTGAAGCCTCCGTCTTCGTTAAACACGACATCATGACCTTGCGCTTTGGTCGCTTAGGCATGTTGCGCGGTGGCGCGGGTTCTACCGGTCTCATGAAAGATAATCTTTCCGCTTTCGGTATCGATGGTTGGGGTTCCGTTCAGGGCTTAAATGGAATTATGGGCGGTGAATTTAAGATCTACGATAACGTGATCGCCCTTGAAGTGCCGATGGCAAACGGTTTTAAACTCCATGCCATGTACACTGGTAACGCCGATACGACCTATCGTTACAATCCAAAGAAGGCCGGTCACTACAATCCAGAACCAGGTCCAAATAGCGCCGCTCCGACCGAAAACAAGTCTGACGCTGACCGCTACTTCTCTGCAGGCGTTTCTTATAAAGGCGCAAAGTTCTCTGGCGCTTTCGTGGGCGACTATATGAACTGGTCTAACCATCGTGGTAGTTCAGACCATGGCGCTCGTCCTGGTTCAACCTCTGACGAATATCACGAAGCACGAGACTTCTGGTCTTTGACGGCGTTAGGTGCCATTCATCAAGACGACACTAATTGGTTTATTGCAGCACAGTACTTCGAAAGCGCGCAAGAAATTGGAGGCAATCAGCTTGCCATGCCAAAAGATGACCGCACACGCACCAAGGTCATTTGCTATGGTGCTGGCGGTGACGGCTACAACTTAACGTTAGGTGTAGCTAAACCGCTCGCTGGTGGTACGGTCCGTGGTTCTGTCGGTTATCTTCGTGCCGAAACAAACAAGCATTCCGGCATGAAGTGGGGCAAAATGGATCGCTATATTTTGGCCACGGGCTACGAATATCCGTTTAGTAAGCGTACCAAAGTATATGGTGGCGTGAGCTACATGCACGACTCATATACATACACCTATACGCCTCACGGCAAGTACTTTGCGACCTTGCCTGATGCTTGGGAAGTCGGCGCAGCGTTAGGCATTAAGCACACCTTCTAACTTAGATTGACGAGCTTTTATTCAACGCTCGGTGCTTGGGCCGTCCTTCGGGCGGCCTTTTCTTTTGACCGTAATGATGTCATTTTCTTGTTTGATACAACTATAACGATAAGGTCCATGTAAAATTTGATATTCTTGGGTTAGCGCTCTTAACAATTTTTTGTCTAGATCGCTTTCACTTGTTCATCCAACATCATGCCTTCGAATTCTTGTTAAAGAGTCGAAACAGAATACATTCAACATAAAATGAACTTCAAGAAACTTTCACTTTTGCTTACTTGCGCCAGTGCTTTGGCGCTCACGGGTTGCTCCAGCGTCAGTATGCGTGCCTCTGGCTACGACCTTTCACGCATCGATTCGTTTGTCACGAAGAATGAAACAACCATCAGCGACGTTCGCGCCTTGATGGGCACGCCAACTGTATTCGCTCAAACGAAAGAGGGTGAAACCATTCTCGGTTATGCCTTAACAGGTCACAATTCGGGTGCAGCGTTCGCTCGCAACTTCGGTAAAGGGATGCTGACCATGGGTATTGGTTCAAAAAAACTTGAAGAGACACAGAAAAACGCGATCTTCAAATTCAACCAAGAAGGAAAGTTGGTTGATCTTCAAAAGGACGGCGTTGCTTATTTGTTTAAACTCCGTTTTACGACCTGGAACGAATGCGAGCGTCGCTTAACGCCTGAAGAAATCAATTCACCGATCGTCTACTCGGACGCTGAAATTTGCAAGTTGTACGCAGAAGAGGTTGCAGCACAAAAGAGTATCAGTGTGAAGGATGTTGACATCGAAGAAGAGTTCGAAGGTTGCAATCTTCCTTGCCAGGTGGAACGCAGTATCAATCGCTTCCACAAAGACGTGATTAACGTTGATAACACCGTTGATGAACTCCCTGGCGACGGCTCACGATTCCGTGAAGTCTTCCCGTAATTCTCTTCACCGCAACAATAAAAGGCTGTCAGTTTGGCAGCCTTTATCCCTGAACTTCCCAAAAGAATGTGCACTCAAGACAAAAATCTGAGCAGACATTAC
>ERZ826016.1340-NODE-1340-length-23544-cov-23.453957_pt1 | contig 23544 bp, 19 predicted proteins | sample MGYA00519872_ERZ826016 | MGnify/ENA primary metagenome ERZ826016 (study PRJEB31778, sample SAMEA3449218) | human gut metagenome | biome: human gut; feature: human-associated habitat; material: faeces | place: United Kingdom | collected 2010/2012 ... | reverse complement strand
CCGGAATCTGTGTGTTAAGCAATGTGGTCATGGCAAAGGCATTTGTACCGGAAGCAAGAGTGTGTGTTATTGAGAATGCCTGTGCCTGTGTGACCCCGCAGACCCACCAGACTGCCATTGCTGCCATGGGACCGATCCAGGTGGATGTCATTTAGAGAACATATCCTATTTACATAGCTGTGAATCTAAGAGAGAAAGAGGAAAAATCATGATATTACCACAGATCATCAACAGTTTACTGGAAAACGATATGTATAAGTTCTCCATGGGACAGTGCATTTACCACCAGTTCAGCGCTTATAAGACTACCTGGACATTTAAATGCAGGAATACAGATGTACTTTTTACAACGGAGATGGTGGAAGAGATCAAGGCGCAGATCCGGGCGTATTGTGACTTACGTTTTACGGAGGAAGAATTGAATTATCTGGAAAATGTAAAATGGATCAAAGGTTCCTATGTGGATTTCCTGCGCCTGTGGCAGCCCAGATATGAAGATTTCGAGATCGGAACAGATGCAGCCTGCGGTCTGACCATCGAGACGAAAGGCTCCTGGTTAAACACGTCCATGTATGAGATACCAACGCTGGCTATCGTCAACGAAGTATTTTTCCGAATGAATTATGATTATGACAGGCTGTATGCTTCCTTCCGGGAGCGGCTGGCGGATAAGATTCAGAAGCTTGTAGATGGGACCTATTGCCTTGGTAATTTCAGTGAATTTGGCCTGCGGCGCCGCCTGTCCGCGGAAGCACAGGAACTGGCAGTGCAGGAGCTGGTGGCGCACAATAAGGACTATCAGGATTCTGCCTGCATCGGTACTTCCAATGTTTATCTGGCAAAAAAATGGAATGTGACACCGGTGGGAACCATGGCGCATGAATGGATCATGTGTACCGGGCAGGGCAATCACAAGCACAATCCGGCGTATTCCAACTGGTATGCCCTGGATGCCTGGGTGAAGGAGTATGGTGTATTAAACGGCATCGCCCTGACAGACACCATCACCACAGATTGTTTCCTGAAAGATTTTCAGCTGACCTATTCCACGCTGTTTTCCGGAGTGCGGCATGACAGCGGGGATCCCTTTGCCTGGGGCGAGAAGATGATCGCCCATTATGAGGCTCTGGGGATCGATCCAAAGCGTAAGACACTGTTGTTCAGTGACAGCCTGGATTTCGCACGGGCGGATAAGCTGCGGAAGACTTTCAAGAATCGCGTGACGGTGGCGTTCGGGATCGGCACTTATATTGCCAACGATACCTGTGAGGAGCCTTTAAATATCGTTATGAAGACGACAGCCTGCAACGGCATGGATGTGGCGAAGATCTCCGATACGCCCGGCAAGGAAATGTGCAAGAACGAGGAGTATGTGGATTACCTTACCAGGTGTATCCGGTGGAGACTGGAGCACGACAGATAGGAGCAGAAAGCGGCCCTTATCGCAGAATCAAATTTGAAATTTGATTTGCGATTCCTCCGACGGAAGGAAACGTCTGCGGAATGGAGATAGGATGAGTCAGAGATGAAAAGAGCGAAAGAATATGGAATATGAACATATTGAGCATACTTTTGCACCAGTGTATGATGCAGATTCGGAGGTGCTGATCCTGGGGACACTGCCCTCGGTGAAATCCAGAGAAAATCATTTTTATTATGGGCATAAACAGAACCGTTTCTGGAAAGTTGTGGCGGATCTGTGCGGGGAACCGGTGCCGGAGACCATTGAAGAGAAAAAGGCGATGCTTCTTGCACATCATATAGCCATCTGGGATGTCATTCAGAGCTGCGACATTAAGGGCTCCAGCGACAGCAGTATCCGGAATGTGGAACCGACGGATATCCGACACATGCTTGCGGAATCGAAGATCACGGGAATCTATGCCAATGGGAATAAGGCGGGAGAACTGTACCGGAAGTACCAGCTGCCGCTTACAGGGAAGGAAGCCACAGTGCTGCCCTCTACCAGTCCTGCGAATGCGGCATGGTCCCTGCAAAAATTGTGTGAAGCCTGGCGAAATACCATTGACATAACTGACAAAATTTCATATGATAATATAAATGATACATGAAGTACCAAAAACATACAGGTAAAAGGGGATTATAACATAGAACAGGCCGCACATCTTTTATGGATGTGCGGTCTGTGTTATAATAGGGAAATAGAGGAAGGTGCCTTATGTTCCCATTAATCAACAAACAAGAAACCGGTGTTAACCTACGTAGAATCATGGACATGCGTGGAATTACGCCAAAGGATGTGCAGGAATATCTTGGACTTGGTTGTGTGCAGAGCGTGTACCGTTGGATCGATGGCGTAAATATGCCGACCATTGATAATTTGTATGCGCTAAGCGAGCTGCTTCAAGTTCCGATTGATGCAATCGTGCGTGGCAACAGGGCACCGATTGTGCCGGATATTATTATAAAGCCACTGGATTCTCAAGAAAGCAGACTGCGTGCTTATTATGAGAAATTGCTGGAGAAGCATGCTGCATAATTTTTTGAACTACCGCTTCAATGACAAATAGAATATCCTCCTTTAGAATAGTCGGTAGAGACAATATTCTAAGGGAGGATTTTTTATGAGCGAGAAGATGTTGGTAACGCAGGCTCTGGATGAAAGAGATCTGTTGGTAAAGAAGATAGCGGATAAGATTGCTAAGGCAAGCTTTGTTGATACCATTAAGCCGAATGAGGACAAGGTTTTCACAAAGCGCACCAGCAAAGAAGAGTATGCAAAAGAAGCAGAGTCAGCATATCAGCAGATTACTGATTTGATTGACCGTTTTCAGAAGATTGATGCAGCGATTGTGGCTTCTAATGCAAATACGGAAATTACTACTTCCTACGGAACTTTCACAGTTGCCGGAGCAATTGCACTCCGAAGCAGACTTCGTGGGGCTGGTGCTTACGGAGTCGATGCAGATTTTGAAGGAAGACTTCAGAAAAAGCTGTCTAGTGAGTATAATGAAAGGGTGCAGTTCTGCGATAGAAAGAACAGCCAGTTGCAGTCTACGGCAGAGGAGATGCGCCTTAGTATTCTCGGAAAAGACAGCAAGACCAAAGACGAAAAACCTTTGGAAGTTGTAGAAACCTATGTAAAGGAAAATACAACAGAGCTGGTGGATCCGCTTGATGTTAAGAAGAAAATGGAGGCGCTGGAAGAAAAGCGCAACACTCTTCTGACTGAATTAGACACTCAGATAAAAGTATCGAATGCAACAACTTTTATTGAGGTAGCGTAAGGTGTTTGCCTGCATTACGAAAACTTCAAATCCGGCTTCCCTGTAACAGGGTTACGTTACATAACAGATATTACCAATTCTGATTAAATTGGGTTGCTTGACTTTAAAAGTGGCGCAGTAGGTAGCGCACATGACTTGTAATCATGATGTCGCAGGTTTGATTCCTGCCTTTAGAAAAAGTTAGGTTCAAAGACGGTGTAGAAGACACCTCCAATTTAACTGTTTTGCGTTTTATTTGAACCGTTAAAGGTGAATCGTCAACGATTTTATTCTTGAATGGTTTTAGGTGAAGTGAAAACTTTTATGTAGACATAGAAATGTGTTGAAATCCATGAGAAAGGTTAGAGCGTTAAGTCGGTTGGCTGGAGGTAATCCTCGTGGCTGTAATGTAGGCATATATTAAAAGTGATGAAGCCGTGGCGAGAGCTGCGGCTTAAATTTTATGGAACCGCATAAAAGAGACATATTACGGAGGAACAGACGATGGAAGAGAATAGAATCACTGCAAAAATAATACTGACGAATGGCTTTGTTAAAAAGACACAGAAAACTCCTAAAGAGGAGATTCAGATTGCAAAGGATAGAAGAAAAGATTTCATAGAAAGGGCGATGAAGGATGAGAACATTTGATGATATGCTTTCTAAGCAGCTAAAAGATGATGAGTTCAGAAAAGAATATGAAGCTATTCAGCCTGAGATGGATGTCATAAGAGCTATCGTGGATGCTCGTACTTCTCAGAATATGACACAGAAGGAGCTTGCAGAACGTACTGGTATTAATCAGGCAGATATCAGCAAGCTTGAGAATGGAACACGAAATCCTTCTGTTAATTTGCTTAAAAGATTAGCGGAAGGTATGGGAATGGCGCTTAAGATTGAGTTTGTACCTAAACAGAAAGCGTGATTTTATGACCTCGCTGGATACTTTTTATCTGCCACGGCAGTGTTTAAGGGACGGGTGAAAAGCCTTGATTTTATGTAAGCATATATTACTTGAAAAATCAAATAACATATGATAAATTATAAATGTGACATAAAAAAAGTCACATTTACAAAAAGGTGATTAATATGAAAGAATTTTTGGAAAAAGCATTACGGCAAAATGTAATAATGACGGAGAATCAAGAGGTTTATAAAAAGCTCCCGTTAGCATATCGTGGAAGATATGATATTTTTACAGTAGAGACGAATGGTGTATTATGGATAGCTATTCATCCCAAAGATGATGTCGGACTTGTTATGTTGCGTAGAGACAGAGCTGTCATAGAAAAAACGACAGGATTAAACTGTGCAATCTTTCTTGATCGAACTACATTTTATATAAAAGAAAAAATGATAGAAGAAGGAATTCCTTTTGTAATAGACGGAAAGCAAGTATTTCTCCCGTTTATTGGATATTTATTGAGTAAGGAAAATGAAAGAGAATTGGCACCAGTTCATTTGATTTCGTTTTTGACACAAAAAATGCTTCTGATAGCCATTTATGAACGATGGAATGAAGTGAAAGTGTCTGATGCGGCAAAACGAATAGGAGTGTCAACAAAATCTGCAAGCAGGTGTTTTGATGAATTGGAATATTTAAATATTGACGTGTTGGGCATGAAAGGTAAATCAAGAGTAATCAATATTCCGGATGACCGAAAACAATTATGGCAGCAGATTGAGAGTGTGTTAAGAAATCCAGTGATTCGAAAATTTATATTGAGAAAAGATATGAAACTTGAAAAGAAAGCAGGTATTTCAGCTTTATGTGAGTATTCTCTTTTGTCCGATAATGTTTATCCTACTTATGCAGTAACAAAGAAAGAACTGAAAGATAGTGGAGTGAAAGTGGAAAAACAAGTGAGTGAATTGGAAGAAATTGGCTGTGTTGTTTTGGAACTGGGATATTTTATTGATTTTTCAGGAAAAGGATTGCAGGATCCTTTGAGCGTAGTATTGTCACTTACAGGAGAAGAGCAAGAAGAGGAACGGGTAGATATTTCTATTAATAAGATGTTGGAGGAATATGTATGGTTAAAGGATTAGATACATTTCGGAAATACTTTGAAGATTATGAAGAACAGTATGTTTTAATAGGTGGTGCTGCCTGCGATATTCTGTTTGAAAGTAATGAAATGAGTTTCAGAGCCACAAGGGATCTGGATATGGTTTTGATTGTTGAAGCATTGACTCCAGAATTTGGAGAAAAATTTTGGGAATTTATAGTGGATGGGAAATACAGAAATAAAGCAACAAACGGTAGCAATCCTCAATTTTATAGGTTTGATAAACCAGAAGACGATAACTTTCCGAAAATGATTGAATTGTTTTGCAGGAGTGATTTTAAACTAAAAAATGCGAATGGAATTACTCCAATTCATATTGATGATGAAGTCTCCAGTTTGTCAGCAATTCTTCTGAATGATGATTACTATAAGACACTTCTTAATGGAAAAGTTATAAGAAATGGGTTATCTGTTCTAAGACCAGAATATATAATTCTTTTTAAAGTAAAAGCGTATCTTGATTTGAAAATGCGAAAAGACTTAGGCGAGAAAGTTGATTCTAGTGATATTAAGAAGCATAAAAAAGATGTTTTGCGTATTGCTTCGGAACTTATGCTTGAAAAGGTAGAAGAGTTGCCGATAGCAGTAGATGCCGATATACATAGCTTTATTGATTTATTGGAACAAGAACCATTTGATCAAAATTCATTGAAAAGATATGGGCTGAAAAATGAGGAGATTGTGGAATTGTTGAAGCAAGTATTCGGATAAAAATGTGATGTGATATATAGATAATTTGTAACCCTGCTGTTGATAAGTTGATACAAAAGAACAATAGTATAATCAGTATTACAGCAATGAATCTCCCAACAGATTGGAAAGCACATTTGAGTGTTTAAAATCTGTTTTATTGCATAAAATAATATGGTAGACCTAACCAAGCATTCTATGCTCAAACCGGTTAGGCTTTCAGCGAAGTGTTACGATAAGCACTTCGCCATTTTTATATATATTTACAAGGAATTAAAGAAAAATTAGTGTGGTTAAAAAAGTGTTCGCTTCTAAGAAGAATTCGGTTGAAAGTATTCGTTTGATAGAATATAATAAAGATGATACTTAAAAATGTAAATTATGTATTGCGATACTTACATAATTTTGGCTTTTCTAAATGAGGCATTTTTTACATGAAACAAAAGGAACATGTTGAAAGACATATAGCTACACATACGGTACATTCAGCTGAGGATAGATCTGCTGTAAGTTTTTTGGAAAGTGTTTTGAATCCAGGGGGAAGAATTTGTACATCTTTTTCGAGTGATGATAAATGGCCAAATCATGATGGATTTTTTGAATATGTATCTAATCCAGATATATCTAAAAGTCCTAAGCAAAATTTTATTGTGCAAATTAAGGGAACTCACAATTATAGCGAGCAGAATGGAGTAATATCCTATTGCCTAAAAAGTTTATCATTTCCAGCATTCATTGCTAAGGAAGTAACGGCTGATCCTGGGATTTTATTTGTTGTTTTGAATCCTGATATTCGTAATAACCAACGTATATTTTGGAAGGTTATGTCGAAATCTTTTCTAAGTGATATCGATTTTGAAAAAGATAGTAAGATAATTAAATTTTGCGCAGAAGATGAAATAAAGGATACAGATGAAAGCATTGAATTATTCTGTGAAAAGTTAAATGGTATTATTGATACACATCTTTTTTTGAATAAGCTAAATTCAGACGATTTAGAACAAGGAGAGGCATTAAGTATTATTGAGTTTCAATGCAACGAAATTTCAGATCTTATTGAAACTTCTTATAACAATCCACAAGGTAGGGATGGTGTATCAAGAAGAATTGTAAGAAATTTATATGATTTATGTTATGCAACACTTATTCTTAATGCGTATAAGAATGGTTATACTAATGTTAGTGAAAAATTGGCATGGGAAATATCTCAGCTTCGAGTTGATACAAGATATCTCTGTAATTTCTTAAGAGGGTTAAAATATATTGATCGTCGTATTCCAAAAGAAGGACAGGCAGAGAGGCTGATGCTCAAATATTATAATTATCTTTGGGAAATTAGGAGATTTATGAGAAGAAATTATAACAAAAGCATCTTAGAGAACCTTGAAAAATTTCCTTTGGAATTAGATACCGTGGATTTGGAATATTATGAAAAAGTTGCAAAACAGATTGAAAATATTGATTTGACATCAAAAAATGTTAGAGTATCAAGGTATTATGTGCAAAAAATTATACCTTTTTTTGTGAATGGAGAAAGATATTATGAGATTACGCTTCAATTAGCGGGAGTATATTCGACCAAATACAACAGAGTAACCGTTTACAGTAAAATGACCATTACTACATATTATTCAATTCAGATAGCATATACAGAAACTGTAATTGATTTATGGGGAGTCCAAAATAGTATTAAGGTACTTAATGACTGGAGAGTAGCCATTGATCCGTCATGTTTAAATAAACTAGCAAAGATGCTGTTAAAGTCTACAAAAATAAATCGTAATTACCGGGAGTATGTTAATTTAATGGAATTCTTAACAGAGACTGGGATGAATTTATTTGAATTGATTAACATGAGGAAAGAAAGGTTTTCACAAATATATAATAGGGTGTTTGGTACGACAAACACGCATGATTTTGGTGATGTTTTGATACAAATCAGAAGAGAGTATTCAAAATCATCTTGTAAAGTTGGTAAAAATACAATTGGATATGCATTGATGTATATGAGAGATGAGGTGTTGGAAGTATTATTGCCAAATGAATTTTACAAAAAATGCATTTCTAATGAACTTTTGATAAGTAGCAGATGCTATCCATTTGAAAAGAATCCGATGATTGCGAACCTTGTTGGCACAAAGACAAGTAAAAAGGATAGGGAAAGCATTATTGAATTGTTGGATGATTCAAAGGCGGTATCATTAGTGCAACCATATATAACTATTGATAATCTGATTGGTGAAACAGGAGAGCTATTATTTGAAAAGTCAGAAATTGGAAGCAATGGTGTTATTGAAAATTATAATATCAGCTTAGATGATTGGGAAAGAGCTAAAGGATATTCTATTATCGAAAGGGAAGGATTAGTTACTATTGCTTCTTATTATGATACAACGATAAATATACTTAAACGTTTATTGCAATTAACACATAATGCAAGGTTTGATCGTCAGGAAGAAAATGAGAGATTTATTAAAAATTGTGGTATAAAGTTTGATGATATTGATAAAAAAATAGCATTAAAATACCTTTTTGTTAATTCTAATATAATGCTGATTTATGGAGCAGCTGGTACAGGGAAAACGACATTAATAAAGTATATATCAAATATGTTTTGTGATGCCAGAAAGTTGTACATTACTAAGACCCATACAGCGCTACAGAATGTTATAAGAAATCTGGGCAAAAACTTTGATAATTGTGATTTTGAGATAATAGATAGTATAACAAGAAGCAATTCAGCTGTAGTCCATGATATTGTTTTTATTGATGAGTGTAGCACTATAGATAATCGAACTATGGAATTACTTCTCGGAAAAATAAGTAATGATGCATTAATTGTTATGTCGGGGGATGTATACCAAATAGAATCTATTGATTTTGGAAATTGGTTTTTTTATGCAAAAGACATTGTTAAGGCAAAAGGGGGAAGCATTGAACTTTGCAGTACATGGCGGACTAAGAAAGAAGAATTGAAAGGTTTATGGAAAGCAGTCCGAGAAAAGTCCACTATAATAACGGAAATGTTGTCTATGGATGGCCCATTTTCAGAGAACTTAGGAGAAAATATATTTCATTTAGATGAAGATGAAGTTGTTCTATGCTTAAATTATGATGGTAAATTTGGCTTGAATAATATGAATCAGTATTTTCAGAATGCAAATACAAATAGTAAAGCATTTTCTTGGGAGGAGTGGAGTTATAAAATCGGTGATAGAATTATTTTTATAAATACAAGGCGTTCCGCATTACTATATAACAATTTGAGGGGCATTATTACTAATATAGCATATGCAGAAAAAAGTATAATATTTGAGATAGAAGTAAAAGCCTTTTTTACAGAAAGTCAGTGTGAGGCGGAATCTTTCGATTATGTTGACACAACAGAAAAAGGGACAATTATAAGGATAGAAGTTATTTCTTGGGATGATGAACTGTCAGAGGAAGAAAAAGTGAAGACGGTTATTCCGTTTCAACTTTCTTATGCAATTTCAATACACAAAGCTCAGGGATTGGAGTATAAATCAGTTAAGATTGTAATTCCTTCAAGTAATGCAGAAAAAATAACACATTCTATTTTTTATACTGCAATAACGAGGGCAAAGGAAAAACTCAAAATATTCTGGAGCGCTGAAACAATGAAAAGCATTATTGAAAATTTTACTACTGATGAAAACGAACAGAGAACTCTTCCAATCATTAGAAAGGAGTTAGCTCAATAAGCTAAAAAATGTTCTATTATAATTGAAATAAATTTATACACATTTTTGGAGGAAAACACATGGAATATTTAACTTCAGCGGAATGCGCAGAAAAGTGGAATGTATCCCAAAGATGGGTGGCCATCTATTGCAAGGAAGGCAGAATTGAAGGTGCCATTCAGAAAGGCAGAATGTGGTTTATACCGGTCGGAACAGAAAAGCCGATAGACCCGCGTAAGGCCAGAAAGCTTGAACAGAATAAAAGTAATTAATTCCGGAGGATATGGATAAATGGATAACGCAAGTATTAAGAAGCTGGAAACAGATTTGTGGGAGTCTGCGGATCTCCTGCGTGCGGGATCAAAGCTTACATCGAATCAGTACTGTATGCCCGTCTTGGGACTGCTGTTCTTAAGATATGCATACAGCAGATACAAAATGGTAGAGGAAGAAATATTAAAGGACAGACCGGTAAGAAATGGTCGTAAGATGCCGGTGGAGGCAAGTGACTTTACGGCTAAGAGTGCATTGTTCCTTCCTGAAATGGCACAGTACAGCTGGCTGGTTGCATTACCTGAGAATGTTGCTTCTCTTGGACTGGTAAATGTATCAGGACAGACAATGGGAAGCCTTGGTGAAGTTGTAAATAATGCAATGGAGCTTGTGGAGCAGCAATCAGAACAGTTGATAGGTGTACTGCCAAAAAGTTATACAGATTTCTCGGATGAGCTTCTGGGTGAGCTGCTCCGAATTTTTAATAACAATGCTTTGGATGAAGTGGGTGGAGATGTAATTGGACGTATCTATGAGTACTTTCTGAATAAATTTGCCAAAAATATTGCCTCTGATGATGGCGTTTTCTTTACCCCAAAGTCATTGGTAAAAATGATTGTAAACATTCTGGAGCCAAAGAGCGGAGTTTTGTTGGACCCTGCCTGTGGATCCGGCGGTATGTTTGTGCAGACTGGTGATTTTGTAAATGAAACCGGATTGCAGGCCAACAAAAGCATGACTTTTTATGGACAAGAGAAGGTGGAATACAATGCGCAGCTCTGTCTTATGAATATGGCCGTCCATGGACTTACCGGTGTTATCAAATCCGGTGACGAAGCAAACAGTTTTTATCATGATGCGCATAATTTGGAAGGCAAGTGTAACTATGTCATGGCAAATCCGCCGTTTAATGTGGATAAGGTAAAAGCAGAAACAGCTGCCAATGCCGGAAGACTGCCTTTTGGCATGCCAAAGGAAAACAAAAATAAGGAAATCGGAAATGCAAACTATCTTTGGATTTCTTATTTCTATGCATACTTGAATGAAATAGGACGTGCAGGATTTGTTATGGCTTCCTCTGCAACTGACAGTCAGGGGAGCGATAAGGATATTCGTGAAAAACTGTTGAAGACAGGACATGTGGATGTGATGGTTTCTGTAGGAAATAACTTCTTTTATACGAAGAGCCTGCCGTGTTCTCTATGGTTCTTTGATAAAGGAAAGGCTGAGGAACTGAAGGATAAGGTTCTGTTTATTGATGCCAGAAATTATTATACCGTAGTAGATCGCACTTTGAATGAGTGGACAGAATGGCAGTTAAAGAATCTGAATGCCATAGTCTGGCTGTATCGTGGAGAAAAAGACAAGTATACAGCTTTATTACAGGAATACAGAAAAGTTTTGGGACAGGCGATTCCTTTTGAGGAAGCTTTGCATCTTTTAAAGAGCGAATTGAAGGATTTACAGAAGAAAGCAAAGCTGGAAACAGAACAGGCTGATAGGAAAGATAAAAAACGAATTCAGGCCCAATATGATGAAATGCTAGCTGCAAAAAATGATGAAATCACTGTGGCTAAGGAAGCAGTCTGGATTTATGAGAAGTTTGGTGAAGGGGAATATAGAGACATCCTAGGGCTTTGCAAAGTGGCAAGTTTGTCGGAAATTGAAGAAAAAGGATGGTCTCTTACTCCCGGCGCTTATGTAGGTGTAGCTCCGGTTGAAGATGATGGTGTTGACTTTGAAGAAAGAATGGCTGAAATTCATCGGGAATTATTATCGTTGCAGGCTGAATCCAATGATCTGATGGATATCATCTCAAAGAATATGAAGGAGATGGGGCTATGAGTTGGGATTACAAGACTTTAAATGAATTAGGTACTGTATCAAGGGGGAGATCTCGACATCGTCCGAGAAATGATAATTCTTTGTTTGGTGGAAAATACCCATTTGTTCAAACTGCTGATGTAAAAGCAGCCAATTTCTATCTTACGGATTATACAGAGACTTACAATGAAAAAGGGCTAGAACAGAGTAGATTATGGAAAGCTGGAACATTATGTATTACTATTGCAGCAAATATTGCGGATACTGCAATTTTAGGTATAGATGCATGTTTTCCAGATAGCATAATGGGGTTTGTTCCATTTGAAGGAGTATCGAATGCTAAGTTTATTAAGTATGCATTTGATATGCTTCAAAGAGATATTAAACAAATTTCGCAAGGGACAGCTCAAGATAATCTATCATGGCAAAAATTGGAGACGATAAAGTTTCCAGCCCCGGATATCAAGATTCAAAACAAAATTGTAGAAATTCTTGGAACTTTTGACGATCTCATAGAAAACAATCAGAAACAAATTAAACTCCTTGAAGAGGCAGCACAGCGGTTATATAAGGAATGGTTTGTTGATTTGAGATTCCCAGGCTATGAGGATTGTAAAATTGTTGATGGAGTGCCTGTAGAGTGGAAAAAAAAGAAGCTTGACGAAATTGCTGATGTTATTATGGGACAGAGTCCGAAATCGGAATTTTATAATAAAGAGCATAAAGGCTTACCGTTTCATCAAGGAGTAGGATCATATGGAGCAAGATTTGTGCAAGATGATACTTACTCGACATCTTTTACAAAAGTTGCGGAGGCAAACAGTATTCTGTTCAGTGTTAGAGCTCCTGTTGGGCGACTTAACATTACTAAGAATAAGATTGTGATTGGGAGAGGTATTGCAGCTATCAATAGTAAATCAGGATTTCAGAGCTATCTCTTTTATGCGCTGAAAGAAAGATTTTTTAAGGATGATATTTTAGGAAATGGAGCGATATTTGCATCAATTTCTAAAAATGAATTATTAAATCAAGTGTTTGTGATACCGGATGAGAAAATAATGTCAGCATATGAAAAAATAGCTGCAGCATTAGATAAGAAAATCGAAGTGGTTGATATGCAACTTCAGCAATTAGTTGAGGCTAGAGATAGACTACTACCAAAACTAATGAATGGAGAAATAGAGGTGTAAATTGTTGAAAAAACCAAGAGCGAGAGAATACTTTTCAATAAAATACTGTTTTGCAGGTGAAGAAGAAAAAATCCCACATGTCTTGGATTCTTATGTAAAAAATCAACTGGATTTATCCGATGTAAATAGAGTTTTGGAATTAAGCAGCATTAAACAATTTTTTGATAAATACGATCATGTAAATGGTTGGAGTGATGATTGCTATCTGAAAAATAAAGAACTTTCCCGAAATGTTGAAAAAGAAGTGAAATCATTTTTTTTAAGTATTTCGGAAAACAAGATTGTTTCTATATATGATGCATGCGAAGTTATGTTTTGGGATGAATTCTGGAAATATTTTTACATATACAAAGTGTATGAGAAAATCTCTATGGAGCATTTTAAAGAAATTGCAGAAGGGCTTCATATGTCACCGAACAAGCTCTTGGAAAATAAAAATCTAGTTGAGAAGTTTGATGTCCAGATTACAGAAATGCTCAAAACCCCAGAGTTCGGAGCTCGATTTATTGTTGATTTCTATTTGAGGAAAGATAATGGAAAGACTAAGTATTATTGGCCTAAAGGCTTAACACGTGAGGATAAGTATAATACTGTAAAGGCTTATATTAATGGGGATATAGTAAATGCAAATATTTTAGACTTAATCATGAATGGTAAGTCAAAAAATCCGAAAGAATTTGAAGTTGACGTAAAACTTAAGCATCTTGCTAAGAAGAGGTATGAGCGTTATTGGGATGAAAATACAATGCCGGTGATTAAACATGAAACAGGCATAAATGTATCGTTTTCCCCTGAAAACCCAGATTGTGAAGTGGTTTTTTCGGCTGGTGTCATTACAGCAAAATACAATTCTAATTGGATAAAAGATAATCTGGACTATCCTACTCTATTAAATAATTTTATTTATCTATTTGCGTATACAGATGGTTATATGAGATGTTCACTTACTGCAGGAAGTTTGAAACAAGGGATTATTGAGAATCTGTTTTCTACTCAAGGAAATGGAATGTATCAAAAAGGGCAGTCTTTTGAACTGTTAAATGCACTTTCCAATATACAAATGCATGGTTACGTTGGTGTCCTTAATAGTTGTGATATCTATTTAGAAGATATTATTAAATGGTTTTTTGAAGTTTACATAAAAAATGAATTTGGTGCAAATGGATTTATATGTAATATGCCGGAGAAGAGCGACAGTATTCTTAGTAAGTATGAGCGTGTGGCTACGGTTATGGATGGGGAGACTAAGCAGTTTAAGCTTTTTTGCGAAGAAGGAGAGATTGATAGAGAATTATATGAAATGATATCGGGCTCTGTCAGATATAAAGAAATTCCGAGTTTAATTAAAAATAAGTATGCATATGTGAATAGCAATGAAATTGTGCGAGAAATGCATGACATGTTTTCTGATCAATGTATGCTTTCATATACTGAGAAAACTGGAAACAAGTATAATACTTTTTTTGAATTACTACGATTGGAAAATGTAAAGCCAGAAGAGATAGAAGAATACAACTTTGACGAACTTAATTGGTTATTAGAACGTGGAGTTGTCTATGTAAGTGATGGAATGCTAGCATTGAATTATGAGCGAATATGGATTCTGAAAGAATTAAATGATAATGGCGTTATTTGTTTGCAATATAAAGATAGTGACATATTAAGAAAACTCATTAGCGAAGGTGAAATCAGGGTGGAAAGTTCATTGTTATCGGAGTCTGAATGGGAGTATTTTAATTATGTATTAAATAAGTCTGAATTTTCCAATGGTCTTGATCTACGGAATCGATATATACATGACACGAATTCTTTAGACAAAAGGCATCAGCAAAATGATTATATTGTTTTATTAAAAATGTTCGTAATCCTTGTAATTAAAATCAATGAAGAGTTTTGCCTACAGGATAAAATCTCAAAGAAAGGAGTTGACTTCTATGAGCTATGATTACTCAGAAAATATATTAGTGCAAGAAAGCGCAGGGCATCTGCTTGCTGATGAACTGGGGTGGCAGATAGAACTTGCTTATAATCAGGAAATCCTTGGCGCAAACGGAACTTTTGGAAGAAGCTCCTACAAGGATATTCTTTTGGCACGTTATTTTCATAAGGCCCTCCGTACGCTTAATCCATGGATTACAGATGCTCAGGTTATAGAAGCTCAGAATACCTTTGAGAAGCATCTTTCATCTGCTTCTCTGATGCAGATCAATGAAGAAAAGTATGCATATATTCGAGATGGAATTCCGGTTACAGAGAAGAAGCCAAATGGTCAGACTGAAGAAAAGCGAGCAATAATTATTGATTTCCAGCATCCGAATGATATGGAGAGGAATCATTTTCTGGCTGTGAAAGAAATGAAAATTCATGGGGATCTCTATCGTCGTAGAACAGATATTGTAGGTTTTGTAAATGGCATTCCCCTTCTTTTTATTGAATTGAAAAAGAACTCTGTGGATGTTCAGAATGCGTATACAGACAACTACACAGATTATCTGGATACCATTCCACAATTATTTTATTATAATGCATTTCTGATGTTATCCAATGGTGTGGAAGCTAAGGTTGGTACCTTGGGCAGTAAGTATGAATTTTTCCATGAGTGGAAGAGACTATCCGAACAGGAGCAGGGCAGTGTAGCCCTAGAAACAATGCTGCGTGGAATCTGTAAGAAAGAGAACTTCCTGGATCTTCTGGAGAACTTTATTCTTTTTGATCACTCCGGAGGTAAAACAGTCAAAATCCTTGCAAGAAATCATCAGTATCTTGGGGTAAACGAAGCAGTCAAGGCTTATGAGGCACGTAAGCTGAATAATGGTAAGCTTGGTGTGTTCTGGCATACGCAAGGCTCCGGTAAAAGCTATTCTATGGTTTTTCTGTCCCAGAAGATTCGAAGAAAATTTGCAGGATCACCTACCATTGTGGTACTTACGGATCGTGAAGAACTGAATTCTCAGATTTCAGATACCTTTGAAAACTGTGGCTTGTTGGGCAAAACGAAGGCATCCAAATTTATAGCGACAAGCGGAGAGGATCTAATTGATAAACTGAGGGGAAATCCGAGCTTCATTTTTACACTGATACAGAAATTTAATAAGAAGGTGGAGGAGCCAATCATTCCGGATCACGACATTATTATTATGTCTGACGAAGCCCACAGGAGTCAGTATGGAATTTTTGCTGACAATATGGTTGGATTATTGCCGACTGCTTCAAGGATTGGTTTTACCGGCACACCGCTTCTGTCAAATGACAATATTACGGAGCGAACCTTTGGTGGATATATCTCTATTTATGACTTCAAGCGTGCTGTAGAAGATAAAGCAACAGTACCGCTTTATTATGAAAATCGCGGAGAGAAGATTCTGGATATCCATAACCCGGATATTACAGATAAGATCCTTGATGCCATTGAAGCAGCAGATCTCGATCCGGAACAGGAAGAGAAGCTTGAGCATGAATTCGAAAAAGAAATACATTTGTTGACTGCAGAACCGAGACTTAAGTCTGTAGCCAGAGATTTTGTTTCACATTACTCTGATTTGTGGACTAGTGGTAAGGCTATGTTTGTTTGCTTGAATAAAGTTACCTGCGTGCGTATGTATAACTTTGTACAGAAATATTGGCAGGATGATATCAAAGCTTTAGAAAAGCAGATACATACAGCATCACAGCAGGAAGTCCAGGAACTTGAGAGAAAACTGAACTGGATGAAGGAAACGGAGATGGCAGTTGTTATCTCGCAGGAACAGAATGAAATTCAAACCTTCAAAAAGTGGAATCTGGATATCAAATATCATCGTGAAAAGATGGAAAAGCGTGAGCTAGATAAGGAATTCAAGGACAAAGACAATCCGCTAAGAGTAGTATTTGTCTGCGCAATGTGGCTTACCGGTTTTGATGTGAAGTGTTTGTCATGTCTGTATCTGGACAAGCCACTCAAGGCACATACTCTTATGCAGACAATTGCCCGGGCAAACCGCGTGGCAGAAGGTAAGAGCAATGGTCTTATTATTGACTATATAGGTATTGTAAAAGCATTGCGAAAGGCACTTGCTGATTATACCGCTAATGTAGGTGGTGGAAGTACTGACCCGACGATTGACAAGGGTGAACTGATAGAAAGAGTGCTTGAGACAATTGCAGCGGCTGCTGAATTTCTGGATTCCAAAGATTTTGATTTGGAGGATCTGGTATATGCAAGGGATTTTGCAAAGATTTCCCTATTACTGACAGCGGCTAATGCAGTATCCGACTCTAGGGAATCAAAGAAGCAGTTTATGACATACGGCAATGAACTTAACCGCATGATGAAATATCTGGATCATGATGATATTTCCAAGGCAGACCGTGAAAGAAAAGATGCCATCATTGCCATCTTTGATGAATTAAAGAAAAAGAAGAAGCATGTTGATAATACAGATTTAATGGTGCAGATTAACGGAATTCTGGGCGACTATATTATGATTGAGAGAACACCGGATGATCATGGATTTGCAAAACGTTTCGATATCAGCAAAATTGATTTTGATTTATTGCGGAGGGAGTTTGCCAAGGTTAAAAAGAAAAATCTGGCCTTCATGGATTTGGATGAATTGATTCAAGTCAGGCTGGATGCCATGATGAGGGAGAATCCCCGCAGAGTGGATTATTACATACGATATCAACAGATTATCGAGGAATATAATTCGGAGCAGGATAGAGCCAATATTGAAAAGACATTTATGGAACTGATGGATCTTGCAAATTCCATGAATGAAGAGGAACAGCGGTATGTCCGGGAAGGCTTCAGCAGCGATGAAGAACTTTCTATGTACGATATGCTTTTTGATGATAATCTGTCTAAAGAGGACATCAAGAAAATCAAGAAGGTTGCTGTAGACTTGTTGGATAAGATTAAAACAAAGATTGCAGAACTGGATCACTGGACTGACAAGCAGGAGACTAAGGCTGAGGTAGATACACTGATTGGAAAAATTCTGTGGGAAGAATTGCCAGAGAGTTATTCTGATCAGAGAATCTTTGAATACCGAAAGCTGATTTTTGAGTATGTCTATACGAGATATAAGCAGGTGGCGTAAAGATTGAAACAGGAGGATTTATGGAAGAGAAGAGAGTTTGGGGCATCCATACAATGGATGACAATATGTTTTTACATGGGAATAAGATCGCAATAGGATGGCCGGAAATGGGAGACTTATCTAGGCTGAATAATTCACGAGATGCGTTCAAGGCGGCATATGCTGAGGCGTATTCTGATGCAAAACCAGGTTCAATACCTACTTGTGCAGGAATGCTTTATCGATTTGTTAATGAAGTGCAGGTTGGAGACTATATTGTGTTTCCATCCAAGCTTGATCGTATGATAAATATTGGTGTCGTTGAGAGCGAGTATAAATATGACGGAACTGAGAATGATTATGTTCAGCAGCGTGATGTAAAATGGCTGAAGCATATTCAGAGAACATCATTTTCTCAAGGAGCATTATATGAGATTGGATCTGCATTATCTTTCTTTGCTGTAAAGAATTATGCTGATGAGTTCCTGTCGGCACTGGACAAAAATTTTAAGAAAAACATTCCGGATGAAACAGAAGACGAGACGGTTGCAGCAACAGCTGAAGAAATCAGAGAATCTACAACAGATTATGTACTTAAAGAGCTTAGCAAGCAGGTGAAGGGATATCCTTTTGAGAAAGTTGTGGCGAATTAACTACAGGCAATGGGATATAGGACTAAGCTATCAAAGCAAGGCGGAGATCATGGCATAGATATTATTGCTTATAAAGATGAGCTGCCGCCAAGAATAGTGGTCCAAGTGAAAAGTGTTAATTCTGCGATTCAGGAGGATCGTATCCAGGCATTAAAGGGACTTATGCATGAAGGTGATTATGGATTATTTGTAACGCTTTCTGATTATACGAAGAATGCAAAGAAATTCTTGGAGGATAATCCGAGAATTCGCGGTATCAATGGGCCTGAGTTTGTTGGCCTGTTCTTGAGATATTATAAACAATTGGATGATAAGTACAGAGATATGATTCCGCTGAAGGAAGTTTTTATCCCTGTACCGAAAGAATAAATTATATAGACTTGAGGTGAAGGCTAATGAAGAGTTTGTGGCTTTGTAAATCGAGGGGTTCCAGCGTCCTTTAGTTTGAGTTTAACTGTGGAGGAAAACGATGATTGGCGAGGAAATTTTTGACGGAATTGAAAAACCAGAGAATTGGCCAGCGAATGCTAAAGAATGTGAGCTTGAGAATATTTATATATCACTAAAAAAATTCATCAAAGATCCGTCATATAAAAACAAGGAGGTACTTGTTGCGTTAGCTGATAATTATGATTTGAATCAGAAGTCGCTATTAGGATTATACAGGTATTCAGAATATGAAGTTACAATGATTAATTTTCTTTTTATTCACGCAACTGCTATGAACTGTAATGTAATCAAAGCTTACCTTTATGAACATGTAGGTTTGCTTGGACGATTGCAGAAGAATGTTGCATATATGGGATTAGGAGATAAGTTAGAAATCGATTATTTTGAAAAGTTGCTACCTTCGTTAAAACTATATTATATATGTTATCTGAATTTTACTGTTGATAAGGATATGGATTTTGCTGATAAAATCATGCAGGTTATTGGGGAAGCACTGGTAAATATAGATGATGAAAATTTATTCTATCTTACCCATGCATTCGTTACCATGATGAATGATATTAGTTACTTTGAATGCAAAAAAAGAAATGGTATATGGGCTTTCTCTCGATCAGAATTATTAAAGTTATTTGAATTGGAGGCAAAATTAGTATCAGATATTGGCGAACACCCAATGGAACGCCCGCTTAAGGGAGTTCTTATGACTACAATCAGCAATTTTATACTTAAGTCCCGGTATGACTATAATTCAGATTTTGTTGCTAAATATATTTCTTCCGAGGTTGCTTTAAAAAGCATTTCTAATCATGAAATATGGATACGAGAGACAACACTTCTAAACGACAGTAGAGAAGAAAAAGTAATTCCTGAATTATTCCAAGATATAACTTGGATGCAAACAGATTGGGCTAAGAATATTGAGTTTACTAGGACTAGACACTACTATGTATCGTCTTTTTGTAAAAACTATGATGATGATACTATGAAAAAAAAGTATGGAGAATGTGTATATGGTTACAAAAATGACAGACTTGTAGAACTGTTAGCTCCAATTCATTTAAGGCACAATGAAGAAGAACAAACGTATCCGGCCTTTTCGCAAGTTATTGCATTTGATGTTTTGTATGATAAAGAAATGGCAAAAGAAGAGATTCTTTTCTTGTGCAAAATAATTTCATTATTCAAAATAGATGATTCTGAGAAACATGATTTCCTTGAAGAAATAATGCAATATTGGATTCTCTCGGTTAAGGACGAAAACTGGGAAGAAGAGCGCGAGCGTAGGTATGTCATATTTATGTATGATGGATATGATTATATAGATATAGCGTATCAAGAATCAGATTTTTTAAAAGTTAAAACTACTATTTTTCTTCTACCAGACTTTATTTTAGGTAATAATCCGGCAAAATATCAGATAAGAGCATCACTAGATAATAAGAGACAAGCCACAGCTATGAAAGATTATGATCTATGCCCAGTTTGCCTTTCCGCAGATTTTGATAGTGTATTAGATGCTCCATGTATCTGTAAGATTTGTGGTAAGGGTGAAGTAAATAGAATTAAAATACAAGGAACTGCAAAGAGGATATAATAATGAATACAATAGGTATAGACTGGAATGAAGTGATTTTGTTGGTTATAGGTGCACTTGTCGGAATTGGTAGTAGTGTGGCAATGATATTTATCCAAAATGTAAATGAAAAGTATGGAAAAATGTGCATATATACGAAATTTAATTGTCTAAAAAATATGGGGAGAGAAGGCTGGGGAATATATGACAATCCAGAAGGAGGGTTGACTTTTCTCATACCAATAATCTTTGAAATAGAGAATACATCTAAGAGAGCTCGTATTATGAGAGATGTTAATTTGGTTCTAATGAAAGAAAACAAAGGAATTGCGGGAATTTTCCCGGACAAGTCTTCGCCTTGTAGAGTGACCTTGATTATTTTTCCTTCCGGCCACGACCGTTTCCCTTCACTGGTTTGCACAGATCGGAATAGCGCTGCAGGATATCGGTAAAGGTCTTGAATTCATAAGGATCCATTTTCGTAAAGTTAATTTTGAAAAGCTTACTGTACATAACCATCTGCGCCTGGGTAGAGTTATCTGTTTTCTTCTTCATTTCCTCAAAAGTACCAATGTTTAAGGTGATTTGATATTGAAGAGGGATGACGTTCTGGCTTAGGCTGGGGCGTTTAGAAAAATTAAGAAGCTGGTAATTTATTATTGCTGTATTTTTAATGGTTAATAGACGTGATAAATAAAATTGAAAACAAAATTTTCGGAAATGAGGGATGTGTGTAATGGCGAGTGATATACTAAAAAAAATAATTGAACAAAAAATTGATATTTTTGCAGGTACATTTGGAGAAGATGCAAGTAATATTTTTACTCGTGGCAGTAAACTATTTCACCCATTAGAATATGGAATGTACAAAGAAAGATGTGCTAAGGAACTTTTATCATTTGTATCAAGCAAAAGTGTTGGAATATCAGATGGTTTTTTGATTACATCAAAAAATAGTGTGAGTACACAATGCGATATAGTAATGTATGATAAGGATACAATTCCGTTGATAGATAATGGTATTGCACATTTTTATCCAGTTGAAATTGTAAAAGGAATTGGTGAGGTAAAGTCAACACTTAACAAGGTTGAATTTTCGAATGCGTTAGTTAAGTTAGCAAAAAATAAATCAATGTATCAAGAACGTAAGGGAAGACTAAAGTCAGAAGAGAGAAGATTTAATGAAAATAATGAAATTTTTTCGTTCTTAATATGTAATAAATTATCGTTTGATATAACTAAAATTGATTTTAATGAGGTATATAAAAACGTACCTGATGTTAGAAGCAGACATAATGTAGTTTTAAGTTTACAGGATGGGGTTTTGGCATATACTTTGAATTTTTCGGAACTTCCGGCAAAACAGAAGAAGCATTTTATAGATATTGGAGGAGATATTAAAGCCAATCCTGTCATATGGAACTATCCGCATCATACAGAAGATGAGGAATCATATATATGTAGGAATAATTTTATAAAAATAAATTACGAGGATAAATATAAGCACATAATATATTTTTTGATTATTATTAAAGCTCTTTTGGAAGCTGAGTATGAGTACGATTTTGATTTTGTAGAATATTTAACCAATGATAAAGTGAAAATATTTGAATAATTCGAAAAAAAATTTTATTGATAGATAACGATATAGAAAGTTTTATGCTGGCTGAATTAAATATATAGTAAAAGTATGTGGGAGGTGTTTAAGTGTCATTACAGGATATTGTTCCATATAGATTACCGCATCATGCAGGAAAGCGTTTGCTAGATCCACATGTGGTAATTGTAGGGGCAGGTGCATCTAGAGCTGCTTGTAAAATAGATAAAAATGGAAAAGAAGTTCCTTTGCTAAAGGACATTCATAAAATATTGGGTCTTACATCGGAATTGAAAAAATATAATTTTTCGGATGAACAGATGACGGATTTCGAAAAATTATTTTCTGATATAAATGGAAAAGCTGAATATAGAGATTTGCAGGAAAAATTAGAATATGAAGTATGTGATTATTTTAGTAAATTGCAGATTCCAGATGAACCAACATTATATGATTACTTGATTTTGTCACTGACTGAGAAAGATGCAATAATATCATTTAACTGGGATCCATTTTTGATGCAAGCATATAAAAGAAATATATGTGTTGGTAATTTGCCTGAATTAATATTTCCACATGGTAATGCTGGGATTGGGTTATGTTATGCTTGTAAAATAAAAGGATATGCAAATTGTCTTTGTTCGAAATGTTTTAAAGAATTTGAGCAAATGCCATTGTTATATCCTATAGGAAAGAAAGACTATAATGGAAAGCCAATAATCGTTAATGAATGGAACTTGGCAAAATCTGTGCTGTCTAGGGCTGCAGGAATCACAGTATATGGTTATGGTGCTCCTGTTACAGATATTGAAGCGGTGGAGTTGATGAAATCAGCCAGCCATTTAAGCCAAATGAAGGATATTGCACCATTTACAATTATAAATTTGGCAAAAAATGAAGATGAACAGAGAAAAAAATGGTCTGACTTTTATGATGTAAAAATGTTTCTGTATTGTAATAAATTTGAAGAAACGATGTTGTGGAGAAATCCTAGAGTAAGTTTGGAAACTTTGTTTGATGCGATTCTTCAGCAACATCCAAGAAGTGAAGATAAGTCATTCAGAAAATTTTCAACACTAACAGAGTTGCAAGAATTTATTAAGACAATTACAGAGTTTGATATGTGTATTTGAAAATCCTTAGTAGTAACTATTTCCATTTTACTACCAACTTTACTACTAACAGGTAGTAACAACTTGCAGGGTTCTGCTCTGATTTGCCACAATCTGTAATTTCAGAG
>ERZ826016.1335-NODE-1335-length-23571-cov-20.475293_pt1 | contig 23571 bp, 24 predicted proteins | sample MGYA00519872_ERZ826016 | MGnify/ENA primary metagenome ERZ826016 (study PRJEB31778, sample SAMEA3449218) | human gut metagenome | biome: human gut; feature: human-associated habitat; material: faeces | place: United Kingdom | collected 2010/2012 ... | reverse complement strand
ATCACCTCCCTCTTGAACACATTTGCGTATAGCTCTCTTATCTTCCAATATTCGTTGGAAGACAGATTTCTTCTTATGTTCTATACTTTTGCTCATAAAAGATATGATTAATAAACTTGCTACAAAGATACAGCTATTTTTTAGAAAATCAATAAGATTGAATTCTTATTTACCCATTTGAGCTTTCAGATATAACTTTTTCACAAACTTCATATCATGCACCGCCATTATCCTCACAAGCTCAAAAAAACTAGTTTTCGTCGGATTCCAACCAAGCAAAGTCTTCGCTTTAGTAGGATCACCTAATAACTGCTCAACCTCGCAAGGACGGAAATATTTAGAATCAACCTCAACAAGCACTTTACCCGTTTTTAAGTCAATACCTTTTTCATTAATACCCTCACCTTCCCAACGGAGTTCAATGCCAACCTCATGGAATGCCAAAGTGGCAAACTCGCGAACAGTATGCATCTCACCGGTAGCTATCACAAAATCTTCCGGCGTATCGTGTTGCAGAATCAACCACATACACTCTATATAATCCTTTGCATATCCCCAGTCACGACGGGCGTCCAAATTACCCAAATAAAGTTTATCCTGGAAACCTTGTGCAATACGGGCAGCAGCAAGAGTGATCTTACGGGTTACAAAAGTCTCTCCCCGACGTTCACTCTCATGATTGAACAAAATACCATTTACGGCAAACATATCGTAGCTCTCACGATAATTCTTCGTTATCCAAAAACCATACTGTTTAGCTACACCGTATGGACTACGAGGATAAAAAGGAGTGGTCTCTTTCTGAGGAACCTCTTGAACCTTACCGTAAAGTTCCGAGGTGGAAGCCTGATAAATCTTCGTCTTCTTCTCCAAACCCAAAATACGGACAGCCTCCAGCATACGAAGCGTACCTACCGCATCAGCTTCAGCCGTATATTCAGGTACATCAAAAGATACCTTCACATGGCTTTGTGCCGCAAGATTATAAATCTCGTCAGGTTGTACCTGCTGGATGATACGGATCAGTGAACTGCTGTCTGTCATGTCTCCATAATGAAGATTGACCAGTCGCTGTTGTTTCATGTCACGTACCCATTCATCCAGATAAAGATGCTCGATACGTCCTGTATTGAATGAAGAAGAACGACGGAGGATGCCATGAACTTCATATCCTTTTTCTATTAAAAACTCGGCAAGGAAGGAACCATCCTGACCGGTGATTCCTGTTAGTAATGCTACTTTTTTCATGCAAATACAACTTTTATATTATATTTTGTTATTCATAATAAATAAAAATCTCGCCAAAACAGCATAGAATATTAAAGTATTTTTCATTTTATGCAACCACAGTTAATTAGCGTCCCCCCATAATAAATACTGCCATTTTAGAACAATATTTTTTCAAGAGAAAATAAATAAATAATCCTACAAAAATGACAATAATAGGACACAGAAAGTACAACATCAATATTAGAAAATCTGAATTTGGTTGAACTATGCTAAAAAAGAACTTTATAATAAAGACTAAAGGCAAAGCGTGAAAAGCATAAATAAAAAAGCTACTTTCCGACAAAAAAAGATTCACCTTCCAACATCCTTTCTCTATAAAATGGCCTACTATAGCTGTTATGCCAACAACACCTATCAGAATCCCTGCATTGTGAAGATAAATACACCAAGACCAACCTTTAAAACATAATTCTAATATCACAATTATAGAATAGGATATTATTGAAATCAGTAAGAAAGGCTTCATTAAATCAACAAAATTTCTTCCAGTAATACTAAAAAAGGCACCTGCAGAAAAAAAGAAAAAAGCTGTAATACTAAACCCAACGACATTAAACCACAATCCCCAAAGCCAAAACACGCCTAAAATTAGAACAGCATATTGCTTTAATTTGCTAACACAAATATAAATTATTGGAGCAAAAATTATTGTGACAATCAAATCACGAATAAACCAAAATTGATAGCAAATCGGAAAACCTGAATTCACAGCTGAATTAACCATCCCAGTATTCCAAAAACTCCATAACCAGTCCGCAAAAGTATAATCGGCTACTAACTTACCTTGCCCTGACATCAAATCAGTAAAAAAGGTCTGTGACAACCAAAGAAGAGTTATAGCTAATAAATTCCAAAAAATATAAGGTATAACAATACTTTTCACCCGCTTCTTTAACTTCTGACAATAAACTTCACTTGTAAAAGAGTTTGTTCTAAAAAAAAAGAGAAAGCCTGATATAAAAAAGAAAAAAGGAACAGCAACCCTTGATAAAATTCCAGAAATTAAATAAGAACAATATTCATAAAAAGGGAAGTCCCCCACAGTTTCTGTTAAATGCACTCCACGGATTGACATATCATCCAATTGCGAATGAATAAATACGACACCCACAATAAGCGGAAATCGAAGAAAACTTATTGTATTTGATTGCAACATATCTTTTGTCATCATAAATCTAATTTTAGCATCATACTAATCAATAATCCAATCAGCAATAGTTTAATTCCATATTCCAAACTGTCTCCAATATCGAATTAATGACTTTAGAAAAATACATGAATATTTTAAACGGGCCCTAGCAGAACGAGTACCTTCATATTCAATTATAGCAGCTGGATAGTATACCACAGAATACCCTTTTAACCATATTCGTTTGCACAAATCCATATCTTCACAATAAAGAAAATAGTTATCATCCAACCCACCTATTAATTCATAGGTTTGCCGAGACATCATCATAAAAGCTCCTATCACCCAATCAACTATACATGGAGACTTTACGATTATTTTTTTTTCACATTTAATTAACCTATTGATGTGCCTTGTCACAAAATTGAAAGGAGTTATAAACTCTCGAAAACTGTCTTGCGTTGCCCCCTTCTTATTCTTAACTTGAGGAGCAATGATACCAACAGCAGGGTTTGATAAAAGATAATTTACCATCTCATCTATTCCCTTTTCAATCCGTACATCTGGATTCATAATTACCAAGACATTCCCTTCTGCTATTTTTAAACCTTGATTCATAGCATAAGCAAAACCACCATTTTTTTCATTAAAGCACCATTTAAAAGAGCTCCAACGACTTTCGAGCTTCATCCTTTTTTCACTAGCATATACGGAATTGGAAGATACGATTACTTCATAATCAAATCTCAAATCCAGTTTTTCAATAGAAGAAATACAATTTAAAACATCATCTATCGAATAATATTCAATAATAATAAATGAAATTTTCATGATATTGGAATCCATATACGGTCATTAAAACATATTTCCACATTTTTCAACATCACTCTATCCGTAAATCCTTTAATAAATAGTTAAAAAGCATTTCCCAAGACGTTACAAATGGAGATAAGATATTTATCGAAGGAACTTTCCCAAAATTGCTAAAATCCCCCTCCATAATTTCTTTCATTCGTAAAGCCAGCTCTGCAGAATCGTTCGGATTAAAAAAAGAAATATCACTTAACCCTGCAGCTGTTTCATGAGCATAAGGCAGGTCTGCAACAATCATTGGTTTGCCATATAATGCAAATTCCGAAATAGGCAAGCCCCATGTTTCAAGTTTAGAAGGAAATATCAAGCAATTAGCGCTTTCATACAAAGCAAAAACTTTATCACGAGATAATAAGCCACAAAAATCTATATTCTCATTTAATTTATATTTTTCATAAACATAAGCAGAATAACGATTTTCATTTCCATCAATAGTTAATATCACTCTATATCCATCAACTCCCTCTTTATCTAAAATGCTACATGCTTGACATATCACTTCAAAATTTTTAAAAGTTCGAGGAAAAGAAGGGAAAAAGAATAAATACTTTCTATCATTTGCAGACGAAACATTTATCGTTAGTACTTCTTTCTCTTTGTAAACAGGGGGAGCAACAATGATTTGCTTCTTCCTCAAAGGAAACATATTAGAGAATTCATTCCTAATCCAATTCTGCTGCACAATGACATAAGTATTTTTAGCGATATTTATTCGATATAAATAACGATAAAAAAGAGCAAAAAGCCATTCTTTATAATTGTATCGGATATCAACGATTGCAGGATTATAAAAAGGCGTTGGGTTATGACAATACACAGCTCTTATTTCAGCTGTAACATTGGGTGTAATATCATGTAAAGAGAACCATAAATAGGCTTTCAAACGTTTTGAGAGTCTGTTGAAATAAAAGTATTCACAATAGATTCGGTATATCCATTTTTTCTTAGGCCATTTAAGCTCTATATAATGAATATTAGGGTAAAAGCATCGTTTCTTATCATTTACAATAGCTATAACCTCATATTCTTGGTTCCGGTTGACAAAGTCAGAGAAAGCAGAAAGACAATTTTGCAATATAGTTAATGTCCCCCCTTCAACTAAATTTACAGCAGAAACAACGATTCTATACTTTCCCATATTTTTCACATTTATCATTATAGAGAGAAGTATATTTATATCTTCTATAAAAATTTATAATCCTTCGTGGAACAAAAGCCACAGAAACTTTCCTCAAACGAAAGTAAAGCACTTTAAACAAATACCTACAGCCACTATCTTTTCCCCTTATATGAGCCACTTCTTTATATGTTTCTAATACTCTATTCGTAGAGTACCCAACAGAATCATAAAAAGCGACAGGGACTTTTATATGATAAAATATTTTACCTTTACAATACAAAGTGTAGAAAAAATTATAATCGCCTGCAACCTTATAATTCAAATTAAAATAAAATTCTTTCATCAGCTTAGTTTTCACAAATACTGATTGATGACAAAACGGAAGATTAATATCATTGGGGGTAAAGAAATGCCCTTCCAACAGTGAACAACCCCATACATATTTCAATATAGCATCTCCATACAAAACATCAATACATTTATCTACATTCCCTTTAAAAACATTTTTAAGAACCTCATTACTAATAAAAGTATCCCCTGCATTCATGAAAATTATCCACTCTCCTGTGGCTGCATCTATACCTTTATTCATTGCATCATAAATTCCACGATCTGGTTCACTCACAAAATACGACAAATAAGATGCATACTCATTTATTATATCAAGAGTCCCATCCACACTTTCTCCATCAATTATTATATACTCAAAACTATTAAACTCTTGTTTTATTACACTATGAATAGTTTCACGTATAACGTTCACAGCATTAAATGCAACTGTCACGATTGAGACTATCGGTTCCATATACACTTTATTTTAAAATTTGAATGGTCTATAACTAAAATAGTCAGCATATAAAGAATTATAGGATGTATGAAGTCAACATGGAAAGGTCTTTGCATATAACCTATAGCTAATATTATTACTGAAAATAAATACACACGCGACTTGAGGCCTAAACATATAATGACTAACAATGGTAGATAAGTTACACATGTTCCTACTATTCCATCTTTAGCTAATGTCTCAAAGGGATTATCAGCCATATATTCTATACTTTCGATATTCTTGGCTCCTATCCCCATTATCGGAGCTTTCTCAAATTGTTTTTGCGCCTTTTCCATCAAGTTGCTTCTGCTATCTCCTTGTATTTTACCTGTTTTATCATTTACTTCAAACCGGAAAAATGTATACTGATAAACATCATAATCAGTATCTTTAGATAAATATATAGCGCCAGATATCATTATAAGTCCCACAAATAGAGAGAGGGTGCGACGCAGATTAGTGATATGAAAGAATAGTAAGAAAAAGAAAAGTTGAATATAATATGCGACTGAGAGTGTAAATACCAAGCAAACAATTAACATTTTTTCATACTTCCAATCTTTTACAAACAGCCGATTCAATATCAATGCAAACATTCCCCAATACGCCATAGCACCTGGTTCATCAAAATAACCTGAATATCGTATAATATTACCAATATATACATTCGTACAACTAAAACCAAAGCAATAAGCGGCTCTTCCATCAATATTATAAAATTCAAAAAGCGGGGTAAATGAGAACAACAAAACCAAAAAGAAACAAATTGTTCCTCCTATCGCCATAAACAAAATAAATTTATTATGGAGGTACAGAAAAAAATGTAATCCATTATTCGTATTGTATGCAAATAATAAAGCTAGAAATGCTACAGAAACAAGGATAATTCTTGTAATATAAGATGCATCATTATGGTAATAATAAAAAAACAACCAAGATATAACCTGCATCCCAAATAAACCATTAAACAAAAGCGGAAAAAGACGAATTTTATGCTTAAATATGGCGAAAGATAAAAAAATAAGCAATAAAAACAGTACACATAATACCTTCACTTTAGGAATCGGAAGAAACTGAGAAAACACATAAGGGTAAAAGGAGAAAAGAATAGAAAAAAGCAATGTCGCCGCCCATCTTCGTTTCATCTCCACTATTGAAAAAATCATCCTATATTACTTTAATTTATTATCTCACTCCAAAAGTTAACATGCAATTTAACTACAGTTTCATATGAAAATTTACATCTTACAGAATCCTGCAATGCCATCTTTACACTTTTTTTTTCGCAATTACTTAATGCCCAAAGAATTCCATTTTTCAAATCAACAACATCTCCCGGCTTCGCCAAATAACCTGTTACTTTATGAGTAATGATATCTGGAATACCACCAGTATTAAAGCCCACAACCAATGTTCCACACGCTTGCGCTTCTACAATTGTTTGACCAAATGATTCTACTAAAGCAGATGTCACATAAATATTAGCCGCACTATACAACAAAGCCAAAGAACATTCATCAACAATTTTCCCTAAGGAGTAAACTGAATGTGGAATCATTGAACTCTCTTGCGAAGAGAGATGATTACCTAAAATCATTAAACCGATATCTGATTTATTGATTTGCATTAAAGCATCCTTCAGCAAATGCCAGCCTTTATATTCATTATTAGTTCCTCCATCCGCAGCAAACAAAATCAATTGTTTATCCAACGGTAATCCCAAAACTCGTCGAGCTATCGATTTGTCTATAAATGAAAATCGTGAAACATTTAGCGTATTTGGCACCACAACTCTTTTCCTATTACCAAACAAGACACTCTCCTTAACACATCCATCCATCCATTGACTTGGCGACATCAAGTATATATTATCATAACTAGCAAGCCTCTTTTTCTTTTGTAATATGTATTTTGCTATGAAGTTAACAGAATCCCTTCCTATATTAGGGCACTTTGCACAAGAAAATTGAAATCCATTACACGAAAAAGCATGGTGACATCCCCCAGTCAAAAGCCACATATCATGCATGAAAAAAACGACTGGCTTACCTAATGACAAGATTCTCTCCAGTTCCCTAACTCCCAAAAAAAAATTATTAATCCAATGGACATATATAATATCAGCATTTTGCACTTCCTCGAAATGAGTTAAATGATATGAATGAAAACATCCCAATGAAAATAATCCCCGAGGATGCAATACATTCTTTTTCAAATGAAAAGAAAACGAATAGCACAAGTTATATAATATTTTGAAAAATCTTCCTCTACCATCTGATATTGAGAATAACATAGGTCCTGAAGTTGTTTTATTCATTACTAATAAATGAGACTCTATGCCATAGTCATTCATAGCCTCATTCATTCGATAGGCAGCAATTGCAGCCCCTCCAACCCTATCAGAAGTTGATATATGCAAAATTTTCATATTCTGGAACAGATTAATCTAAAAAATTTCAACTTAAATTCTTTCGAATACTTTGATGATAAGAAAATAGAAAAGTGAGTGACACAATACACTATTCGAAACATCAAAGCATAAAAAAAAGAATGATGCTTTTTAATCATAAAAAATAAGCTTTTTGCCATTTGCTCTGTTTTAAATAGACTTTCTTCTCTTTTTGTGCTCGAACTACCTCCCTCCAAATGTATTATAGAGGGACCATTAATCAGCATATTACAGTAACCAGCTTTCACCAACCTATATTGTAACTCCATTTCTTCTGCATACATAAAAATATTTTCTTCAAACCTAAATTTTTCAGCAAGTTCCCTTTTTAGAAACATATCAGCTCCTATCACGTAATCTACTGCTACTTTATTCTCTAAAGGTAGAGGACGTTTTTGTACATTAAATAATTTAATTGGAAGCGAAAAACGAGAAGTTAATAAGGAAACAAAAGATCGGCACTCTGCTGTAATCGTATGAAAAGCTCCATTAGAATCTGTTGGATACAACTCACGATTTAGCATTACAGTTCCACACACACCAACCGGGAGTTCCTCAGCATCTTCCATAAACGAATAAAACGCAAATAACGCATTGTTCAAAAGCAATGTATCCGAGTTTAAATATAATATATATTTGCCAGTAGCCAACTCGAGTCCTATATTATTTGCCCTTCCGAAACCTAAATTATTCTCTAAAGCCACAGTACTTACTTGAGGGTATTTTTCTAACAAGTAATCAACAGAACCATCTGAAGAAGCGTTATCCACTACAATAATTTCATATGTCACATCTGTTGTATGATGTATTATAGAATCTATTGCATCAGACAACATTTTTTTCGTATTATAATTTACTATTATAACTGAAATATCCATCTTATTTCAAACTTCTAATAATCTTTGCAGGCACTCCAGCTGCCATTGAAAATGCTGGAATATCGTGAGTAACAACAGAATTACTACCAATAATTGAGCATCTACCTATTCTAACTCCGGCCATAATTGAAACTTTATCTCCAATCCATACATGATCTTCAATGACAACACCACCCTTTGTATACAATCTTCGATGTGTAGGACAAATTTCTAAATCTTCCAAAATAAATTTACCATGACTATTATCGACAATTGTTAACCAACGTCCTGTTAAGACATAATCATTAATAATAATACTATTTATAGAGCTGATATGGGCATATTCTCCAATCTCAACATTATTTCCAATCTTAATAAGAGGATTATAATTATCGTTCAAATATTTAGTTACAGCATTTATAATTGAGCATTTTCCTATAAGGCTATGACTTCCGATAGTTACATTTCCCAAACCATGATGATTCAGAGGTGGAAAAACATAAGACTTCTCACTAATTTTATTTAAATATTTAGACAAATACATAGTATAAATTCGAGCCTTTATATATCGAACTTTGTCAAAAGGATAATATCTGATAACACCACAATAGAAGCTTATAATACAGGAAAGTACCTTAAAAAATATATATTTCATTCTTACATTTTTAAATATTCTACAAATACCTTTCTCTCTATCATTTACATAGTATCTTTTGATAATTATCAATTCCTACCCCTATTGCATATTTCAACACATCATCAATCTCCTTTTGATACTCATCCTCCGCAATGCTCCTAATCCCATCCAAACATTCAAGAAAACCTTCTAAAGTTTCAAATACATCTTTACAGCCAGACATCAAATCGAATGTACCATCATAAAAACGTAAACAAGGAAGTCCACGCATTAAAGCCTCATAATAAGCAGTTGTATTTATAGCAATCGAAAAATCATATTCAACATTATTTAAGCACTCAGCAATCGTCTTATCTTTAGGAATAATATGCATATGGTGAGCCCGAGCATATTCTGAATAATAGGAAAAGTCACATGATGGATGTAATTTTATCTCAAAAGAGTAATTATCTGATACTTTCGAGAGTATTTCCAACAGCCCCGTATTAGCAGTTTGAAATAAATCTCTGGCAATCAACACCATACATTTTTTATAAGGATTATCTTTTTTCATTGTATGCAGTTCCACCTTTTTGGGATAGCCTGCCAATCTCAATTTCCGAGGTGAAATTCCATAAGACACATCTTCGTCTATAGAGAATTGTCCCCAACACAACAGATTATCCGTTTCAAAATTTTCGTATTGAACAGAATCCAAAGGCGGATTTTTCTTAAAAATAAAATAGACACCTTCCTGAAGTGAATAGGTAGGAATATTCCTCAGTTTAAAGAATTGCGTCAGCAAATTCTCCAAGTCAAGCACACTACACTGGCAAAGATACTTCTGTACGCCAGTAAAGTCCATGTGTTTGAGTTCTTCTATGATATTGCAATAATGTATACACTCTATAATCAGTTTACATTTATCCCATAACGATAAAGAAGTATCATGCAAGTTAAAAAAAACAAACTTCACAACCTTATAAATCACCACAGGATGAATGGACAACTTACAGCCAAAAGTCAATGTTTTATTATAGGATGCTTTTCCATCCAGCTTATCCAGAACTGCATTATACAACTCCAGATGATCCTTACGTGCATAACGCCCAAAAGTAGAAAGTATCATATGCTTTTGAGGATCAAATTCCAGCTGCTTCACATCAATAGCCAGAAATGCAAGAACTATTCGCTTCCACGAAAAAGCATATTTCCCATTGGCTACAGCCCATAGAGATAAAGCCAACACCCTATTCAAGCAAATGCCGTCATATACAAAATTGAATTTTTCTTTCAATGATTTATATCTATCAAAATCATTCATACTACACTGTTTTAAAATTAAACCATGGTAACCTATATACACGTATCGCATACCATGCAACAGCCACAAACGTTATAGCACTGATAATAGCTGCCGAAACAGCCGAACCGATTGCGCCCATTTTCAATATCAGCAAATAAGTCAAAACTACCTGAACGATACTCAATGAAAAAGTAATCGCCCCCAATCCTTTTGTTTTAAAGGTATAATGCGCAAAACATACAAACATCAGGTAGCATCCACTAAAGAACTGCCCAAGCATCACCCAAGGAAGAAAATACAAAGAATCAAAATAAGAAGATGGATACATAACTTGTATCAGTAACACTGACAACAAATAGCAACCCACAACAAAGAAAAAGGTCACTAACAAACTTATCCAAATGAATTTCACCAATCGCGCCTGCTCTTTGACCGTTCCCGACTTATTCAAATCGAATACAGCCAATTTCTTATAGAGCGAAGGCGCATAAGCATTATTAAACGAAACCAAAAACATGGCTACAATAGCCCCCCAAGTTAAAGCAACGGAATAGTAACCATTGTCCGCAAGGCTGCACATATTCGTCAGATAGATTTTGTCCACCCCGCTTTTAAACCAGAAAGACAAGGCATGAGGAATAATAGGAAGCGCAAAGAACAAGGTCTGTTTCAAATAGTCCTTATCTATATTCCATCCCAAATATCCACGCCTATAAAGGACAAAAAGACTGATCAGTCCAAAGGCAACCGTTGTAAATATCATACTATAAATCCGTCCCTGCCATCCCAGCAAAAAGACAATCACAAACATAACCGTACTCAGTGCATTCAGAATGGACTGGGAAATCTGATAAATACCGAAAGACAAAGGCCTTTCCTCACATCGCCACAGGAGCATATTAACGTTGGTAACCCCTGCAAACCATACCAAGACCAAGACTGACAGTTGATAAACAAAAGATATGTTCAATGCATCTTCTATGACTTTATACAAAGGAAGAGCGAAACATACGCAAATGATATTGGCCAGCGTATTCAGCAATATCATGTTGGAAACATATTTCTTTATCTCTTCTTTACCCAATTTGGCAAACATCACCGGTAATGCACCTGCCGTACACGAATAGCCAAAGACAGAGACTATTTGAGCCAGCACGTTGTAGTTGGTGACCACTCCATAATCGGCAGGCGTAAGATAATGTGTAATGAAAGGCAACAACAAGAATGGAATAGCCTTGTTGATGCCGTCACAAAATACATATACAAAGGAGTTACGAAGGACAGGGGAAGAATAAATTTGCTTTAACATTTATCGCTTTACTCTTCCCGATAGCTCACCTGCCATCAATAATTCCACTTCTTTTAATGAAACCCTGTTAAAATCCCCGTATATAGTATGCTTTAAGCAAGAAGCCGCAACAGCAAAATCCAAAGCATGTTGCAAGTCATCCTTCCAAGTCAGTAAGCCATAAATCAAACCTCCCGAAAAAGAATCACCTCCACCAACTCTGTCTACAATATGGGTGATATCGTACCGTGAAGAACGATAAAAACAGTTATTCGCAAACAATATGCCTTGCCAAGTATTATGATTGGCACTCAAAGAACCTCTCAATGCCAGTGCCATCACCTTGCAATTGGGAAAGCGAGATTGCATTTGGGAACATACGGATGCAAATTTCCCCGCATCTATATCTCCATTGGTTTGTTCTGCATTAAATCCCTCTGCACGAATGCCAAATACATCAGAACAATCTTCTTCATTTCCGATAATGACATCGCATGCCTGAGCTAAAGAGGGCATGATATCAGCTGCTTTCCTATCGCTACTCCAAAGATTTTTTCTATAATTCAAATCACAAGATATTGTCATTCCCCTTTGTTTGGCCACCTTAATAGCTTCCCGACACACTTCTGCCGCATTCTCCGACAATGCCGGAGTTATGCCCGTCCAATGAAACCAACAAGCATCTTTGAAAACTTCCTCCCAGTCAATACTATTTGTAGAAATTGTAGCAAAAGAAGAATCTTCCCGGTCGTAATAAACCTTGGAAGGACGAGCATTGGAACCCGTCTCTAAATAGAGGATACCAATTCGCTTACCACCACGAAGAATATTATCCACATTTACACGACAAGACAATAACTCACTAAGACATTTGTCGGCAATCGGATTCTCCGGGAGACGGGTGATATATTCTACCGGAATACCATAGTTTGCAAGAGATACCGCTACATTGGCCTCAGCACCGGCAAAAGACATATCAAGTTGATGACATTGCGTCAAACGCAAGCAATCGGGAGCACCTAAACGGAGCATTATCTCTCCAAAGGTTACTACTTTATTCATCATTCCAAATGGTGTTCTTTTATATAGTTCGTTACTCGCTGAAGATCGTTCTTGGTATCAACAGCAATCGTTTCTGAATCCACTTCAATATATTGTACACGATATCCATTCTCGATAAAACGTAAAATTTCAATATCTTCGACAGCTTCCACCTTGGCTTTACCATACTTTTCACCATACTCGCAATAAAATCTCAAAGCTGCAGGAGTGAAACCATACACGCATACTTGCTTATAATATTTCACGTCAATACTACCCTTGGGAAAGGGAGCCGCTGAACGGGTGAGATAAACACCACGACCATCGTTTGAAGCTATAACTTTAGGAACTGTAAAGTTTATTAAATCTGCAGGATCCTTGATAATAGTCATCAAATTAGTAACTTCAATGTCAGTATCCGGATTTTCCAAAAAAGGCAAGATAGCCTGCCGAATAGTAGTCGGTTCGATCAAGGGTTCATCCCCTTGGACATTCACATAAAGGTCAGCAGATATTTTGGAAGCAACTTCTCCAATACGGTCGGTACCCGTGCGATGCTTACATGAAGTCATAGTAACTTTCATTCCTCTTTCCATACACGCCCTATAGATACGTTCATCATCGGTAGCAACATATACTTCTGAAAATTCTCTTACTTGAATAACGCGTTCATAAACACGCTGAATCATCAACTTACCACAGATTTCAGCAAGAGGTTTACCCTCAAAACGGGAAGACTGGTAACGAGCGGGAATAACTGCAATAATTTTCATGCTGCGTCTCTGTTTGAAACGAGAGAAGCAATGGTTAAAATATCACAATTTACCCCCCCCGATTTGTTTAATATTATCAAATTTCTATACATCATCTCGGCAAGAATAAAATCCTCCTCCCAATCAATATCGAGCGCATGAATTTTATCGAGTTCAAATAGTAAGGGAAACTCCCCTATACGATCATGAAATTTTAGGTAATTCTCTCTACTATTGATATAAAAGGCGTGATTAATTTCATACAGAGGATCCAAGTCTTGAGTACGAGGCCATTTCACCAAACTTCTATCGTGATTAATACACTTATTCACTTTCTTAGACCATAAAAATTGCTGAATCTTTGATACACTAAGCAAACTATCGAAAGAATTCTTTCGCAACACTTCTGACTCATAACAATCTAATGCAGAATTCAAAACTTCAACATTAGCAAAAGGAGCAGTAGCATGAACCCAGAAAATATGTTCAGCATCTACTACAGTTGGAATGTAATCAATGAAATCTTCAATGACAGTTGAAGATAAACACAGTTCATTGGGACGTTCTATTATTTTAATTCTATCATTATGGAAAGAACAAGCTATATTCTTAGTGGATTCATCATTAGTAGAGATAATGATATCACTTACACGTTCAATATCGAGCAGTTGTTGAATCTTCAATTCAAGAATTCCTCCCTTTATTCCGGCAAAAGCACGAGTATTTTTATTGACTACACGTTCACTGCCCTTACGGGTAGGAAGAAAGAATGCATATTTGTTCATCATTATAAGAATTGATAAATTGATTGAATTTGAAGCGCCTTGTAAAGAGAAGGGGTCAAGGAGCACAATGTTACTTTTCTATTCTCTTGGAATGCTTCGAACAAAGTCTTATTTTCGTTAGAAAGTTCCATCTCTTTCTCTGACAGGACCTCACCTTTATAACCGTCATACCCGACCACATAAATTTCGGAAGCTCCCATCAAAAGAGCCATTTCCAAAGCTACAGTAGTACAAGAGTCCGGATAAGACGAAGTAAAAGAAATCTTTGGTATCTCAAATGTTGCATTTTCAGCATACTCGGGCACATCCGTACCCATCAAGCGAGGATAAGGAGGAAGCACACAAATGCCACTGAATTCCCCTGCAGCAATATTATGCTTCAACCGTTTTGCTTCATTACCAACTAAACAATAATACTTTTTATTAGGAACATCTTTATAAAAGGCCGCATGACGAGCAGTTACAAAGATTAAGGGCATGTCTGGGTGCTGACAAACATATTCTTTGATAGCATCAAGATGCTCGATACCACTATTACCCCCACCAATAATCAGTACATTTGAGGACTGTTTAGGAGTAAATATTGGATAACGGGCATTGTCTTCTAACTTGTTCTTTTTGTTGTCCAAAGCGCGCACTATACTATTAAAGCTATAGGCACGATTTGTAACCCACTCCATAACTTCTTTCTGCGGAAGGGAATTGGCACCGGAAATCATATAAGGAAGATTTGCGCCCCACTTGTGTTGTTCAAACAAAGGTTGAAAAGCAGTAACAGCGTCACCCAATACATTAAAATCAACATTTAGACCTTCTTTATTTAAGTAAGTCAACAATAACTCCATATTTAAGTTGCCGGCACCCCGCCCCATACCAAGAATGGTTGCATCAACATAATCTACACCGCACTCAATAGCAGTAAGGGTATTAACGAGTCCCATCTGTAAGTTATTATGTCCATGAAAGCCTATAGGACAAGATATCTTGTCCTTCACCATGGAATATATTTCTTTCACATCCTTCGGGGTAACACCTCCAAAAGAATCCACCATACAAAAGAGGTCAGCCACTTCATCAAGTTGATTCAGTTTATCAAGAAAGCCTTTATATTCATTCCATTTAGACATATACATGGTATTGAAACCAACTTCAAATCCCAAACTCTTCACAAATTTAGCCAAAAGTAATGCCCTATCGAAGTTTTTCGGATCGACTGCAAGACGCACCATATCAACCAATCCTATAATAGGCTTCAGCAATCTGTCCAAATCGGTGGGAAACGTATTCTTTTCATTAAGCATCACTACCAGTTTCTTGGTACAAGTAGCACGTATATGTTTCAATACAGAAACCGGGGTATAGCCAAATTTTCCTATATATTCCTTGGAAGAGTTATTACGATAACCAACTTCCAAATAATCTACAGGCAAATTATTCATAGCCTGAATATAGGAATCTACTACCTCACGAGTAAAATCCCAATTGGTGTAATAACCGCCATCTCGTAATGTGCAATCTAAAATTTTCAACATAAAATTATTATATTCAACTTATATATTGTGAACCTCTTTACTAAAATGGTGCATGCTAAAATACACTTATAATTATTCATATAAATCTACAGAATAGTCAAACACAAAAGCAGTATTTTTAAATTTCGCATGCTTTGTATCTTTCTCACTTAAAAACACCTTGTCAGCAGGAATACGCCAGTCTATCCTCAATTCAGGATCATCCCAAGCCAAAGCACCTTCACACCCTGGAGCATAAAAGTTATCACACTTATATTGAAAAACCACCTCCTCACTCAACACACTAAACCCATGTGCAAAACCTCTTGGGACAAAAAATTGGAGATGGTTATCTTCAGTCAACTCAACTGCCACGTGTTGTCCAAAAGTTGGGGAACCTTTTCTTATATCCACAGCAACATCAAGAACAGCCCCCTTTACTACGCGCACCAACTTGCTCTGAGCAAAAGGAGGTTTCTGAAAATGTAAACCACGAATGACACCGTAAGACGATTTGGATTCATTATCTTGCACAAACGTCGTCTTACAGACTTTCTCTTCAAATTCTCTCTGATTGAAAGACTCAAAAAAATAACCACGTTCATCTTTAAAAAGACGAGGTTCAATAATTACAACACCTTCTATGAAGGTCTTTATTATTTCCATTTTCTTTCAAAGTGCACATAAGCACTTGCTTTAGATTTTAATTAGCTTAGGTAAGAGGGATAGTTTCAGAACTATCCCTCCGAAAAACTCCTATCCGATTATTCCAAACGAATACTATACGTCAACGTGGCACCCGAAGTTACATAGCGGGCTTCATCGTTGCTCGTGGGATCAAACAGAACACACTCCGAAGAGCTCTTGGTTTTTCCCATTATAGCTTTCACTTCGATCCAAACCGCCTGGCCCACAGGAATATTAAAAGTAGGATTGTTTTTTTGCGACCAAGCACTATCTGTTTAAAGAATTCTTTCAGATATTGCAGTACAGGGACATCCTGCATCTTGCAGGTCGATATGATCGTATGGTATGCAGCTGATACACCGGCCATCTTTCCGCTTCCGAAAAACAACGAGTTCTTACGTTTCATCCGTCATGGGTGTATGCAAACAGCTGTATCCAGAAAGTCTTCAGATAACGAAGAGCCTTTTCCATTAGTTCACCGCGTGGAGGATGAACATCACTCAACAATGCGTCAAGCTTACTGCGTAGACGGATGATGATTTCTTGGGTCTTAAGATTGTTACGGCATATCTTTATCTGTTCCGCTGACAAACGTCCCTTCTCATATTCAGCCTCCAATCCATAAAGTTCACCTATCCCGTCAAGGAAGAAAGGGGCATCAATGTCCCCGCCCTGCTCCAAGGCATATTTGAACTTGGACCTGGCATGGGGCATGCTCAAACTCTACCATGATAAAATTATGTAGTTATCAAATATGGAAGATACAATTTGACTTGAACTTCAGTCAGCCAATTAGAATGTTTTATAAGAGTGTTAATTTGACTTTTTGTTAAAGCGGTCAAATTTGTACCCACAGCTTTGGCTCTATTATGTTCATCAGCCATCGGTTTAATTCTCTCTAGCTCTTCCCACCCAATACTTCTCTTTAGCTGTTCAACAATGCTTTCTTTAGCAGTTTGTCTTACCTCTTCATTTGGGTTGTTCAGATTATTAACATCCGCTTCATTGACATGATGGAATAAATATAATTCAGGGGCAACATGTCCCTCCGCAATATTATCAACAAAACCAGTTATAGGCCTTTCGCTAACATCCCAGCCTAAGGATATATACGTATACCTATTATCATTTTGACTACTGTATATATTACTGCGCATTTGGAATGTTTTAATTCGTCTCATCATTATATCAGAAGTTTTAACCAGCATTAACGGAACGTTAAAAGCCCACTTCGCATTTATCTCACCAACACCGGCATCACTTACTATGATATATTCTGCATGATAACTACTTTGTCGCTCACTCAATTTGTGGGCTCCTTGATTATCATAAAGCCCTCCATCAATCAACAAAGGTTTTTCTCCCTTAAAATACCCATTACAATACCTTTCATCTATTCTTATCGGCGAAAAGGCAAATGGAACACACGAAGATGCCATTACAGCCTTAGAGACAGGAAATTCGGCATGATTAAAGATTTCTGTTCCATTGTTGCCTTCATACTTAGAACCGGACATCTTGATTTTAGAAAATGTAAACAATGTTCCAGTTGCTACATCTGTTGAATTAATAGCTACCAAGGGCTTTATAGGAAGATCAGATAGCTTCGCTCCATTAAAAAAATATTTATCATACAATTTTTCAATCCAAAAGCTAAAAGGAAGTAATTTATACCAATAACAAAACAACAAAACCAAATCAATCAATAGAAACCACCAACCTATAATCCATATTGATAGTGGGATAAAAACAGCAATCAATGCCAAATTCATAAAAGCCGTCCACAGCACTCCCTTTTGAAGTTTTTTAATGAACGAGCTCTCAAAATTCGCATAATCATCTTTACTTAATGCATAATATGCAGATATAATTGATCCTCCCGAGACCGATGATATAACGTCAACATTATCAAGTATACCGAGTCTGTTTAACGCCCTCAACGTACCAATGTGGTATGCGGCGGCCCTATATCCGCCACCGGATAACGCAAGCCCTATTCTTTTATTATTCTGATATGCCGTATTCAACATATATTATAAATATTCTACAATTGAATATACCTTTTTACCGTAACAAAAACAGGATTCTCCCTATCTACTTTATTATCCTTTTTTCTGAATTCCACCGTTTGTAAAACAACAAAGATGAATACAAAATACAACAATGTTTTACAAACAGCAGAATTCTCCCACAAAAGGCCTATTATTCTAATCGATTCGCAATCTCCTTATAAAGGCGATACATGAATTGGAATAGTTCACAAGCACTGAACTCGCCATCCAGACCGATACCATAGTTTGAAGATTCGCTATGAGGATTAAAGAAACGGTCATCCAACAAGCGTGGTCCACTTTTGACTAAATTGGGATAATAGATTCTTTTCCAGTCAGCCATATCCTTCCCTTGAAGCGTCACATTGTTTTTTGTTTCCGGGAATTTACCAACATACCCCTCAAGCATCTGGGCGCAAGCAAATAGTTCTACACTCTGCATCATTCCACTCATACCGAAGGTCAGGAGTCTATAGTATACGATTGCCTTGTACAGACGATATAAGAATTGGAATAATTCCTCACCTGTAAACTCGCCGTCCGTACCGATACCCAAATGGGAACGCATATGTGCTTGACCTGTATAGAATTGATCATCGGGCAATTCCGGACCGCCATGCACCAAATTTTCATAATAGTCTTCTTTCCAGCGAATCATATCCGCTCCTTGAAAACTAACACAACCTTCTCTTGGAAATTTACACACATATTTTTCCAACATATCAGCACATTCCTGAATCTTAACAAACTCTTGTCGCAAAATCATTCTACCCATATTCGGGAATAATTTCTCCAACATCAAATTCAAATTATTTCCTCCCATTTCAGGAAATGATCCGTCTAATAAATCTTTCAAATTGAAATTCATAATGCAATATTTTTAATTAATTATTCACATATTCAATAGCATATTTTACCTCAATTAGAAAGAGGTAAAACAAAAATTGCTTAGCTCTGTGGACACAACGGCACCACATAACTGATATATCCCACTACCTGCGTAGTCTTCGACGATATCCGCAACTCTGTTTGCTCCTGTCTTATTTCTACAGGAGCATCATCAGTGCTCACGGCAAAAGGTCCGATTGAAAGCTTGCCGATTGACCGGTCGGAAAGAACCGCCAAATCTTTTTCTGAGAAATTTCCTTCAATTGAAAGATTAGTTCCCACTAACATAGATTGTGGTATTAACGGCAAGACCCCGTCATTGTAATTCATATTCCCGGTAGAAAAATATCCTCGCTTAATGCCGGGTATCTCCCATTCCGCTTCAAGAAGTTCGCGGTACAGCCATGGTCTGACAAATTCCACATTAAGCACATCCATACAAATTCTCTTTACCGAACTAACCGAATCCAGCGACTGCCGTTTATCTTCATCCAAATCCCAGCAGAGAACCACCTCCATACTGCGCGGATCAATCTCAATACGGGTCAGATTATCGGAATCAACCACCAGATCATACCAGTTAGAAGGTTTGGCATTCACTTGATACCAGTCTTCCGGAACCCCTCCCATGCCGTACATTCTTGAGAGCCGAAAAGACTCCTTGGCTTGCGTAAGAAGATTACACATATATCCATCGCCGGGCACTGCACTGTTTAGAATGCCGCTCCATACCGATGAGACGGAATGCATGCCTTCGAAAAACGTTGTTAGCTGAGAAGCTTCATCAGACAATTCGTAGAAACGGTATGCGGCACAATAGTCACCCGTAGGATTGTCAGAGGAATGAGAATTTCTGTAATAGTCAAGATCGATGACTACAGGAAAACGGGTTAGTTGCAATTTTGTCTGCGATAGCTTATTTCCTGATAATCCACGGGTTTGTGGAGCAATACCAACGGCATTTAAAACAGGAAGTTTCTTTGTCAGCTCAGAGGCGAAAAGAGAATATAGTTTTTCCATTAAAAAAGGCATTTACAAATGGGGAGGTCAGATAGCAACAACCTCCCCATAAAATTCAATTATTATTGTGGTGAGAATGGAACAACACGACTTATCCACGCTATGATCTGCATGCCCGGAACACGAATTTCGCCATTTTGATAGTCGGAATGGAATTCATCATCTGTTTTCCCATACCCGTAACTACCGCCAATAGAGAAAGGACCCCATCCGACAGAAGTACTTGCATGCGCTGATTCCTTTATGTGTTCCTCGTCTTCGTGGCTAAAATTAGCTTTTATACGAATGTCACTCGCCACCACAAATGCTACCGGATACATCGGAATCAAACCTGTCTTATTGGAGAGATCAATCTTTCCATTGGATATCCCCCCCTTATTGTTCACCAGATTGGTACTCCAATTTTGTAAACGAAAAATAGATTCCAAGAACCAAGGACGCTTAATTTCCACTTTAGCTATTTTTGCAGCTATTTCAACACTGTCTTTATCTGTACTACTATTAGAATGCTGAAAATTTCCACCTGCGCTGGCTTTCACCCTCCAGAGACCATAGTTCACACTGGTATCTACACTGAAACTGTGCTCGGTACCTTTAGAGCGAATCGTAGTATTGCCACCGCTGATTTTTAATTCCGAAAAACTGAGATTCTTTTCATCCGTCCAGTCAGCAGGTACGGGATAAGACAAAAACCATTTATCACCCTGTCCCAATGAAGAACTAAAAGCACGGTCATCCCGAACGGCATCTTGCGCAGCAGAAATAGCCTGACGGATTCCGTCATTGATGGTAGTATTCAAAATATTCAAAGCTTGTTCTACGTATTTGGCATTTCCAGCACCGAGCTTGCGCAATGTTTTTTTAATTTCATTTTCCAATCCGAGAGCCATAACCTGCCAGTTTCGATCCGCTTTTTTTCGAACAGTGGCATCTGGATCTTCAAGGTCATCCAGATACATATTATACGCTAACCGATAACTTTGTATAGCAGTCAGATAATCATTCATATTATCTTCATAAGCAACGTAATCGGGAGAATCCGTACGTTCCACTACCACCTCGTGAGTAGAAGGATTTTCAGATTTTGTCTCAGGATGCAAATAATTATAGGCTGTATCATACATATCCTGTGCCGTTTGATCCGGTACTGTATTCGCATTGGCAGAATCAACAATCTGTTTGTAAGTTTTAGAAAGTTGGTTTCCGGTATTTTCCCATTCCAATGTCATAGGAGAGACTTGATCAACCAACCTTGAGAATTCTTCCGAAGTTTTCAAGTCGCCAAGAGGATTGGACGGAGTTCGGGGGTTTGCGAAAGACTTTAAATCGACCGCTGCATTTTTGGAGAAATGGATGAATGTCTCTGATTCGGTAAAGGGATTTTTGCTTCCCGCAGGTTGATAGGTGACTGCATCGAATAAGCGGTCGTAAATAGCCTGCAACAATTGCTTCTCTTGTTCTTGTGTCATAATTGTAAGGTATTAAAATTATAAATAAAGAAAGAGTTTCTTTCTTCTTCTGATCGAATATCTACTTTTCATTCGTCAATATACTCCCACGGATAAGGATTATCAACTACATTCTGAAATTCCCCGATAGCTTCCTGCTGTTCTGCCGTGAGCGGGGCAGACTCCCAAGAATCAATAATAGCACGCCCTTCGTCAGCCAAAGGCTCGTCGAACACTTCACCATAGCAGGCGGTAAGCAGGCGAAGTTTCAGCAAAGAAGCGGGAAGGGCATCAAGGATATCCCAACAGCGATCCAACACTTCCTGAACATGTTGCTGCTTCTCACCGTGGTCAATAAACGAAGCACTGTAACCCATCAGAAGAGCAAGACAGACATTAGCCTGTTCTTCAATGGTAGAACCCTTGGCAGCGGAATTATACAAAGCCGTGGTCAGGCGATAAACTTCACTGTTACGACAGGAAAGATCATCGCTATAGACCGGACTACCGTCCATACCCAAATACATCAGCTCGTGCGCGGCACGCTGAAGAGAAAGTGTTTCTGCAGAAAGAGACATAATTATTTATGATTTCAGATTTATGATTTATCAACTATCAATAATTGATTGCCAACTGATAATTATTTGATTACTTCTATAAGGTCGGGATGGATAGTAGCCATGGCAACAGCGATGACACCTTGTATCGCAACAACCACACGGCGGTCGCGGGCACCCTTTACTTTCAGGAAAGTACCCTCCTGACCCTCAAAGTCACCACCCGTGACACGAACTTTAGTTCCTTTAGACAGGTTCAGTTCATCAGGTTGGAAGTACAGCAGATGGTCATTGATGAAATGATCAGCACTGGTCACGCACGCTGTCTGATCAGTATTGAGGATCCAGAATTACAGCATCAGCTGGCACTTCGTATTTTCGATGAAAAACTCAGTGTACGCGAAACAGAAAAACTGGTACGCAAATTATTACAGGAAAACAATGCTCCGCAGAAAAAGATAAACGATCCTGTATTATCTGCCATTTATGCTGACCTGGCAGATCAGATGAAACGAATCTTCGGAACGAAAGTAGAAATTCATCAGCGTAATGACCAAAAAGGTAAAATAGAAATTGAATACTACTCGCAGGATGAATTGAATCGTCTGATTGAACTTATTCAGAGCATCCAGCAGCAGTAACAGCAACAGCAACAGCAACAGCAACAGCAACAGCACATGATATAACTTTTAGTGAGGAAAATGCAAGTGGAATATTTAAAATTACATATCGAAGATCTGACCGGCATCAGCCTTGATGTAATCACAGTCGGTCTCGCCGCTCTTGTTTTGATCTTGATCATCATCATGATCGTCAATGGAGTCAAAATGAAAAAACTGAAAAAAAAATACGAAGCGTTTATGGCAGGAAAAAATGCCGCATCCCTGGAAGACACTCTGGTAAAACGTCTGAATCAAGTAGAAGATCTGATTGCGTCTGACGAGCACACACAGGAAAAAGTACAGATGGTTCTGGATCACCTGGATAACACCTATCAAAAAGTTGGTCTGGTAAAATACGATGCATTTAATGAAATGGGTGGAAAATTATCATTCTCCCTGGCACTGTTAAACC
>ERZ826016.1334-NODE-1334-length-23617-cov-9.775019_pt1 | contig 23617 bp, 14 predicted proteins | sample MGYA00519872_ERZ826016 | MGnify/ENA primary metagenome ERZ826016 (study PRJEB31778, sample SAMEA3449218) | human gut metagenome | biome: human gut; feature: human-associated habitat; material: faeces | place: United Kingdom | collected 2010/2012 ... | reverse complement strand
GGCTGAAACAACCCCCGCACGCCGCCGCCCGGCACCGCGCGCACGTTCACACGCACGTTGCGCGCGTCCACCACTACGGTATGCACCGGCTCCTGAGCGGGATACTCCAGACATGCCGGACGAGGCGGTACCGCGCCCTGCCCGGGCGCCCCCTCAACAGCCTGCTGGCTCTTGTATTCGGCACGAATCTGCGCCGCGATCTCCTCCGGCGCGCCGAAGCCTGCGATGATTTCCTCCTCGGGCTTACCATTCTCTACGCCGTCGAAAATCAGCTCGTTGTAATAATCCGCCACCTGACGCTGCTCCACCGGGCCAAGCTGCGTCAGTCCCGCCATCAGCTCGTTGAGAAACGTTTCTCTGTTCATACCTCTTCCCCCTTGATAAATGCATAAATGCGCTTCACTTCGTCCCATTCGTCCAGAAATGCATCAATGCGTTCCTGGCCCGCGTCCGTGATGTAAAAATACCTGCGGATACGGCCGCCGTGCTCCTGTGTGTCCGTGGTGACGTATCCGTTTGCCTCCAGACGCTTCAGGATGCGGACCTTCTTCTGGCCGGAGGACTTCTCGACCTCGGCGGTCAGCTCAGCGCTCAGCTGATCCAGGTCGATCTCCTTCAGGAGCTCCTGGATGGCCTCGGCACCCATGGATGCCTCAAACTCGTCGCCGTAGCGCTCGCGCATCTCGCGGTACTCTTTCTCGGTCAGCAGCTGCTTCTTTTCCAGCGGGGTCAGACCGGGATCGGTGACGATATAGCTTGCAAAGTAGAGGACCTTCTCCAGCAGGCGGGGGCTGATGTCCAGCATCAGGCCGATGCGGCTGGGGATGCCCTTGAAGTACCAGATGTGGCTGACAGGGGCTGCCAGCTCGATGTGGCCCATGCGCTCACGGCGGACCTTTGCCTTGGTGACCTCGACGCCGCAGCGGTCGCAGATCTTGCCCTTATAGCGGATGCGCTTGTACTTGCCGCAGTGGCACTCCCAGTCCTTGGTGGGTCCAAAGATGCGCTCACAGTACAGGCCGTCGCGCTCCGGCTTCAGGGTGCGGTAGTTGATGGTCTCAGGCTTTTTGACCTCACCGTAGCTCCAGTTGCGGATCTGCTCCGGAGAGGCAAGGCCGATCTTAATGGAATCGAAAACGTTGTTTTCCATGAAACGAACCCTTTCTTAATCTCTCGTTGTTTCGATGATGGCAGACGATCCAAATCCGCTGCTCTCCCCCGCCCTTGCGGCGGCAGCACGCGCACCGCTGCGGGGGCGGCAGCTTGTCCGGGATTTAGTCGTCCAAATTCACTTCGTCGGAGGAGGACTCTGCGGGGGCAGAATTGTCATCGTCCAGCACGGAAGGATCATCGAAACCTGCGTCGGCGTCCTTGATGGTGTAATCGTTCAGCAGCTCGTTCTCGTTCGTCACGGTCTCGGAACCTGCAACGTCACGCATATCGAAGCCGGTCTCTTCGTCGTCGAAGTTCTGGCGCATGTCGATCTCGTTGCCGTCCTTGTCCTGGACCACGACGTCCATACCCAGGGACTGCAGCTCCTTCAGCATAACGCGGAAGGACTCCGGGATACCCGGCTGCGGGATGGGCTCGCCCTTGACGATGGCCTCGTAGGTCTTGACACGGCCCTCGACGTCGTCCGACTTCACGGTCAGGATCTCCTGCAGGGTGTAGGCGGCACCGTATGCTTCCAGTGCCCAGACCTCCATCTCACCGAAACGCTGGCCGCCGAACTGGGCCTTGCCGCCCAGAGGCTGCTGGGTGACCAGAGAGTACGGGCCGGTGGAACGGGCATGGATCTTATCATCGACCAGGTGATGCAGCTTCAGGTAGTACATATAACCGACGGTAACGCGGTTGTCGAACTTCTCACCGGTGCGGCCGTCGTAAACGGTGGTCTTGCCATCGCGGTCAAGCTCGATCTTGGAGAAGTCGATGATGTGGCCCTTCTCGCCCATGATCTTGGGGAGCTTGGTGGGATAAGCCGGGGCGTTCTCGCCGTGCCACAGCTCACGCGCGGTATCGAAGGTATCGCCGATGTCGTTCTCACGAGCGGAGTCGAAGACGGGGGTCATGACCTTGATGCCGCATGCCTTGGCAGCGTAGCCCAGGTTGACTTCCAGCACCTGACCGATGTTCATACGGGAAGGAACGCCCAGGGGGTTCAGCACGATGTCCAGCGGGGTGCCGTCGGGCAGGTAGGGCATATCCTCCTGCGGCAGGATGCGGGAAACGACACCCTTGTTGCCGTGACGGCCTGCCATCTTATCGCCGACGCTGATCTTGCGCTTCTGTGCGATGTAGCAGCGGACGACCTCGCGGACGCCGGGCTGCAGCTCATCGCTGTTCTCCGGGGTGAAGACCTTGACGTCCACGATGATGCCGTACTCGCCGTGGGGCACACGGAGAGAAGTATCACGGACTTCGCGGGCCTTTTCGCCGAAGATGGCGCGGAGCAGGCGCTCCTCAGCGGTCAGCTCGGTCTCGCCCTTCGGGGTGACCTTGCCGACCAGGATGTCGCCGCTCTTGACCTCGGCACCCACGCGGATGATGCCGCGCTCGTCCAGATCCTTCAGGGCATCCTCCGAAACGTTGGGGATGTCGCGGGTGATCTCTTCGGGTCCCAGCTTGGTATCGCGGGACTCGGTCTCATATTCCTCGATGTGGATGGAGGTGTAAACGTCCTCACGGACGATCTTCTCGTTCAGCAGGACGGCGTCCTCGTAGTTGTAGCCCTCCCAGGTCATGAAGCCGATCAGAGCGTTCTTGCCCAGAGAGATCTCGCCGTTGCGCATTGCAGGGCCGTCGGCCAGGACCTGGCCTGCCTTGACGGACTCGCCCACCTCGACGATGGGACGCTGGTTGATGCAGGTGCCTGCGTTGGAGCGGGCGAACTTGATCAGCGAGTAGTTGTCCAGGGTGCCCTGCTCATTGCGGACGACCACATGGTCTGCGTCCATCTTCTCGACGACGCCGGCGTTCTTTGCCAGAACTGCGGTGCCGGAGTCGGTGGCGGCCTTGTACTCCATGCCGGTGGCCACGATGGGCTGCTGGGTGACCATCAGAGGCACAGCCTGACGCTGCATGTTGGAACCCATCAGAGCACGGTTGCAGTCATCGTTCTCCAGGAAGGGAATGCAGGCGGTCGCGACAGAGACCATCATACGGGGCGAGACGTCCATGTAATCGACCTTCTCGGCGTCGATTTCCAGAATGTCGTCGCGGCGGCGGGCAGAAACGCGGGGACGGATGAAGTGCTTGCCCTCGTCCAGCGGCTCGTTGGCCTGGGCGACGACGTATTCGTCCTCGACGTCAGCGGTCATATACTCGACCTCGTCGGTAACGACCTGATCGATCAGACGGCCGTTCTCGTCGTAGGTCTTCTTGACCTTGCGGTACGGAGCCTCGACAAAGCCGTACTCATTGATCTTGGCATAGGATGCCAGATAGGAGATCAGACCGATGTTCGGGCCTTCGGGCGTCTCGATGGGGCACATACGGCCATAGTGGCTGTAGTGAACGTCACGGACTTCGAAGCCTGCGCGGTCACGGCTCAGACCGCCGGGGCCCAGAGCAGACAGACGGCGCTTGTGGGTCAGTTCCGCCAGAGGGTTGTTCTGGTCCATGAACTGAGACAGCGGAGAAGAACCGAAGAACTCCTTGATGGCGGCGACGACCGGGCGGATGTTGATGAGGGCCTGCGGCGTAATGACGCTCTGGTCCTGGCTCTGCAGGGTCATGCGCTCACGGATGACGCGCTCCATGCGGGAGAAGCCGATGCGGAACTGGTTCTGCAGCAGCTCACCGACGCTGCGGATGCGGCGGTTGCCCAGGTGGTCGATGTCATCGGTGGTGCCCACGCCGTGGCCCAGACCGTTCAGGTAGTTGATGGAGGACAGGATGTCCTTCACAGTGACGGTGCGGCCGATCAGCTGGTCGTGGTTGCGGCGGAGCATTTCCTTCTGCTCCTCCACATCGGAGGTGGTGTCGAGGATCTTCTTGATCTCATCAAAGGAGCAGCGCTCGTTGATGCCGCACTCCTTGACGTCAAAGGAGAAGAAGCCCTGTGCATCCACACAGCCGTTGGTGATGACCTTGACCTTCTTGCCCTCGATGAGCAGGACGACGGTATCGACACCGGCGTTGTCGGCCTTCTCAGCCAGCTCGCGGGTGATCTTGCCGTTGGCCTCCACGATGACCTCACCGGTCAGCGGGGCAACGATGTTCTCTGCGGCCACAAAGCCGGTGATGCGGCGGGCCAGAGAGAGCTTCTTGTTCATCTTGTAGCGGCCGAAGCGGGACAGATCGTAACGGCGCGGGTCGAAGAACAGCATATTGATCTGGCTGGTAGCGGACTCCACCGTGGGAGGCTCGCCGGGGCGCAGCTTGCGGTAGACTTCCAGCAGGCCCTCTTCCTGGTTCTTGGTGGTATCCTTCTCCAGCGTGGCGAGGATGCGCTCATCGTCGCCGAAGAAGTTCAGGATATCCTCGTTGGTGGACAGACCCAGTGCACGGCACAGCACGGTGACGGGCAGCTTGCGGTTCTTGTCGATACGAACGTAGAAGACGTTCGCCGCATCGGTCTCGTACTCCAGCCATGCGCCGCGGTTGGGGTTCATGGTGGCGCTGTACAGATCGTTGCCGACCTTATCTTTGGCATCTCCGTAGAATACGCCGGGAGAGCGGACCAGCTGGCTGACGATCGCACGTTCTGCGCCGTTGATGACGAAGGTGCCGGCGTCGGTCATCAGGGGGAAGTCTCCCATGAAGATCTCCTGATCCTTGACCTCGCCGGTCTCCTTGTTCAGCAGACGGGCCGTCACGCGCAGGGGGGCAGCGTAGGTCACGTCGCGCTCCTTGCACTCCTTGATGCTGTACTTCGGCTCCTTATCCAGCCGGAAGTCCACGAAGCTCAGTGCCAGATTGCCGGTGTAGTCCTCAATGGTGCCGATGTCGTGGAAGACCTCTTTCAGGCCCTCGTCCAGGAACCACTGGTAAGAGTTCTTCTGGACCTCGATCAGGTTCGGCATACTGATGACTTCGTCGATGTGGGAGAAGCTCATGCGCTCGGTTTTGCCGAGCTTAACGGGCTTGACTTTCATCATAAAATCAACCACTCCTTACTTTTATACTCTACGGATGTTGCGTTCTACGGGTCAAATTTGAGCAGACGCACATAAATCGACCCGTATCCTCAGAGGAAGTTCGGCGTTTTTCACAAACTTTTCGTGTCTGCCCCTTGGGTCGACCGAACCGAAGCTCCCTTTTTGGCGCACTAGGCCATTATGTGATACTAATGCAGTATACACCGGGAAAGCCCTGTTGTCAAGCCATTTTTCCCATTTCGGGCCGATTTTTTTGTCAAGCCCCCGCTTTTGTGGCACACCCGGCTCCGTGTCCACTTTGTGCGTTTTTGGTATTGCTTTTTGAGTTTTGCACGTTCTCACCAAAAACACCATTGTGCATTTTGTACAGGTTTGCTCTTGTGCTTCCGGGCAGCAGAAAGGGGCACCCGGCGTGATGGGTGCCCCTTCGGGAGCTTTATTCCAGATAATCCCGCAGCCGTTTGGCCCGGCTGGGATGGCGGAGCTTGCGGAGGGCTTTTGCCTCGATCTGGCGGATGCGCTCCCGCGTGACGTTGAACTCCTTCCCCAGCTCTTCCAGAGTGCGAGGCCGGCCGTCGTCGAGGCCGAAGCGGAGCGTGATCACCCGCTCTTCGCGGGGCGTCAGACTCTTGAGCACACTCATCAGCTCCCGGCGGAGCAGCTGGCGGCCCGCTTCATCCACCGGGATCCCGGCTTCTTCATCCTGAATGAAATCTTCGAGGTGGGCGTCTTCTTCCTCGCCCACCGGCGTTTCCAGGCTGACCGGCTCCTGCGCCAGCTGCAGCAGTTCCCGCACCCGGTCCGGCTCCATCTCCAGCCGGACGGCGATCTCCTCCGCCGTGGGCTCGCGGCCATTCTTCCGCAGCAGCTCCCCTGCCGTCTTCCGGACCCGGTTGATGTGCTCCACCAGATGCACCGGGATGCGGATGGTCCGCCCCTGGTCGGCAATGGCACGGGTGATGGACTGCCGGATCCACCATGTCGCGTAGGTTGAGAACTTGAAGCCCCTGTCCGGCTCAAACTTTTCCGCCGCCTTCATCAGGCCGAGGTTGCCCTCCTGGATGAGGTCGAGGAAGGGCAGCCCCCTGCCCGCGTAGCGCTTGGCCACCGAGACCACCAGCCGCAGGTTCGCCTCGCTGAGGCGTCGGCGGGCGTCCGCATCCCCTGCTCTGGCGGCGCGGGCCAGCGTCTGTTCCTCTTCTGCCGAGAGGAGCGGCACCTGCCCGATCTCCTTCAGATAGGCTTTCACCGGGTCGTCCAGCGCCACGCCCTCGGCAGAAAGCTCATGTTCCAGTCGGCCGATCTGGGCATCGTCCAGCAGCGGGAGGTCGGCGTCCTCTTCCTCCACCCGGATGCCGCGGGCCTCCAGCGCCTCATACAGCGCGTCCAGCCCGGCGACATCGTACTCCTGCTCTTCCATGGCGCGGCTGACCTGCTCCGGCGTCAGAAGGTGGTGCCGGGCACGGCTCGCCAAAATCTTTGCAAGTTCTTCCGTCTGCGACAATTTCCGCATGATTCCTTCTCCTTCCAGCTCCAGCCGGGAGGAAAGGGAGCGCTCAGTCTTCTGCAGGGAGAGTTCCCTGTTTCTTTTCTCGCATCGACTGGAGATACTGCTCTAAGTCTTCATTGGACATCTGGGCCGCCTTCTTCGCGATCGGGGTGCCGCGGGCGATGCGTTCCAGATAAAAGTTGATATCCTCGGTGGTACAGTTGACATCGCTGTATTGTGCCGCAAGGCGGCTCAGTTCATTCAGGGCCTCTTCGCTCTGCACAAAGCCGCGCAGGGTGGAAAGGCTGACCTCGATGCCCTGCGCCTGACAGTCCAGCATGGCCTGGTACAGCTCCTTCTGCTGGGGCAGGAGGAACTTTTCCGCCGGCAGTGCGGCCCGCACTCTGGGGATGTAGCTGGGCTCCCGCAGCAGTGCCGCCAGCAGCCGCTGCTCAGCCGAGGCTACACCCAGCGCCTGCGAGCCGCCTGCGCTGTAGGGGACATTGATCTGATCCATCTCACCGGAGTGCAGGCGGGAGCGGTTCTCCTCCCGTCGTCGCTTGCTGCCCGCTTTTTTGACGGCGGTGCCCAGCTGGGTCAGGATGGCGGTCTTGGAGATGTTCGTCTCCTCGGCCAGCCGCCCGGCGTAGACCTCCTGTTCGGTGGGGTTGGAGCGCTCGGCCAGCAGGTCCACGGCATCGCGGATGTATTCGAGCCGCTGGGCGTCCTGGGTCAGGTCGTATTGATCCCGCAGGCGCTTGAGCCGGAAATCCAGCGCGTTGCCCACGCCGTCCAGCAGGGCGCGGAAGCGGTCGGCACCATAGCGCTTGATGTACTCGTCCGGGTCCTTTGCGCCGGGGATCTGAAGCACCCCCACCCGCACCGTGCTGTTCCGGAACAGTTCCAGCGAGCGGAGGGTGGCTTTCTGGCCCGCCTCGTCGGAGTCGTAGCTCAGGATGACCTCATCGGCGTACTCGCTGATGAGCCGCACCTGCTCCGGCGTCAGGGCCGTGCCGCAGGCGCAGACGGCGGTGTCGATGCCCGCCTGCTGCATACTGATGACATCCATATAGCCCTCGCAGAGGACGAACCGGCGGGAGGCGCTCTTTTTGGCGATCTGCAGCGCGAACACCGTCTCGGATTTGTGGTAGACCAGCGTTTCGGGGCTGTTGACGTATTTGGGCTTGGAGTCATCCAGCACACGCCCGCCGAACGCGATGATGTTGCCGCGCAGGTCGAAGATGGGGGTCATGACCCGCTTCCAGAACAAACAGTAGATGCGCCCGGAAGCACTGCGCTTGAACAGGCCGCTGGCGTCCAGCTCCTGCTGGTTGTAGCCCTTATCCCGCAGGAACTGATAGAGGGCCTGCCCATCGTTGGGGGCATAGCCGAGGCCGAACCGCACGATGGTCTTGTCGTCCAGCCCGCGGCGGCGCCAGTAGGCGCGGGCCTGCCGGGCCTCCTCGACCGTCGAATTCAGGCAGGCGTGGAAGAAACGGGCCGCTTCGCGGTTCATCGAGAGGATGCGGCTGCGCATCCGCCCGGTCTTGTCGTCCTCCTGCGGCTCCGGCATCCCGGCGCGGGCTGCCAGCATCTTGACAGCCTCGCCGTAGTCGATGCTGTTGATCTTTTTGGCGAAGCTGATGGCATCGCCGCCCGCCCCGCAGCCAAAGCAGTAAAAGCTCTGGGTGTCCGGGTAGACGTAGAACGAGGGGGTCTTCTCGCTGTGGAACGGACACAGGCCGCCATAGAGGCGGCCCTTCCGTTTCAGCTGCACATAGCTGCCCACCAGATCGACGATGTCGGTGCGGCGGTTCAGCTCTTCAATGTACTCGTGTGGGATCATGGCTCTTTTTTCCTGCTTCCTTTTATAACACGTGCCACTTGCGGGGCACGAACACATCCTCAAAGGTCCGGATGGCGAACTCGTCGCTCATGCCGCTGATGTAATCGGTCACGGCGCGGTCACGGCCCTCCTGATAGGCCAGCTGCAAATAGAAGTTGGACATCTGGTCGATGTGGGTCAGGTAGTATTCGTACAGTTCCGTGAGGACCTTTTCCACTTTCTGCTCTTCGCGCTTGGCGGTGCGGTCATTGTAGACATTGGCATACATGAAATCCTTCAGCGCAAGGAAGGCTTCCTCTTCCTCCGCGCCCATGGCCACATCGCCGTCGCTGTGGGCGAGGATGCTCTGGATCATGGTCGTGATGCGCTGGGATTTCGTTTCGCCCAGCACGGCGGTGCATTCTCTGGGCAGGATCGCCGGGTCCAGCACCCCGGCACGGACGGCATCCTCGATGTCGTGGTTGACGAACGCGATCTGGTCCGCCATCCGGACGATGCGGCCCTCCGGGGTCGCCGCCCAGGTACCTTTGGTGTGGGTGATGATGCCGTTCCGCACTTCCCAGGTCAGGTTGAGGCCCCGGCCGTTCTGTTCCAGCTTGTCCACCACCCGCAGGCTCTGGCGGTAATGCTTGAAGCCATCCGGACAGAGCTTGTCCAGTGCGCTCTCCCCTGCGTGGCCAAAGGGCGTGTGGCCCAGGTCATGCGCCAGGCTGATGGCCTCGGTCAGGTCTTCGTTCAGGCGCAGGGCGCGGGCGATGGTGCGGGCGATCTGCGCCACCTCCAGCGTGTGGGTCAGCCGGGTGCGGTAGAGGTCGCCCTCCGGCGAGAGGAAGACCTGCGTTTTCTGCTTGAGGCGGCGGAACGCCTTGCAGTGGATCACGCGGTCCCGGTCGCGCTGGAACACCGGGCGGATGGGGTCCTGCGGCTCCGGCCGGGCCCGGCCCCGGCTTGCATCGCTGAAGGTCGCCCAGGGGGCAAAGGTCAGCCGCTCGATCTCTTCGGTACGCTGGCGTACATCCATCCGGTATCCCTCACTTTCATGCTGGTTCCTGCCCCCTTCCCAGCGCAGCTGCGCCCGCAGCTATTGTAGCAGAATTGCTCTGTCGAAGGGGGAATCTTCCTGTCCTGTCCAAAATTATCCTATAAAAATCTCTCGGTGCTGCTGCTCACAGAGCGCAGCAGCCCTGCATCCGACTGCCAATGGCTCCCACTTCGGGGGAGCGGACGAGCGAATGCGAGACGGAGAGGGGCATCAGAACGGCGCATAGAACGGCTGCGAGACGCTCACCTCGGCCCCGCCCCGCGTCAGCTCCCGCAGCTGTTCCAGCAGCGGCGGCTCGGTGCCCTCCGGCATCTGCCAGCGCAGGGTCACGCGGTCGGTGAACTGCGGGTCGGCGAGTTTGGCCCCGGCCGCATGGATGAGCAGAGCAGCCCGCTCGTAGAGTGCGTAGTCCACCGTCACTTCCAGCTCCACCACGCTGCGCACCGTGACGACCTCGGCGTTTTCCAGTGCGCGGGCGGTCGCGGTGGTGTAGGCGCGGACGAGGCCGCCCGTGCCCAGCAGCACCCCGCCAAAGTACCGGGTCACGACCACGATGAGGTCGGTCAGGCCGCTGTGCTGCAACACTTCCAGCGCCGGGGTCCCGGCGGTCTTGGCAGGCTCGCCGTCGTCGGAGTAGCGCTCCCGGTTGCCCTCCCGCAGGCGGTAGGCGTAAACGTTGTGCCGCGCGGTGCGGTTTGCCGCGCGCACCTGCTCCAGAAAGGCCACGGCCTTTTCCTCACTGTCTGCAAACGCGAGCTGCGCAATGAAGCGGCTCTTCTTTTCCTCATATTCGCCGATGGCTGTGCCCCGGATGGTACGGTAATCCTCCACGCTGACTCCTCCTGTTTGTGGTGTTCCTTGCAAAACAGTATACCATAAATCCGGGCAAAGAAAAAGCCCGACACAAGCATTGCTCGTGTCGGGCCTTCCCCGGATTTATTTGAAGCACGGAGATGTCATTTTGAAAGCGCTCTCGCTCAGACGAAGAGCTGCACCCACTGGTGGCCCCAGCCGAGGTTCTCGCCCTCGCCGGTTTCCTGCATCGGGCATTCCTCTTTTGTGTGACCCCCATGAAATGAAAAAAGGTGTCGATTTGCCGAGGCAAACTCGGCAAATCGACACCTGCTGTTCAGATGAAGGTCGCTCAAAAGACGGGTACACATCGTGCCCGATTTGAGAAGCAACTGGCTGCCATTTTACAGGCCCTATAGCTTTGCGTCACAGCCTTTCGACTGCTTTGCCGAGAATATTCAATTCAGTAGATCTTGCATCGCAGTCCAGCCGCCGTTCGTGCGGCTCCCTGACTACTTTTTTATTTTATCATGTTTGTCTTCATTCGTCAAGATTCTGCGGCCGGTTTTTTCCGTTTTTGCAGTTCTTTTTCATGCCTCCCGGCTGCTGCTGTTTTGTTCCGGCCCGTTTTCTGCCGCCTCGCCCTCTCTGCCCAAAAAACATCCGGCTCGACGTTGCTTGCGTGAGCTGTCGCAAAAAGGGAATTTCTGGAAATTTCCAGTGTTTCACGCAGGAAACACACCCATTCACGCAGAAAAGTCTTGCGTTTACCCCCCCCCGTGCTATATTTAGCTTAGCAAGCAACCTCTGTTTTCTGGTTCCTCAATCCATGTTGTGGTACGAGTTGGAAGGGACGGCGGCGCACCGCCCTGTCCGGTTCCAATATATTATAGAATATATGTAATAGGAGGTATTCTCAATGGTCTCTTATCGCAGACTCGCCATGCGCGTCCTGGGGCATGTTCCGGTGCCTTTCGGCAAGAAAAAGGCAGCTCCCCCTCCCCGCGTTGCCGCACAACGGATCGCAGCTCTCGCTCTCGCCTGTGCCATGATGACCGGCATGACCCTTCCTGCTTTTGCCGCTACGTATGATATTGCCAGCGGCTCCATTGATATCCACGCTACGGAAAACGGCAATCTCATCAGCCAGTGGTTTATGAATGGGGAACAAAAAGAATACGTCAGCGACAGCAGCGGATACATCCAAGATCGTGAGGACCCCGACATTACCATCACCGGCACAAGCACGGGGAACACGGTCACCATCGACGCAGACAAAGACCAGACGGCCAATGTCACCTTGGATAATGTGGAGATCAACGCCAGCTCGACAGGCCAGGCCGCTGTGGATGTGACCGGCAGCGGCAATACCAACATCGAATTGAACGGTGACAACACATTGACCGGCGGCAACTGGTATGCCGGTCTGCAACACAACAAAGAGACTGATGCCGAGGGAAATGAAACCAGCGGAAAACTGACCATCACAGATACCGACAACGATGGAAAATTAACTGCCACGGGCGATTTCGGCGGTGCGGGCATTGGCGGCGGAAATATGAAAGACGCCGGTAAAATCGAGATTACTGGTGGCAGCATTACCGCGACGGGCGGCCTCGATGGCGCTGGTATCGGCGGTGGCGGTTCTGGCGGTGATGCCGACATTACCATTTCCGGCGGAACGATCAATGCCATTGGCGGAACGGACCCGTGGGGGCAGCCGGGTGCTATTGGCGGAGCAGGCATCGGCGGCGGTGGTTCTGGCGGTAATGCAACCGTGACCATTACTGGCGGCGCTGTTATTGAAAAAGCGAGCGGCGGCGGCGGATGTGCCGGCATCGGCGGCGGTTACTCCAGTAAAAGTGATGTGACAATTTCCGGCAATGCAACGATTGAAAAGGCTACTGGCGGCGAACAGTCTGCCGGTATTGGCGGCGGCGGTTGGAAGAGTACCGGCACTGTAACCATCCAGGATAACGCAACGATCAAAAATGCACAGGGCGGCGACGGCGGCGCAGGCATCGGCGGCGGTGTCTATGGCAGCACGACGGTGTCGATCGAAGGAACCCCCACCATCGAGAGCACGACCGGCGGCAACAATGGTGCTGGCATCGGCGGCGGCGCGGGCGGCCTTGGCGATGTGACCATCACAGACGATGCAACGATCAAGAATGCACAGGGCGGCGACGGTGCAGCCGGCATCGGCGGCGGCGCGGGCGGCCTTGGCGATGTGGACATTGAAGGAAAGGTCACCATCCAGAATGCACAGGGTGGTATTGGTGCAGCAGGCATCGGCGGCGGCGCAGAATCCGAACCGGACGATGACGGAACCGGAAATAAAACTGGAAATAAGATCTCCATCCAGGGCACCGAGGCCGGTTCCCCCAACATCACCGCAAAAGGCGGCAAGGCTTCGGATGATGGACTTTCCGGCGGCGCGGCCATCGGCAGCGGCAGCGTTTATGAGAACGACCCGCAATATCCGGAAGAAAAAGCCCCTGCCGCTATCACCATTGAAGGCAAAGTGACCATTGATGCCACCGCAGGCGGAAAACTTGCCGATAACGATGCAATTGCCATTGGCGATGCACTGACCGGAGAACAGAAGTTTGCCGGTTTGCCTGTAGGTGCTGTCATCACACGGAGGGATTCGGACGGCAAGGATCTCACCCAAGAGGGTGACAAGCCCACGGAACCGGAAAAGCCGGAGAAACCTGACCCGGAGAAACCTGACCCGGAAAAGCCGGAGCCGGAGAAGCCCTCTGAGCCGTCGGGTGCGGTCTCGACTTCCGCTCCGGCCGAAGAGCTGACCGCCTCGGATGCAGAGTATCTCGTTACCGTAGAGGGGCTTTCCGTCACCAATGCACTGGGAAAGCAGATCACGCACACCTGCACACAGAATGTCCAAGGCAAGGTCCTTACCATTCGCGTCAACAGCATTGTGGCCACCGCACATCTCACCATGGAGACGCTCCGGACGCTCAAAGCGCAGGGGGTAGAAACCATCCGTTTCTGCACACTGCTGTACCGTCCGACTTCGGTCTCCATCGACGCACTTCTGAATCTTGGGGTCGATGAAGCCGACATCCTCTGGACGCACAACGGGATCCAGGCCCGCCTGACGGTCGGCGGCACCGATTCCAGCAGCCTTTTGCAATAAGACCCTCTGAACCATAACAGCCGGGAGGCTTCCGTTTCGGAACGCCTCCCGGCTGTTTGGTTATGTACGCCTTGTCTTCCGGTTTTTCTCCTCTTCCAGATCTCAACAGAATTTTGTGCGGTATTCGCGGGGGGTGCAGTGCTTGATCTCCCGGAACGTTTTAATAAAGTAGCTGCCGTCCGAGAAGCCGCATTCCAGACCGATCTCGCCGGTCTTCAGCCGGGTGGAGCGCAGCAGCTCGGCGGCCTTTTCCACCCGGAACTGCTTGACGTACTGGATGGGCGTGATGCCCAGCAGCTGCCGGAAGCTGCGCAGGCAGGCGCTCTCGCTCAGGGCCACACAGGCCGCGATCTTCTCCACCGTCAGTTCCTCGGCATAGTGCTCCTCCACGTAGCGGAGCATCCGCTTCATCCGCTCCGAGGCGATCTGCTCCTGCTCCGAGACCTTGGTCTTGCCGCCCACGCACTGGGTGCTCAGCAGCCGCAGCGCCGCCGAGAGATGATACCGCACCCGGTTCTCATAATCGAACGGCTCGTCCGCCACCTCTTTCCAGGCGTCCCGCAGGAAGACGAGTACCTGTTTCTGCCAGGGCACCGCCTCGTCCAGCAGAAAAAACGCCGGGGCACCGGGCTGCAGCAGGGGCCGGATGAGCTTTTGCCAGAAGATAGTATCCATGCCGCCCACCAGACGGGGCTGGAAGACGCCGGAGTGGAGCAGAGCCGTGCCCTCCGCCTGCTCCACCGAGTGCAGCGCCCCTGAATTGAGGAAGACGCCCTGCCCGGTCTGCAGCGTCAGGCGGGTCTTGTTCACATCCACATGGAGGGGGCCCTGTATGGTGAGGATGTACTCAAATTCCTCATGCCAGTGCCATGCCACCGAGTAGCTGGCCAGGTCTTCGGCGTAGCAGGCGATGGGAAACAGCGCACTGCCGTGCTGCACCAGCTCGCGCCCTTCGGCGTCGGCCACGATGTCCGTTTCACAGTGGATGCCGCCCTCATGGACAATTGTTGCGCAGCTCGTTCGATATGCCATATTGACCAGTTCCTTTCCGCAAATCTTTGAACATTTTTTATCAATGCCGGTTTTGTTGTACAAAACTTCAGATTTTCTCCTACCACAGCCGCTGGTTTCGTGGTATTATTTCATCAGAGGCCGCAAGTCCAGTATAACACCGAAACGGGAGGAACACAACCCATGGCACAGCTTCTTCTGCCGGTCATCTACTTGGCATTCATCAGCCTCGGCCTGCCGGATTCGCTTCTCGGCTCCGCCTGGCCGAACCTCTACCCCGCTTTCGGGGTGCCGGTATCCTACGCAGGCATCGTCTCGATGATCATCTCCTGTGGGACCATCATTTCCAGCCTGTGCAGCGACTGGCTGACCCGTGCGCTGGGCGCCGGCAAGGTCACGGCCCTCAGTGTGGCGATGACGGCGGCGGCGCTGTTCGGCTTCTCGGCGGCGAGCGCGTTCTGGATGCTCTGCCTCTGGGCCATCCCCTACGGGCTGGGTGCCGGAAGCGTGGACGCTGCCCTGAACAACTACGTCGCCCTCCACTACGAGAGCCGCCACATGAGCTGGCTGCACTGCATGTGGGGTGTGGGCACCATCATCAGCCCGGTGCTGATGAGCCTGGCCCTGACCGGCGGGCAGGGCTGGAACGGCGGCTACCGCATCGTAGCCCTCATCCAGGTCGGCATCACAGCCGTTCTGGTGCTGAGCCTGCCGCTCTGGAAAGGCCGCCCGGCCGCCGAGACTGCGGACGGCACCCCGGCCAGGCCGCTGACGCTGCCCCAGATCCTGGCCATCCCCGGTGCGCGGGAAGTGATGCTCTGCTTCTTCTGCTACTGCGGCCTCGAAACGACGGCGGGCCTCTGGGCCAGCAGCTACCTCACGCTGAGCAAGGGCGTCCCGGCCGACACGGCCGCTGCCTTTGCGGGCCTGTTCTATCTGGGCATCACGGTGGGGCGCGGCTTCTGCGGCTTCGTCACCCTGCGGTTCAACGACACCCAGATGATCCGTCTGGGGCAGACCGTTCTGGCCGTGGGTGTGGCCGCCCTGCTTCTGCCGGGGCCGCAGGCGCTCTCGCTGGCCGGCCTCGTCCTCGTGGGTCTGGGCTGTGCGCCCATCTACCCCAGCATCATCCACTCCACGCCGGACCACTTCGGCGCGGACCGGTCGCAGGCTGTGATCGGCATCCAGATGGCAAGCGCCTATGTCGGCAATCTGGTCATGCCGCCGCTGTTCGGCCTGCTGGCAAACAACGTTGCCCCTGCCCTCTTCCCCGTGTATCTGCTGGCGCTGCTGATCCTGATGATCGTCATGCACGAGCAGCTCACCCGGAAGACGGCGTGCAAATAAACAATTTTCTGACAGGAGGTATTTTTATGCTTCGTATCGAATATTTTGATAAAGACCGTTTCATGCGTCAGGTTTCCGCCAGCCACGGCAGTGTGCTGCTGCATCTGGACAACGGCAAGACCTGTGACCTGAAAGAGGATGCCACCGCATCCTCCATCCTCCGGATGATGGACGCCCCCAAAAAGGGCTTTGACATCACCGTGACCGACCCCGCCGACGTGACCGGCTTCCTGCGCTACATGCTGGAGGCAGGCCGGATGGACCGTGTGGCCGGCTGATCGTTCGCCATTCTCCGTTATTCGCATATTACAGCAAACGCAGAGCGCCCGCTCCGGGGTCAGAAGCCGGAGCGGGCGCTCTGCGTTTTTGTACGGTGTTACAGGATGCAGCGGCTGATGGCGCGGGCCACATTCAGCAGCTCGTCCTGCCCGATGAACCCGAACTTTGCCTCGTGCTCATCCGCGAAGCAGACCGTCAGCTCAGAGGTCTGGAGCGGGTCGCCGAAGCCTGCGGTCTGGATGCCGAAGTGCAGCACCTTGCGGTACGGCAGGACGAAGATCTCCTGCCGGGTGCCGGTGACCCCCTGCATATCCACCAGAAAGATGCGGTGCGAGGTAAAGACCGCCTGGTCGCGCACGGTCTTGTACGCGCCCACGATGGTCTCGCCGTCCAGCAAAAGCGCCTGCACATTCTTGCAGATCTCCTTCTCCTTGATGCGAATGAGGTTCTGCATGGGCTTGTCCCGAAATTCCATAGTTCTATCCCCTTTCAGCATGGTCGTTGGTTCCATTGTAGCACCCACGGCGAGCTTTGACAAGCGGCACGGAACTCCATTCTACTTGTGCGCGAAAAAACTTTGAGCGTCCAGCAGGAGCTACCCGACATGCCATTGCCTCACCCTTTGGGAGAGGTGGCATTGCGAAGCAATGACGGAGAGGGTCAGTAGTTCAGACCGAACCCGCTGCGGTAATAGTTGCCGTCGGCGTCGCAGTAAGCGTAGCTGCCGCCGCGCACCCCGGCGAGGATGGTCGGGTCGATGTACGGGTCCTTGTCGTAGCCGGGCACATCGTTGGGCGATGCGCAGATCTCACGCACCACGCCGTCGATCTCCTGCTCGGTGATGGCGATGACGGCGGGGTCGGACACCATGGTCAGGCTCAGCTTGCCGGTGGGGGCAAAGTCGCCGCTGATGACGTCCACCTGTGCGTTCAGGGCGTTGTTCAGCGCCACCGTGCTGACGGTGTACTGGATGGTCAGCGCGTCGCAGTAGGGTTCCAGCTTGTCCAGCAGCCAGGGGTTGTTCACCACGCAGGTGCCCACGACCTTGCCGCCGCGCGCATGGATGGCATCGGCCAGCTCCCGGATCTTCTCGACGTCCTTCAGGGTGGTCACCGTGACCTGCTTGCCGGTCTTCTTCTGGCTCTTGTTGGTCTCGCGCTCGTCGGTGACGATTTCACCCATCTCGATGACGGGCATGGCGAACTGGTAGAACACCACGCCGTTGCTGATGGGCCACACGTGGAGGTATAGCACATCGGCCTCCTCCGGGGTGGCGACGACGGTGTATCCCTTCTTCTCGAAGGCCTCCGCCAGTGTCTTGCGCAGCGCCTCGTCGGCATCGACAGAGCCCAGACCGGCACCCATTGCCTGTGCCATTTTGGCAAAGCCGGAGTCCACGCCCTTGAAGGTGACGATGCAGACCTTCTTCTCTTTGGCCAGCGGCAGGATGTGGTCGTGGTTCTTGACCAGAACGACGGCCTTCTGGTTGGCTTCGTAGGCCTTCTTCTTAGCACCATCGAAGTTGTCCTGCCGGGCCTGGTCGGCCTGGTCGGGGTCCAGATAGGGGTTGTCCACACGCTTGGTGCGGAACAGGCTCAGCAGACGGTTGTAGCTGGCGCGGTCGAGGTCGGCCTTGGGCAGCAGACCGTCCTCCACTGCCTTGATGATGTTCTCCGGGTCGGTGTTGCCGCCGATGACATCGGTGCCGGCGGAAATGGCCTTGGCGTAGCGCTGGGGCACCGTCAGGTCCTCCACGCCGTAGATCTGCACACTGGTGATGCCGGAGTCGGAGTTGATGTAGCCGTCAAAGCCCATCTTGTTGCGGGCCAGGTCGGTGAGCAGCTCCTTGCTGTATGCGCTGGGCACCGCCTCGGTGCTGGTCACCTCGCCCCGGTAGGTCTGGGGCACGGCGCGGCCATCGGCGGCGATGCGGGAGTAGTCCGGCATGATGGAAGATGCCTTGTGGTCGAATGCACGCTGGAACGGGGGCAGATGGTACTTTTCCATCGAGCCGGGGGTGCGGTAGATGCGCCACTGACCGATGGGCACATGCGGCTCGAAGCCGTTCTCGGAGGGGGCATCGCCGGGGAAGTGCTTGACCGTCAGGACGACCGAACCCTCGTTCAGGCCGTCGTCGCCGTTCTGGTAGCCCTTGATGAGGGCTTCGGTGATGTCGCTGGTCACATCGGTGCGCTCGCCGTAGGTGCCGTTGGTGCGGGGCCAGCGGGGGTCGGTGGCCACGTCCACCTGCGGGCCGTACATGATGTGCAGGCCCTCGGCCTTCATCATCTTCCGGTCCGTGTCGGCCATTTCATAGACGAAATCTGCGTTGCCGTCTCCCAGCACCGCTGCACCGATGCCCAGAGAGTCCGGGTAGCCGATGTTGATGGGGTTGGTGTGCAGAGAGTACGGAATCGCCACGCCGCCCTTGCAGGCTTCGTATTCCAGCATCTGGGTGCCCGCATTGTGGTACAGTGCCACCATACCGGCCTCGCAGTGCATATCGCCGCGGTAAACGCCCGCCGTGATGTGCTTGTCCAGCACATCGGCGTCATCAATGCTCATGGTCATGCCGGGCAGCGGGCCGGGGATGGGCTTTTCGTCCGGGTCGTGGTGCTTGTAGATCTTGCCAAACTCCGGCTTGCCGTCGGCACCGGCAGCCTCGGCGCGGGTGGGGGCCACCGGGGTGTTGAACAGGGTGTTCAGCACAAGGCCAGCCTGCTGGTCCAGGCGCAGATGGGCCACCATATCCTTTGCGCGCTCTTCGGGGCTGAGCCGCCAGTCCTTATAAGGGGCCAGCTCGCCACTGTTGTCCATATCCTTGAAGTACAGGCCGTCTCTGACGATGACGCCGCAGGTGGTCACACCGATGTCGGGGCCGTTTTCGTTGTGGAAGACCACCGGCTCCAGATAACGGTCGGTGATGCTCTCCCCCGCTTCCAGAGCATAGGGTGCCGGAATGACGCCGTCGCGGGCGTCAGCCCACTGGGCAGCGCTGGTGTATCGAATCTCCATCTTGTTTCTCCTTTTTCGTGCGCGGGAACGCGCAGCTGGTATATCACTTGCCATTTCTCATTATATTCTATGGCCCGATCGTTCGCAAGCGAACAACCCGTGCTTTTCTGAATTTCAGCATTGCTCACAAGGAACGCTCCCGGAATCTATGCAATTCCCCGAACCAGCGCAGCGCGTTCCCGCGCTCGGTCTGCTCCGCCGGGCACAAAAAAAGACCGCTGGCCCCGTCGATAACGGAAGGAGCACAGCGGTCTCTCTCGGTTCAGGGCATTACCAGATCATCTGGATGCGGCCTGCGCCGTAGGGATCTTCGTAGTTGAGCAGATAGCCGGGGTAATCGGCCAGCGGGCTGTTGGCACTGGAAAGGTGCGGCAGACCATTTGCATCCACGCCGCCGAACATGGCTGCGTAGCTGGACATGACGAGGTAATCCTCCGAGACATAGTCCTTGATCAGCTCTGCGCCGTCGAACATGGCGAAGCCGTCGCCCAGGTTGCGCAGGGTGTAGTTCATACCGGCCAGCGCATAGGTGGCGTTCGGGTCCAGAGGCTTGTATGTGCCGGTGGTCTTGTCGTAGATCTCCACATTCGAAACACGCGGGGTCGTAGCACTGCCGACCCAGACATTCTTGTCGTCGGTCTGGACGGTGTTGGGGACCATGGCGTGGATCTCATACTTGGCACCGGCGACCTGCAGGAAACCGCCGTTCTCCTTGCCCTCGGCACCGGCGAAGCGGGCACCAAATTCGAGGGCGTCCAGGATCTGCTGGCCGGTGACGGACATCAGGCAGGCCACATTGCCGAAGGGGCTGACGGTCTTGCAGGTCTTGAAGCTCCAGGGGCCTGCGTCCACATTTGCACGGATGCCGCCGCCGTTCATGATGGCGATGTCGCAGTGGAGGTCTTCGATCTCATTGAAGTAGGCATAGATGCCGTCGGCCACGAAGTCGCCCAGGTTGGTCTCGCCGGAGCGGATGCGGCGCTTGCCGGTGGCGGGGTCGGTGATGTAGAACTTGGAATCGCCCACGGCGATCTCCTCGCCCAGCATGTCGTCCACTGCGCTCACCCACTCGCTGGTGGCAGCGGCCACAGCGGCGTCTGCGCCATCGTAGCTGGGCAGCAGCTCGGTGGTGATGGAGCCATCGGCACCGATGGTCATCTTGCCGACATTCTTGAAGTAGGAGCCGGTCTGGGTCAGGGTGACGGCCTTGCCGGAAGCATCGGCAACCTGCTTGTTCTCCATCACGGTGTGCGAATGGCCGTCGATGAAGGCATCGAAACCGGTGGTGTGTGCGATGACCTCTTCACTGGTCCAGGGGGCGGACGAGGGGTCTACGCCCAGATGTCCCAGACCAATGATGGTTGTCGCACCCAGCAGCTTTGCCTTGTCGATGGCCTTCTGGACGGCCTTGTACAGCTTCTGGCCATCGTCGCCGCCGAGGATGTCATAGATATACTTGGTCTGGCTGGCGTTCATGAAGTAGGCCGGGGTGGACTTGGTAAAGGTCTCCGGGGTGGTAACGCCCACAAATGCGATGCGCGCGCCGCCGATGGTGAAGATCTTGATGCTGGGCAATACCTTCAGGCCGGTGCGCAGGTCCACCCAGTTGCAGGAAACATAGGGGAAAGCGGCTTCCTTCATGGCTGCCTTTGCGCGGGCCATGCCGTAGTCGAACTCATGGTTGCCGGGGGTGGCCAGGTCGTAACCGGCCTCGCTCATCAGCTTGATGATGGTCTCGCCGTCATCCATGGAGCCATAGGCCGTGCCCTGGATGTGGTCGCCGGCGTCCACCAGCAGAACGTTCTGGCCAGCGTCCACATAGCTCTGCTTCAGTGCAGCGATGCCGGCATAGGTCAGTTCGGGGGATTTTTTGTCGATGTAGGTGTGCACATCGTTGGTGTAGAGGATGGTAACAGCCGACTTTTCGCCCAGGAAGCAATTGGTCTCTTCGGCCGATGCGGCGGGTGCGCCGAGGGAGACTGCGGTCAGTGCAGTGGCAGCTCCGGCAGCCTTGAGGAAGCTGCGGCGGGAAATGAACTGTTTCACAGGAAATGACCTCCTTCAATTTACGATACTCTCTTTTTTGCGGCCTCTCTGCCGCTGCCCGCACAAAAGCTCCCCAACGGGGAGCCGTGGTGTGCAGCGCAGCCGCAGCGAGGTCTGCATTTCTGGATTAAGCATATCACAGAATGCCGCTCCGGGCAAGAGAAAACTGTAAAATCCGCGCAAATCCTTTTCACAAAAGTCGTACCATTTTGGAAATTCTCCGTAAAATCATACGAAAAAGGGCCGGGCCCTGCATCCTGTCTCAGGGTGCAGAGCCCGGCCGCATTCAGGGGGAGGTCCAAACTGGATCGGAGGAGACGTTTGAGAAAACGCCTTAAATGGCGTTGTACTCCTTGAGGAACTTTTCAAGGTCGGTGCCCTCGATCTTCTTGAGCACTTCCTTGAGGGCCACCCTCTGGATGAAGGGCAGGTCCATATCGGTCAGTTTCTTGCCGTCGCGGAGCTTGACGGTGGCGTCGATCAGGCAGCGGACATCATAGGTGCTGCCCCAGACCTCCGGCACACCGCGGTCGATGTCCAGCAGGGTGTAAACAGCCTCCATGCCGGTGCGCATCGAATACTCGGTGGTGAAGATGGTGTCGCGGCCGGTCTCGGCAAACTGGCCCAGGAAGGCGAAGTTGACGGCACCCTTCGGCACGATGTCGGGGCGGTCGCCGAAGGCGCGCGGCATGAAGAAGGCGTCGATATACGGCATCATGACCGGCACGGTGTTGGCGCTGTGGTCGGCCAGCTCGGCGATGTCCTCGGTGGGAACGCCCAGATGGTACAGCCACTCCATGCAGATCTCACGGCCGGTGCAGTCGCGCATGGGCTTCTTCACATAGTCGCCGGGCTTGTCGCTGAACAGGCCGTAGACCCAGACGCAGAGCTGGTTCTTGGGCTGGTCACGGAACTGCTGCTGGCGGTTCAGCGTCCAGCTGAGCAGCCAGCTGGAATCCTTGACCGTGACGATGCCGCCGGTGACGGTGTGGCCGGTGAAGGGGTCGCGCTTGCAGATCTTCTTGATATACTGCGGGATCTTGTCGTCCAGGGTGGTGATGGTGGCACTCTCCCAGTTGGACAGTTCCGGCTGCGAGCAGAACTTCTCCGGATGGCCGAAGGAGGGGTCCTGTGCGGCGATCTTCTTCCACAGATCCCAGCCGTTGCCCGGCTTGATGGTTGGGTCGAAACCGGCTGCCTTGTCCTGTGCGCCGATGGTGCAGCTCTCGACGCAGCCGCCGTTGGTGATGAAGAGCAGGTCGTTCTCGGTCAGCGGCAGCACCTTCTCCTCGCCCTTGTGCTCCACAGTGATGGAGCTGGCCTGCTTTTTGCCGCCCTCGATCCGGAAGCGGACGTCGGTGACCTTGGTCTCATACCGGAACTCCACGCCGTGGTCCTTCAGATAGGTGACCATGGGCAGGATGATGGACTCATACTGGTTGTAGCGGGTAAAGCGCAGGGCGGTGAAGTCGGGCAGACCGCCGATGTGGTGGATATAGCGCTTGAGGTAGAGCTTCATCTCCAGTGCGCTGTGCCAGTTCTCGAACGCGAACATGGTGCGCCAGTACATCCAGAAGTTGGAGCGGAAGACCTCGTCGTCGAAGATGTCGGTGATCTTCTTGTCCTGCAGCTGCTCGTCCGGGGTAAAGAAGAGCTTCATGATCTCCATCGCGCCCCGGTCGGAGATGCCGAACTTGCCGTCGGTGTGGGCATCCTGGCCGCGCTTTTCGGTGGCACGGCAGAGGGACTTGTTGGGGTCTTCCTTGTTCAGCCAGTAATACTCATCCAGAACGCTGGCCCCCTCCGTCTCCAGAGACGGGATGGAGCGCAGCAGATCCCACATGACCTCGAAGTGGTTGTCCATCTCGCGGCCGCCGCGCATCACATAGCCGATGTCATACTTGTAGCCGTCGCAGGCACCGCCGGGCAGCGGGTCCTTCTCGATCACATGGATGTGGTCGCCCTGCATCTGACCGTCGCGGACCAGATAGCAGGCAGCGGTCAGTGCCGCCAGACCCGAACCGATGATATAGGCCGATTTATTGTCAACGCCTTCCGGCTTTTTGGGGTGTGCAAACGCTTCGTAGTTGCCACTGGAATAATACATAACGCAGACCTCCTGAAGTTTTGGTTCTTTCCGGGCGGCTTCCGCTCGCCCTTTCGTTGTGCTTAGTATATCCCATCCCCTGTGACAGAACAACATACAAAAGATGACCAGTGTATAAACTTTATGCAAAACCCAACCTTTGTCGGAAATATGGCAAAAGTGTGAAGCGCAAAAAAGCTCCCGCCTTCCTGTGACAGAAGACGGGAGCGGATGAAATCCATTCGGGTTACGGTTTTGCCTCCGGAGCGACCTCAAAATCGATCTTGCCGAGGTTGACATCGGCGCGGACGATGGTGATCATCATGCTGTCGCCCAGATTCCAGTTCTTGCCGGAGACCGGGTCGGACAGGCGGATGCCCTCGGTGAGCATGGTGCCGGTGG
>ERZ826016.1331-NODE-1331-length-23634-cov-7.415751_pt1 | contig 23634 bp, 18 predicted proteins | sample MGYA00519872_ERZ826016 | MGnify/ENA primary metagenome ERZ826016 (study PRJEB31778, sample SAMEA3449218) | human gut metagenome | biome: human gut; feature: human-associated habitat; material: faeces | place: United Kingdom | collected 2010/2012 ... | reverse complement strand
GATAAGGAATAGTTGGGGCAGTTATACCCCAACTAGACCGAGATTTTACGTTTTAATCTAAAAGAATGGGGAGGAGAGAAGCTAAAAGATGATTCTCGTTGGGACTACGCGATTCCGCCTGAAGGAAATGCAAACTTTGCTTGGTTACAGCACATGATCCACCATCTTTCTGTAAAAGGCAAAATGGGGGTTGTGCTAGCTAATGGCGCGCTCTCGTCTCAACAAAGTGGCGAAGATGTTATCCGTCAGAAAATTGTTGAAGACGATCTTGTCGATGGCATCGTAGCTTTACCTCCACAGCTCTTTTTCAACACACAAATACCTGTCTCTCTTTGGATCATTTCTAGGAATAAAGAACAACCTCAAAAGACTCTCTTTATAGACGCACGAAACTTGGGCTCAATGATTACAAGGACCTTACGTGAGCTGAGTGATGAGGATATAAAAAAGATTGCATCAACATTTGATAAATTTCATTCAGGATCGCTGATTGAAGAAAAAGGGTTTAGCGCAATTGTTGATATCGATACCATCAAAAAGCAGGGGTTTATTCTTACCCCAGGTCGTTACGTTGGTGTTGAAGAAACAGAAGAGGATAAAGAGCCTTTTGAACAAAAGATTTCTCGATTAAAAAAAGAACTATACAAAATGTTTGAAGAATCATCAAGATTAGAAAAAGCAATCAGAAGCTCTCTAGATAATATTAATTAAAATAGCAGTATAAATGTTAAATTCACTGGAGAAAATAATGAGTTGGAAAACTGTTTGCTTATCTGAAATAGGCACGGTAGTTGGAGGGGCAACTCCTTCTACTAAAGATTTATTGAATTACGGAGGAGATATTCCATGGATTACTCCTAAAGATTTGTCAGGATATAGATATAGATACATTGAACGTGGAGAAAGGAATATCACTGAACGAGGTTTTAATTCTTGCTCAACCGTTAAATTACCTAAGAATACTATTCTATTTTCATCAAGAGCTCCTATCGGCCTAATTGCCATAGCGAGCAATACAGTATGCACAAATCAGGGTTTTAAGAGTATTATCCCGAATCATGATGTTGATCCTTTATTTTTATACTATGCATTAAAGTTAGCTATTCCGAAGATTCAAGCGTTAGGAACTGGTACAACTTTTAAAGAAGTATCAGGATCCATTATGAAAAAAGTGGAACTTCGTTTACCAAATAACATTGAAGAACAACAAAAAATCTCTCGGATTCTGAATAATCTAGATGCGAAGATCGAGTTAAATTATCGAATAAACGATAATTTATCACCACAAAAAGCTGCGTCAATTATTTATTGTTAAAAAAGTTTAACAATAGCCTATCCCTTAACTCAGTTAGACGACAATTCTCTGTAAAGTTCAATCTGATAAGATCGTCCATTGGCCTAGCAATTGCTTCGAACTCTTTAATCTTTTCTTTAGGTGGTAATTTAATCTGAAAATTATTCAGTTGCTCTTTATTAATACTTCCGAAAACTGTACCTTCTGCATTAAATACTTCAAACTGACGATTGAGGTATCTTAATGTATATAACAGGAACGAGGATTCCCCAGTCTTACTTTCAATAGCACTAAGACCACGACCAATGCAGCATTCTTCATAAGCAACATTAGTGTCTCCAACAGGGGCTCTCACACTCAACAGAACATCCCCTGACTTTGCCATACGTTTTGGCTCGGTTGTAAACAATCTTCGAGTAGGAAAGCGGAACCCGAATTCTGCCCGACCTTGATAAAAAACAGCTCCGACAGCATTTTCATTACAGCTATGACCCGCTGGTGATTGCCCCATTGTAATATGGGTGATATCTTTCAACGGGACCTGGGTACAATTACTAGCTTCGTCCATTAACTTTGAATAAGCCGCTTCAGCTTGTTGCTGTAAATTATCGTTTATCTTATTATTGAGTTCGATTTTCTCGTCAATGTATGATAAATATGCTGCGATTTTTTTCTGATCTTCTAAACATGGTAATAAAATATCTATATCAGAAAACTGTCCTTTATTTAAAATAGAGATGGTAGTAGACTGCCCCTCAAAATTTTTAAATATAGGCCACAAAGATTTCATCAAATAAAATACGAAATTTGGGTCGTTATCTTGATTACAAATAATAGAATTGATCTGCTGATTTGTTACAGATGGCTTTGTAGTCATTCCTACGTACCCAATATTTCCGATACAAGAAACACAAATTGCATTAGCAGGTAACAGAGAAGAAGCTACAGCTTTCATCCCTTCATAAGATAAATTTCTTTCAGTATTAAAGACGTGTTTGGTTACTTGTATATCCTTAGGGGTAATGAAATCAATTTCCCCTATCCAAAACTGAGGATTTTTAGTCGATGGAGTTTTTCCTGTAACAATAGTTCCTAAGTCTTTAATTTTCGATTTCTTAACCATGGTTCAGCCTTTCCTTTTAGAAATTATGACGCTTTGATTGAAAGTTAAATAAACGATAATTTATAGTATCAACTAAAAAACTTCGACAACAAGCTATCTCTAATTTTAGTTAGAGTGCAGTTCTCTTTTTCTAACATTTTTTGCTGTTCAAAAAGAGAATGAGTAAATTGATTAAAAATTCGTAATGACTCCTGACTTGGTATTGTTACGGGCACCTGTTTCATCACAGATCCAGAAACCTCTTTAAATGTCGATCCTGATGACATACTTTCAATAAGAGGCAAGTTTCTTTTTAAAAAACAATATATAAATGCCGTTCCTATGGTTTGATTCGGAATTACAGACTTAAATCCCTGGTTGGTAGTTAACTCATGTCCCGCAATAGCGATATACCCAATAGGAGCACGTGATGAGAATAGTACTGTACCTGCAGGAACAAGTCTTGCGCTACTCTTTTTAAGCCCTAAATCACTGATATCAATTTCGCCGTGATATATGTATTTAGACTTATTGATAGACAGATCTTTAGGGGTAATCCAGGCAATTCCGCTTTCTGCGTAATATTCAGTGCGAGATTTAGATGGTGTTCCCCCACCAACTATTGTACCGATATCACTTAATGTTCCCTTCGCCCAGTCTGATTCCTTTTGTTTAACAAACAGATGATCGTACAGAGAGAGAATTTGATGTTCTAAATTATCGTTTATGCGATGCAGCGTCGGTGAGATTGCTTAACATTCTCCTGTTTCACCATAGCATATTGAAGCGTTGTGTCGATTTTTTGGTGCCCCAACAACTGCTGTACTTGCTCAATAGGCATTCCTTTATCAATAGCAACTGTCGCTAGAGTTCTACGGAATTTATGCGGATGAACTTTAGTCATTCCAACTTGCTCTCCTAGAAAGCGCAATCGAGATTCAACCGCTCCAATACTCAAAGGTCTATGAGGAGCTTTTAGAGAGACAAATAAGGCTGAGTTCTCATCTTTCCTATGTCCTAGATAGAGCGACAAGTGAAGCTTAGTCCGTGCATCAAAGTAAACTGTACGAGACTTATTTCCCTTCCCAAGAACTACGCATTCTCGTTCTTGAAAATCAATGTCAGTGCGCTTTAGGCGTACAAGTTCTCCGACACGCATACCAGTGGAAGCCAAGAGGTCGACAAGAGCCAAGTCTCTAACTTGTTCACAGTGATCTCGTAATTTTTCTAACTCTTCATCAGAGTAGGTTTCCTTAACTGTTTTAGGAGTCTTGACTTTATGGATCCGGCGGATAGGGCTCTTGACGATGATATCTTCATCTTCAAGCCAACCAAAGAAGCTGGACATAATCCTGCGCATATTGTCAAGCGTAACACTACTCACATGATGTTCCGATTGATAAGCGGCCATAAAGCTACGAACATCTTCCGTTGTGATTAAACGAATAGCTTTCCCAACCATGCGCTTCATTAGGTTTAAGGTCTGCTTGTAGTAGTGTAAAGAACGCTCTGAACAACCTTCGATTTTTTTAGCCGTCAGGAAAGAATCTACATAGTCTCGTTCATCAATCGTTGGCTGTGCACCACCATAGCTGACATTGCTTAAATGCTTAGTCAGCACAACCTTCAAGTGAGATAGTTGTGAATTATTGAGATACGGGAGCATTTCTAGCAAAACTAAACTAGCGAGAGAACTGGTGGTAGTCATAACAATCTCCTAAAGAGAAAAAGAAATACACGCTACCATCCTACAAATTTCCTTCTCCTATGTAAAAAAATCCTCCGCTAAGAAAATTTATGGAAAGAAAAGAATCTTACAGAATTCTGTTACACATAAAAATACTTTTTATTCATCACTATTTTTCTTATTCTGCTTTTTATTAGCAACCTCCTTAAAACCTAATTTATAACTTTTGCCCACAGATTCAAAATCAACTCTATCAAACAAACCTCTTTCGCTCGCATAAAGTATAGCTTTATTTATTCTAGATTTTATAGATGATTCAGAAAACCCTAACCTTCCAAACTCCTTATTACTAAGCGCGACCGATACAGAATTTAAGCCTTCTCTAACTTCAGAAAATATATTTGCATAAGCAATACTTCCATTCCTTTTCTCAATGTTTTGAGGCTTCCACTCCGAAGCAATCATACATAACATAAATATTAACATAGAATCAGAACTTTTCTGATCTCCCTTTTCATCGCTAACTGAATACTCTTTTAATTCTCTGTCTTTACTATCAAGCAGCCCTTGCATAGACAAATTAGCCTTAAGGAGATCATCTTTTTCTTTTTCTAATTTTCTTTTTTCTTCTTCTAATTTTCTCTTTTCTTCTAATTGATCTATACGCTCATTAGAATCACTCTCACCACGATCTAGATCCTTCCCTTTCTCTTGAAGATCTTTGTTAGCACGATCAATAGAATTCCCCTCTCTCTCAGCATTAGCGACAATCACAGCCAAATTACTCAACAAAGGATCCTTTTTAATCTCTTCATCAGAAAATGACTTGATAAAAAGCTTCCTAAACAAAAAAATATCTTTGAGTTGCCTTTCAGAATATTTAGCACTAAAGTCACAAATTATCCAATTGTCTAAACAAACACAAAATAAATAAACAGCCCATGCAAAAATAATACAACCAGAAAACAGATAGGCTGACGTAAACATTGAAACAAATATAAACAACACTGAAAGAACAAAAAGTGTCGAACCTATTGGATAATCACTTAAAAAACACAAAAAATATCGTATATTCTTTTCATTCCAATCTCTATGTGGACTCTCTTCAGAATTTATAAACTCCCTATAAGATTCCACATATGCAGACATAGGAAATTCCAACGCTAATACCTGTTTACGCACACTTGAACAAACACAAGGAACCGCCCGTCCCTCAAACTTAGATAGAGTTCCTTCATAAGGCGTTTTTCGTTTAACTTTTCCAAAGAAATAATTTCTAAGATTAGTAGTACTATTTTTATATCCCTGTACATTCCCAGAAAATTTAGATATTTTCAAATATCTAAATTCATTTTCAAACAAACGCTCATCTGTAATTGCTAATGCTGCATCACCAACATTAAGCATAATGTCACGACTATGATTCATTTTTTTCTTCTTAGATCAAACTACGTTGAATTTCATGATATATCGATAGACAATAATTTCCCCACGCCTCCATCACAACTCGTCGTTCATCTTCAAGAGTAGCGCGATTGTAAGCGCCGTCATAGTCATCCTTAAGGTTATGTGCCATGCATAATTCAACGGCATCTACATCGAACCTCTTCCTGTTTTCTCCCGTGCTACACCAAGTCTTGAAACCTGCTCTTGCTGTTCCATGCTGAGTAGCAATAACAGGAATTCCTCTCTTTTTTGTTAAAACCGGATCAACCCAGCCCACTCCATCTCGTTCCAAGCGTTCCTTATGGAGCATATGCATGCAATTACTCACTGCGTTGTCACTCATTGGTTTGTTGATGTGTCGATAGCTAGGAAAAACAAACTCACTGTCAACAACTTTCGGCATTTGAGTCAAAATTTCCACAGCAGCCTCATACAAATAGACAGTGTGTGCTCCGCGACCTTTTGTTTTTAATGATTCCTCTGGAATGGTCAAAGTTCTATTTTTTAAATCAACATCTGACCATTTTAAGAGACGTGCCATCTTACCTCGCAAGACGGTCACAATTGAGAATGCAAGCAACAGATACGAAAAGTCCTTTCGTTGCAAACAAACTGCTAAAAATTTTGGAATCTCATGAAAATCCAGTGCGGCGAGGTTTTCTGCCTTTTTCTTGTTTTTTTCGAGAGGTTGTAGCAAAACCCCCAAAGGACCTCTACGATCTGCTGGATTGTCACCTGAACACCACCCCTTAGCCTTTGCCCATGAGTACATACGTCTAATGATCGATAACGTTTCCGGTGCTGCGCCAATTTGCGTTTGCCAGATATATCGAACCACCTCAAATACGTCCTGATGTGTCAAAGTGGAAATTGGTATATGTCCAATGGTAGGAACAATGTTTCGACGTATATAGGATCGAGCTACTGACTCACCACGAACGTTATGAACCCAATAACCAGACTCAACACACATGTTTACGTAAGCATTTAGACAATACTCCACTGTACGTTGAGCTTCAGCCTGCGCTTGCGCATCAACCTCAGCCTTTTGCCGCGCCTGTTCTGCTATTTCTTTACGCTCTTGTTGAGGATCTATACCCGCTTCTATTTTTTGCCGAATCTCGCTTGCACGGCGACGCACATCAGCCAGACTGATTGAACTAAAGCTTCCTAAACCAATCATTGTGCGTTGACGAGTTGTCGGTACGGTATAGCGAAGAATGTAGGATTTCGCTCCAGTTTTCGAAATCATTAGATAAAGACCTGTGATTACACCTACTGGGTAAAGTCCAGGCTTCGATAGAGCTGTCAACTCTCTTACGGTCTTAGGCTTGCTAACTTTTGGCATAACAAGGATGGTATAAGCGTTAAACAATCCAAGTGGAAAATTCTTGAATCCATCATACCATCCGCTATACCATCAACCATGAGCTTCAGTTATACAAGCAAAGACAACTAGAGACACAAAATCACATGAAAACGCCTGTAAAACAAAGCTATAGATAACAAAAAAGGACGTCTGTAGACGTCCCTTTATTCCGGCGTGGTGGAGAGGAGGAGGATCGAACTCCCGACCTCTGCATTGCGAACGCAGCGCTCTCCCAGCTGAGCTACCCCCCCAACTTTGGTTCAATTCCTACACTTAAGAAGTGTAGGAATTGAACTTTATACCCATAAGGTAATTATAGAAATACCATAAATATGGTATTTTATTTCTTCCATCGACCACGAACGAGTACGACACGATAGCCATCTGGGTCTTCATAAGTGGCTGTCCCTGCATCTGCATAAAGCTGAGGCGGCGTGACCTGTTGGTAGCCACACTCAAACAAAGCTTTGAGACGCTTTTCCCAATGTTCACCTTCAGGGATACAGAACACCACAAAATGTTCAGGCGTAGGCGCTGGAGGCACAACTGTCCCGTCACGACGAGACGTAAATTCAAACTGATACGGCCAATCACGGTGACCGAGAATCAAACCATCCCACCCCTGCTGATTGTCAAAGCGATCCAATACTTCAAAACCAAGACCGTCAACATAAAACGTCAACACATCTTCCAAATGATTGGTTGGACGGGAAAGTCTGAGTTTGGGCTGAGCATCCATGAGTGACTCCTTTAGTGAAATCGTTCTTTCATTATCCGATAGCTTTTCAGCTTTTGCTACATTGCTTAGGGATAACTCGACGGTAGAATGAGAAGACACACATTTGATAGGACTTACGGGTATGTCTTCTGTTTTACCGCATTTAAACACTCACATCTCTGCCCTCTTACCTTCCGATATCAACACATCGCTCTTTGTGGTTGGTATCTTTATTGAAAATGACAAAGCTGTTTTGTCGCCCTCTGCCGCTCTCTTCGATGCTCGTTATCAGGGCATCATTACTCAATATGTCGAAAAAGGCATTTTTGAAGCCAAAGTTGGGCAGACGCACTTTATCACCCAAAACGAAGATTATCCTGGTGGCATCGCGGTGCTTGGTTTAGGTGAACTCAAAGCCTTCAATGCAACCGTTTTTAAAGAATCGATCGAAAAAGCTGCATCATCGTTATCTTGGGCAACCTCACAAGCGTACGCTGTTGAAGAATGGTTACCTAGTGATTTAACTGTTCAAGAAGCAGCTTCTCTCTTCGCTGCCACAACACTGAACACCTTAACTCAGCGTACCACGTTAAAAACGCTGTCCACTCAATCTTCTAAAACTCACTCCATTCATTGGGTGACAGAAGAACTCACAGATGCTATTGCTCAAGGTCTCAAAGAAGGGCAGGTCGCCGCCGAAGGCATGGCCATCATGCGCTATTTGGCCGAACTACCTGGCAACTACTGCACGCCTTCCTTCTTGGCTAACGCTGTAACGGAATCAGTCAAACAAATCCCCAACACCTCTGTGACTATTCTTGAAAAAGCCGATATCGAAGCTTTGGGTATGGGCGCCTTCTTGTCGGTAGCCCAAGGTAGCATTGAACAACCTCGATTAATTGCCATCCAATATCAGGGGGCACAATCAGAAGAAGCACCTTACGCTCTCGTAGGCAAAGGGATTACTTTTGATGCTGGCGGCATTTCGCTTAAGCCTGCAGCCAACATGGCGGATATGACCTTTGATATGTCGGGTGCTGCGGCTGTCATTGGTACTCTATTAGCCATTGCTCGCGCCCAGCTACCGATCAACCTTTTGGGAGTTGTCGCCGCTTGTGAAAACCTGCCTTCAGGGAGTGCAGCCAAACCTGGCGATGTTGTAACCTCTCTGTCGGGTAAAACCATCGAAATTCTCAATACCGACTGCGAAGGTCGTATGGTATTAGCTGATGCTCTCACCTGGACAGCACGCCATAAACCGCAATGCATCATTGATGCAGCAACGCTGACTGGTGCGTGTTGTATTGCACTAGGCGCGCCTTATACAGGCCTCTTCACGCCGAACGAAAAACTTGCCAATGATCTACTAAGGGCCGGCCAAGCATCGCTAGACCCTGCTTGGCGTCTTCCTGTCGGCCCCGAATACGCCAAACTCATGCGTACACCCGTTGCAGATATCGCCAATCAGGCCACTGTTCGTGATGGTGGTGCCTCGAGCGCAGCCGCCTTCTTATCAACGTTTGTTGAAGACATTCCTTGGGCACATTTAGATATCGCTGCAACCGCAAACACATCGGGACGAGATCGTTATTCGACAGGACGCCCTGTTCCCATGCTCATCCAATTCCTTTTTAACCAAATGCACTAAAGCGTTCACATGCATTTACAGCCTGAAAGCGAGTAGAAGTCACGCGACTGCTCGCTTTCAGCCATAATTAGAGTCATGCAGAAAATCGACTTTCATTACAACGTTCCTCATCGCCTTCGTTATGCCTGCCTTGTTGCTCGTACCGTTTATCGGCGCGGGCTCACTTTGGCTATCTGGTCTGCGGACGAACGAAAGCTGAGAGAACTCAATAGCCTTTTATGGCGTTTCGATGATCTCGCTTTTTTGCCTCATGTACCCGCAAACAGTCCTCTCGCCTCAGAAACGCCTATCGTGTTTTCGAGTCAGCTTGAAGAACTCAATGCCGATGTGCTTCTACTTCTTGACGACAATTTGCCGCCCGCATGGGAAACGTGTTTCGACCGATTCTCGCGCATTATTGACGTGGTCAGCACAGATCCTCAAGAACTTCAAGCATCTCGGGCTCGTTTTCGCGCGTACCGCGCAGCGGGTGTTGAATTAGCTGCTTACGATCGCAAACAATAATCTTTTTGTAGAGTGCCTTTTTATGTCTACGCCTAGAAAAGAACCCGTCATTGACACGCAGTGCTTTGATCTCACTGACCGCGTCAAGTTGACTTGGCGAGATGTTCGTCTCATGGCCGAGACACCTGCCACACCTCCCGAAGTCGTCCAGCCCCAAGAAGTTACGCAGCTCGGCGAAGCAACACGCATGCTAACCGATGAAGAGAAAAAAGCTATAGCGCTCACTTTGACGCCTCTGATAGAGTCAGCCGTTCGTCAAGCGCTTAAAGATACTTTAGAGGTATCTCTACAAAATGCACTTTCTCGTGTACGAGTCGATATTGATCGTTCGATTAACGGATTAGTCACTGAAGCCGTGACCAAAGAACTCGACAAAATCGACCTCAACAAACTTCATTCCAACTAAATCCCTTCTCAAAACCCATCAAAACAACAAGTTGATGGGTTTTCCTTTCTATTTCGTGCGACAATAATAAGATTTTCTGACTAGAGCTAAGCATTGGAGATCCTTACGCCTCATGCTTAACTTCTGTCAATCTTTTTTCGTCTTACTACTGGCTACAAATGACTGATACGAATACTCAAGAGCTCGCCAAGAGCTTTGACCCGGCCGAAATCGAAGCCCGTTGGTACCCCGTTTGGGAAGAACGTGGCTATTTCAAGGCTGGACTTGACCCCAAGAAGCCGAGCTTTGCTATTCAGCTTCCGCCCCCGAACATTACGGGCATTCTTCACATGGGTCACGCCTTCAATCAGACAGTCATGGATACGCTGACGCGTTACCATCGCATGGCTGGCTACAATACCGCTTGGATTCCTGGTACGGACCACGCCGGTATCGCCACCCAGATCGTGGTTGAACGTAAGCTCGAAAGCCAGGGCATCGACTTTAAGTCTTTATCTCGTGAAGAATTCATTGCCAAGGTCTGGGAATGGCAAAAATTCTCTGGCGGTACGATTCTTAATCAGATGCGCCGCATGGGTGACAGCGTCGACTGGGAACGCACCTACTTCACGATGGATGACAAGCTCTCCAAGGTTGTGATCGAAACCTTCGTTCGTCTCTACGAAGAAGGTTTGATTTATCGTGGCAATCGCCTTGTAAACTGGGATCCGAAGCTTCAGTCCGCTGTCTCCGACCTCGAAGTCGAAAGCGCAGAAGAAAATGGCCACATGTGGGAAATCCGCTACCCAGGTGCTGACGGTAGCGAAGGCGTCGTTGTAGCGACAACGCGTCCCGAAACGCTCTTTGGTGACCAGGCTGTTGCCGTGAATCCAGAAGACGAACGTTACACCGCGCTCGTCGGCAAGTCCTTGGTTCTCCCGTTAACAGGCCGCACGATTCCGGTCATTGCTGACAGCTATGTTGATCGCGAATTTGGTTCCGGCTGTGTGAAGATCACGCCGGCTCATGACTTCAATGACTTTGAAGTCGGCCGTCGCCACAACCTCGCCATGCTGAACGTGCTCACAAAGACCGCTCGCATGAACGATAACGTACCCGAAAAGTATCGTGGCATGGATCGTTACGAATGCCGTAAAGCTGTCATTGCTGACCTTGAAGCCGCTGGCCTTTTGGTCGCAGTCAAGGATCATCGCCACATGGTGCCTCGCGTCACACGTACAGGTGAGATCGTAGAACCGATGCTCTCCGACCAGTGGTACATGGCCATGAGTAAGCCCGCCCCCGAAGGTACGCGTTACCCTGGCAAGTCGATTGGTGAAGTGGGTCTCGAAGCTGTTGAGTCTGGCGAAGTCAATATTTTCCCGAAGGAATGGCGTGGCGTTTATCGTCAGTGGCTCGAAAACATTCAGGACTGGTGTATCTCTCGTCAGTTACTTTGGGGTCATCAGATTCCTGCTTGGTACGACGAAACGGGCAACGTCTACGTCGCCCGCTCTGAAGCCGAAGCTCAAAAGCAGGCTGGCGAAGGCGTGAAACTCACGCGTGACGCTGACGTCCTTGACACGTGGTTCTCCTCTGCACTCGTTCCGTTCTCTACGCTTGGCTGGCCTGAACCGCAGGGTGACGATCGCACGGCTTATGACCTCTACTTACCGAGTTCTGTCTTAGTAACGGGTTACGACATCATCTTCTTCTGGGTGGCTCGTATGGTCATGATGACCAAGCACTTTACGGGTCGCGTCCCCTTCCATAACGTCTACATCCACGGTCTCGTACGTGACGCTGAAGGCAAGAAGATGTCTAAATCTGAAGGCAATACGCTTGACCCGTTAGACATTATTCAAGGTATCGGTCTTGAAGACCTCGTGAAGAAAAACACGACAGGCTTGCGTCAGCCTGAAAAGGCACCGCAAGTCGAAAAGAAGCTACGCAAGGTCTATCCGGAAGGCATTGCGGCACACGGTGCTGACGCCCTTCGCTTCACGATGGCTGCCTATGCCACCTTAGGTCGTAATGTGAACTTCGACTTGAAACGCGCTGAAGGCTATCGTAATTTCTGCACGAAGCTCTGGAACGCCACGCGCTTTGTGTTGATGAACGTTGAAGGCCAGGACTGCGGCACGGGTGAAACTGCTAATGCGCCAATGAACTTTACGTTTGTTGATCATTGGATTCAGAGTGAACTCGCCAAGACCATTCGTGATGTTCGTCAGGCATACGCAACCTTCCGTCTTGACGTGGCAGCCAACGCTATCTATTCGTTCGTTTGGAATGAATATTGTGACTGGTATCTTGAGCTCACCAAGGTTCAATTGAAGGGTGATGAGGCCACTTGCCGCGCTACCCGTCACACCCTTGTGACGGTGCTTGAAACCGTTTTGCGTCTCGCACACCCGATCATTCCGTTCATTACGGAAGAGCTTTGGCAAAAGGTATCTCTCGCCGCTGGTACTCGCCGTGCTGACGAAGATACGTCCATCATGATCCAGGACTATCCAGTCTTTAGCGAAACTACTTTGAACGCTGACGCCGACGCTCGTATGGCTGATATCAAGGCCATGATCGACGCCGTTCGTAATCTGCGTGGTGAAATGCAACTTCAGCCAGGTAAGCGCATTCCGCTCTTGATTTCTGGTCCGAAGGATGCTTGCCTTGCTGCCGCACCTTATCTTCAGGCTTTGGCTCGCTTGGAAAGCGTTGAACACGTCGAAAGCATTGAAGCCGTCAACGAAAGCGCTATCGCCCCTGTGGCCATTGTGAGCGACTTCAAGTTGATGCTTAAGGTTGAAATTGACCTTGCTGCCGAACGTGATCGCCTCTCTAAGGAGGTTGCTCGTCTCGAAGGTGAAGTCAAGAAGTGCGAAGCTAAACTTGGCAATGAACGCTTTGTGGCACGTGCACCAGCCCAAGTGGTTGAGACTGAGAAGAAGCGTTTAGCTGACTTTAGCGACCTGTTAACCAAGGTTCGCGAGCAGCTCGCTCGTTTACCTCAGGCTTAACATTGTCATAGTTTGACTAAAAGGGACCTTTCTTACATGCGTGAGAAAGGTCCTTTTTAACTCTCTAGGGATCCACCATGGCTCTTCGTATTAGTCTGCACAAAATCCGTCCTAGCTATATCCTGAAACCTCGCGGCAAAAATTTGAAGTTTGTCTACTACCTTCGTTGCGCCTTGCGAAACTTAGTCCCTCAGTGGTGGCTACTGCACCATAAAACCGCACTATTAAATTCCCTAGAGCATCGCATCGATAAAGACTACATTCTCGACCGCGTCAATTACTACAATAAACTAACTTGCGTCTCCCCTGTCACAGGCAAAAAGTCTGTCGCTGATATTCCTAATAAAGGCAGTACTTGTACTCGAGACACCTTCGAAATTACGCGCTATTTTGATTCTAGGCTTAAAGTCGATACCCTCTTGGGCGACAATACGCTCATTGGGGAAACGCCCTCTATTGTTAAAAGCCGACCTATTCATGGCGACAATCAAAACGACGTCGTCCTCAATTTGGACAAAGTTCGCCATTTCACTTTCTTGAAAGATAAGCGATCTTTTTCTTCGAAACGCAATATGGCGATTTTCCGTGGTGCGACCTTTCAACCACATCGTCAGCGTTTCATGAAAATGTATTTCGGACATCCATTGGTAGATTGCGCTAATACAGCACACAAGTCTGATTTGCCCGCAGAATGGAATAAACCTCTGATTACCCTGTACGATCACCTCCACTACAAATTTATCATTTGTCTGGAAGGTAATGACGTCGCGAGCAACTTGAAATGGGTGATGTCATCGAATTCCATCGCCATCATGCCTAAACCTAAGTATGAAACTTGGTTTATGGAAGGTCGACTTAAAGCAGGTGTGCATTACATTGAAATTAAGGACGACTTCTCAGACTTAGAGGAAAAGATTCAGTACTACAGTCAACATATCGATGAAGCTGAAACCATCCTCCAAAACGCACATGAGTTCGTTCGTCAATTCTTTGACAAGCCTCGAGAAGAACTCATTGCCATACTCGTGATGCAAAAGTATTTCGAGCTAACGGGTCAAAACACACAAAGTTAAATCAAGCTTTTGAAAGATATTTGAGACAAGTCATGCCATTTACATCGTTTTAGGTTGATAATGGAACAAGATATCAGCTCGTTACGGATAACTTTCGCACGAGCTTGATCCTTTAACCGTTTGACAATTGACCAAGGAGAACGGAAATGACGACAGTAGACACCATCGCACAGGCCATTAAAGAAAACAAAAGCCTGGAATTTGCCTATCACGGTTTTGACCGTGTGGTATCCCCTTATGCTTGTGGCTTGACCCCCACGAACGAAATTAAGATGATCGGTTTCCAAACCGACGGTGGTAGCAACTCAGGTATCACTGAAAAATTACGTTTCTATACGGTCGCAGATATCGCTGGTATCGCTATCTCTGAAGCACCGTTCCGTCCCTCTACAGAAGAAGATAAGACCATCTTCTGTCAATTGAGCAAGGTTTACGAAGAGGTTCACTAAAACTGAACCTGCTGATAAAACAAAAGAGACCGACAAAATGCGGTCTCTTTTGTTTTTTATACCGGATTTTTCGGATCCAACCCTGTGAGGTTGTCCACGCCCGACGCCTCCTCAACGGCCAAGTTAGCTTCTGCTCGACCGCCTTCCCAGTACGTCGCATGCTCAATCCCTAACTGTTCTGGATGGAACACAGGATTGCGACCTTCACGTAGCTGTGTTTCATAATCCTTCAAAGCTAAGAAAGCAGGCTTTTGCAACAGCAAAATAGCGATGATATTCAGCCAAGCCATCGTACCCACACCGACGTCAGCCATCGTCCAAATCAGCGTAGAAGAATTAATCGCACCAAAAGCCACGGTACCAATAAAGATCGCCTTACACACCGTAATCATCACAGGTTTTCTAATGTAACGATTGAGGTAGGCCACATTGGTTTCGGCCATATAGTAGTAGCCCAAAATCGTCGTAAAGGCGAAGAAGAAAATCGTAATTGCAATAAATGGTCCACCCCAACCAGGCATCAACTGGTCAATAGCTGCCTGCGTATACACGGGGCCAGCTTCTACGCCAGGCAACCCTTCGTAGAGCGTCTGACCATTGGGGCTCACCATGTTATAGCAGCCCGTCATGAGGATCATAAACCCTGTGGCAGAACACACAAAGAGCGTATCGATATAAACCGAAAAGGCTTGCACTAAACCTTGCTTTGCGGGATGAGAAACGGCAGCCGCAGACGAAGCGTGAGGCCCCGTGCCTTGACCGGCTTCGTTAGAGTAGATACCGCGCTTGACGCCCCAAGCGATGGCTGAACCAAGCAAACCGCCCGTGATCGAATCCAAACCAAAAGCACTGCTCACAATCATGTGGAAGACATCAGGAATCTGCTCCCAATTGACCCCAACGATAATCAAAGCTACCACGATATAGGCTTGCGCCATAAAAGGCACAATCCACGACGTAAAAGTAGCAATACGGCGTAAACCACCCACAATCACGAAGCAAGTAATAGACGCGACAATAGCAGCTGTAATTTCAGCCTCTAAACCAAAAGCTTCATGCCACGCCAAAGCAATCGAATTACTCTGGACCCCTGGACAGAAAAAGCATGAGGCAAGAATCGTCACAATCGCAAAAGCCCAAGCATAAGGCTTCATGCGTAAACCGCGTTCAATATAGAAAGCTGGGCCACCACGATATTGGCCTTCGATTTTCTCTTTATAAATTTGTCCTAAGGTCGACTCAACAAAAGCCGATGAAGCCCCCAAGAAGGCGACCATCCACATCCAAAAAAGAGCGCCAGGGCCACCGAAACAAATCGCCGTTGCAACACCTGCAATATTACCTGTCCCTACACGTCCTGCAAGCGTAAGAGAGAGAGCCTGAAAACTCGATAAACCAATTTCATCCTCTTTCTTTTGAAACAACAAACGCCACATTTCGGGAAACATGCGAAGTTGAACAAAACGAGAACGTATTGAAAAGAAAAGACCTGCCCCTAAACATAATGAAACAAGCACTGGAGACCAAATGATGCCGTTTAGGGTATTAATAAAATTTTCCATACTTGGGGATACTTTGATTTTTATTTCAGGCAGATAAATGAAGAATTCATCTGATCGGAAGCTTTCAGTGTAGTCTGCAGACTAAAAGAGCCCGGATTTCTCCGAGCTCCTTTTTTCAGAGAATCTCAGGAAGTCTGAGTTGGATCAAACCGCCTGAATATTTCTCTCTAACGTCTTACTTGGCAGCGCGTTCAGCGATGATGCCTTCCCAACGTTCGACCTGAGCACGAACCTGAGCAGGTGCCGTACCACCAAGGTGGTTACGGGCATTCACAGAACCTTCAAGCTTAAGCACTTCGTAGACGTCTTCTTCGATCGCCGGGCTGAAGCTCTTGAGCACATCAAGCGGAAGATCTTCAAGACCGCAGCCACGTTCAGAAGCGGCACGAACCGTCTGACCCACGATGTCGTGAGCCGTACGGAACGGCGTACCATGACGAACGAGGTAGTCAGCCAAGTCAGTGGCCGTCGGATAACCAGCCTGTGCAGCATGATGCATAGCATCAGCCTGAGGTTCAACACCAGCCATCATGTCGCAGAAGGCACGCAACGTATCTTTGACCGTATCGATCGCGTCGAACACAGGTTCCTTGTCTTCCTGGAAGTCCTTGTTGTAAGCGAGCGGCGTACCCTTCATCAAGGTCAACATCGCAATCAAGTCGCCATAGACGCGACCAGCCTTACCACGAGCCGTTTCAGGCACGTCAGGATTCTTCTTCTGCGGCATGATCGAGCTACCCGTCGTGAAGCGATCGGGCAACTTGATGAAGGCAAAGCGCTGGCTCATCCAAATGATCAACTCTTCGGAGAGGCGAGAGATGTGCATCATCAACACAGCAGCGGCAGAGCAGAATTCGATGGCAAAGTCACGGTCGGACACAGCATCGAGCGAATTCTGGCAAACGGCTTCAAAACCGAGCAATTCAGCAGAATAGTGACGATCGATCGGATACGTCGTACCAGCGAGCGCAGCAGAACCCAACGGGCTACGATTCACACGGCGACGAAGGTCGAGCATGCGTTCACGGTCACGTTCGAACATTTCGACATAAGCCAACATATGGTGACCAAACGTCACCGGCTGAGCAACCTGCATATGGGTAAAGCCCGGCATGATCAAGCCGGCATTCTGCTTGGCCTGATGAACGAGCACTTCCTGAAGGTGTTCCAGGCGGCTAACGATCACGTCGATTTCGCTACGAAGGTAGAGACGAATATCGGTTGCGACCTGGTCATTGCGGGAACGACCTGTATGAAGACGCTTACCAGCATCACCAATCAAAGCCGTCAAACGAGCTTCGATATTAAGATGCACGTCTTCAAGTTCAAGCTGCCATTCAAAAGCGCCAGACGTGATTTCCTCACGAATCTGAGCCATACCACGGCGAATGTCAGCCAAATCCTGTTCGGTGATCACACCCACCTTGGCCAACATAGCAGCGTGAGCTAACGAGCCGTCAATGTCAGCCATCGCCATACGTTTGTCAAAATCAACACTAGCGGTATAGCGAAGCACAAAAGCGTCCACGGGTTCCGAAAAACGACCAGACCAGGCCTTCTTCTTGGCATGTAACGGATCGTTGGAGTTATCGTGTTCTTGCGTCATTGTTTTTCCCTTTTTCCCTATAAAAAGAGGAGTCAATCTCCGATCCTTCATTGTACAATTTTGAGACGAATGTCACAGCACGAAACGTATCAATCGGGGTGGTTTCTTAAAGAAATCGCTTTTCTTGAAGTTTTTTCAAAAAGAATTTGCTTTTTTTAATTTTTCGTGTAAAATTCATTTTCTCCGGGGTGTAGCGCAGTCTGGTAGCGCGCCTGCTTTGGGAGCAGGATGTCGGGAGTTCGAATCTCTTCACCCCGACCAAATTCTGGTCCAGCCGGACATTGAGATCAATCTGCCCGTAGCTCAGTTGGATAGAGCACCTGCCTTCTAAGCAGGTGGTCGCAGGTTCGATCCCTGCCGGGCAGGCCAAAGATTTCTGGTGGGAATAGCTCAGTTGGTAGAGTCCCGGATTGTGATTCCGGTTGTCGTGGGTTCGAGTCCCATTTCCCACCCCAGAACAAAAGCTCGTACAGTAACAACTGTACGAGCTTTTTTCATTTTTCCGCTTGAGACTGAGGTGTTGAATTTGTCTGATTTAGACTCCCTCAACACCTCAATCCGCTTAATACTCCATTTCTGTCGTCACAATCTGCCCACTATTACGCAAATCAGTTCTTAAATTGTCGATATTGCCGACCGTGAACGGTAGATAAATTCGACCTTGCGCTTTCTTCGTACGCACATTCAGCACCACCGTTACACCCGTCTCTTTCTTAGACTTGGCAAAAATCGGTTCGAGATCTCGGATATTACGTGCGCTACTAGCATCAACGTCAACACGTAGACATGAAGCAGCTGTCGCTCTGAAGTCATCCAACGTCATTGCATTGTCAACGTTGACCGACACACGCTTATTGAATCCATCGTATCGCACACGCCCTTCAAGACAAACAACCGAGTCGACAACGAATTTGTTCTTACACTTTTCCCAAGCGTCAGAGAAACAAACTACCTCTAATGCCGCAGTGCCATCGTCTAACTGGACAGCCCCCATACGACCGCGTTTCCCTTGAATAACGCGGATATTCGTCACAATCCCTGCCAGCTTGACAGTCTCTCGTGAAGGCTGAATTTGCCCAAGTTCAAGAGACGTGTAGTGAGCAACTTCTTTTTGATAAAGATCGAACAAGTGCCCGGACAACCAAAAGCCTAGCGCTCCCTTTTCTTCGATCAGTTTTTTACGCTCTGACCAAGCAGGCGCATCAACCCAACTGACAATACGCTTAACCTGAACATCATCACCAAAAAGGCTACTCTGCCCTTCACTAGCCGCAACCGCATGACCAGCCGTCAATGCCTGAGATACATTCGCGAAAAGCTTACCGCGATCAGGATCAACAGAGTCAAAAGCCCCAACCTTGACTAAACCTTCCAAAATCCTCGAATTTAAGCCTGGCACACGCGCGGTCAAATCAAAGATGTCAATAAACGGGCCATCTTTACGACGTGTTTCCATCATGGCATCCACTTGCTGACGACCCATGCCCTTGATCCCACCTAACCCAAAGCGAACATGCTTTTCATCAGGTGCAGTAAAGAACCATTCTGAGGCATTGATGTCTGGCGGAAGGATCTCAATCCCGTTCATACGAGCATCATCCAAGAGCGCTTTCATCTTTTCGCCCTGATCCATCACCATACACAAGTTAGCCGCCATAAAGCAGGAGGTGTAGTGCGTCTTTAAAAAAGCCGTCTGATAGGCCACATAGGAATAAGCTGCCGCATGCGACTTGTTAAAGCCGTAGCCCGCGAACTTTTCCATCAAATTGAAGATCTCTGTGGCCACAGATTCTTTCACACCACGCTCACCCGCCCCTTTCACGAACACGGCACGTTGGCGTTTCATTTCTTCGACGTTTTTCTTACCCATGGCACGACGCAACAAGTCTGCACCGCCAAGCGAATAACCACCGACGACCTGTGCCACACGCATCACCTGTTCCTGATACACCATGATGCCGTAGGTTTCTGCCAACACCGGCGCCATGCGTTCATCTAAGTACTCCACCTTTTCTCGACCGAATTTACGTGCGATAAAGGATGGAATCAGATCCATCGGACCTGGACGATACAAAGCATTTAAAGCCACTAAGTCTTCAAGACGGTCTGGGCGCGCCTGACGCAACAATTGACGCATCCCTTCCGATTCAAACTGGAAGACTGCTGCTGTATTGGCATTTTGGAAGCAACGATAGGTTTCTTCATCGTCAATAGGAATTCGCTCAAGCTCGAAATCACGCTCAGGATAAAGCTTGTCAATATATTCTTTACACTTCGCCAAAATCGATAGCGTCGTCAGACCCAAAAAGTCGAACTTCACCAAGCCAACATTTTCAACGTCTTTCTTGTCAAACTGACTCACCGTATTTTCTGGTGCGCCATCGGAGTTATAAAGCGGGCAAAAGTCCGTCAAACTTCCCGGTGCAATCAACACACCCCCAGCGTGCATCCCTAGGTTGCGCGTCAAGCCTTCCAAGGGACGTGCCAGTTTCATGAGCTCTTTATATTCGTCGTCCTTTTCGACCGCCTCACGAAATTCCGGTATATCCGTCATCGCGTCATTGAGGGAAATATTTTTCCCTGGCTGCACTGGAATGAGCTTAGCCAAACGGTCAGCCTTCATAAAAGGCATATCCATCACGCGCGCCACGTCACGAACCACCGCTTTAGCACCCAACGTACCAAAGGTTGCAATCTGACTCACGGCACTTGCGCCATACGTCTTCTTTACATATTCGATCGTACGGTCACGGTTGTACTGACAGAAGTCCACGTCAAAGTCAGGCATGGACACACGTTCTGGATTCAAGAAACGTTCAAAAAGGAGGTCAAACTTGAGTGGATCAAGGTCAGTAATCCCTAACGAATAAGCGACCAAAGAACCAGCGCCTGAACCACGCCCCGGCCCCACAGGTACGCCATGCGTCTTGGACCAGTTAATAAAGTCTTGCACGATCAAGAAGTAGCCAGGGAACTGCATCTTCTTGATAATCCCTAGTTCATATTCCAAACGTTCCACATACGCAGGACGTCGTGCTTCACGTTCCTTTTCATCGTCATATAGGAACGTCAATCGCTTTTCGAGACCTTCATGAGAAAGATGATCCATATAATCATCCAAACTCATGCCATCGGGCGTCGGGAATAACGGCAGTTGAGGTTTTGACAAAACCCCGTCCAAACTACAACGCTTGGCAATTTCGACAGAATTCGTGAGCGCGGACGGAATATCACTAAAGAGTTCGCACATCTCGTCTTCAGTCTTCATGTACTGCTCACGCGTCACGCTCTTATCTCGGCGCGGATCGTTCAGGGTATAGCCTTGTGCAATACAACAACGCACTTCATGGGCTTCAAAGTCTTCCTGATCCAAAAACTGAATAGGATGCGTCGCCACCACCGGTAGGGCGTGTTCAGCTGCGAGATTCGTCAAAAAGTTCACGCGCATTTCGTCTCTAGGACGACCAGCACGTTGCAATTCGATATATAAACGTTGCGGAAAACGAGACTTTAAACGACTGATAATCGAACCGGCCTGGCGTTCACTCCCAGTATCCAAAAGTTGTGACAGACGCCCTTTCGCGCCACCAGTCAAAGCAATCAGACCGTCCGTTGCGCCAGGCTCGTCTAACCATTCATCACGAATTTGACCACGATACGGATCCTCAGACTCCAAAAACGCTTTGGTTAGCAATACGCAGAGCGAATGGTAACCCGTATGGTTCATACAATAGAAAGCCATTCGGAACGGGTTATCCGGGAATTTATTGTTTCGTATCTTGATGTCACACCCCAAAATCGGCTTAATACCAGCCGACAAAGCATGGGTGTAAAAACGCAAGCCCCCGAACACATTCATCAAGTCGGTAATACCTAAAGCAACACCACCATTTTCAAGCGTTCGATGAATCGCAGGATCTATGCGAACAATACCGTCCGTCACAGAGTATTCAGAGTGGAGTCGAAGATGAATGAATCGAGGATCGGTCATGATCTGATTAAAAGAGAAAAAAATGAATTGAAGAGCGTCAGTTTAACGGAGTCATTTGAAATCGTCACGCTTCATATCAGATACCTGACATCAGCTCCACACTAGAACGGGACTTGTTAGCTTCGATAACTAAGTTCTAGTAACACACTTTTATAGTGATAAAATGACATGACAAACATTCCATAGCCTACTTACTATATCGAATTTTACTCAACCACACTATTCAACACACAAAAATACGAAAGTATTGACATCTAGACTTAAAAGCAACTGACGAATTCCAGCAATGACCTTTTATAAGTTCCAACAACCCTAATACTATTTAAAAATCGCTGTTACATCTACTTCAACCTCACTAAATAAAACAATGATTAATAACATTGACGAACTTAAAAAAATCTAGCAATTGTAATACTTGCATACTCAGATTACGAAAGTCTAGAAATATCACTAGCATTACATTCAAAATTTTTACCTTATAAAACAAATGATAATGACCGCGTTAAGATTTTCATTTTACAAAATGGCAGAAACACATACGACTGCGAGCGTACTTTAGAAGTAGCCAAACGATACAGAGACTTAAACCCATATGACATCGAAGTTGTAACAGACATCAATCCTGGCATTCCTTACTTTAGTCTTAGAGAACTTTTCAGAAGTGAACGCTTTAAAAAGTTTAAGTATATTATCAAGCTCGACGACGACGTTTTTCCAATTACTCCTAATTGGCTAGATCAGCTGTGTCAATGTTTTATTGACAGCAAGAAAAAATACAATGACAATCTAGCTTATGTTACTTCATTAGTTAACAACAACCCTTATGGGTTTGGAAAAATCCTCGATTTACTCAAACTTCGTGAAGAATTTAATTCCACCTACGCTAGAGAGCATATTGTTGGTATAAAAAACCTCCCTCAAAAATATTCCCCTTATAGAATATTAAATAAAGGAGAAATCTCCACAGGAGGAGCAGGAACAATCTGGGGATGCCCGTACATCTCTAGATGGATCCATAAAAAAACAACATTGACTCCATCTTCATTTGCTAAAGCTTGCGCTAATTTAGGTTACTCTGAAGTTAACAACAAAGAAAGATACTCTATAAATTGCCAATTATTTGAAAAAGAACTTTGGGATACGATTTATGATGGAGAATCTTCCGACGAATTCATGTGGCAAAAATACTGCTATCACAATAACAAGAAAATTATTGCAAATTTAGCCGTACCAATGATTCATCTATTTTTCTTTACACAAAGATTTGAAAATAAAGATTTACTTCCGAAAATTAGAGAAGTATACACTGAATACACTTCTCTTCCATTCCCAATCTCTTTATGTTCTAACAAGGAGTTAGAACTAGAAAGACGCTTACAATTTATCGAAGATAAGATAAATAAGCAAAACTCTAGTCCTTTCACTCGACTAAAGATCAGCATAAAAAAACGCTTACAAAAAATTAAAACAAAGTTGAAAATTAAAAATTGAAGCAAAATTTTTACTAGAATACAAAAGGTTCAAAGCCGATAAAATGCCTAAGATTTCTATTTTAGTCCCTTGTTTCAACGTTGAAAGATATGTTGCCGAATGCCTGCAAAGCCTCCAGCAACAAACCCTAGACGACTTTGAAGTCATTTGCCTCAACGATGGTTCAACCGATAACACGCTAAATATCATTCGTCAAACTGTTGGCAATGACAATCGCTTTCATATCATCGACAAACCCTTAACTTCCCATAAAAGTTGCACTCAAGCACTATGAGGCGCGTAGGAAGGT
>ERZ826016.1324-NODE-1324-length-23707-cov-12.814519_pt1 | contig 23707 bp, 24 predicted proteins | sample MGYA00519872_ERZ826016 | MGnify/ENA primary metagenome ERZ826016 (study PRJEB31778, sample SAMEA3449218) | human gut metagenome | biome: human gut; feature: human-associated habitat; material: faeces | place: United Kingdom | collected 2010/2012 ... | reverse complement strand
AATACATTTTCTTAAACCATCAGGCAGTAGTACGCGCTTGCAAACAGCAGCACATTCGCTGCTGCGGATAACCTCACCGTTACCGTCACCGGTAACGGCATCAATCAGACAGTCAAGACCAACTCCAGGGGCGAAATTCAGATCGACAACCTGATGCCCGGCGTTTACACCGTGACCGAGATGGATTACGACAAGTATGAGCTGCAGGACTCTCGCCGTGTGACGGTGGTTTCCGGTCAGGTTTCTACCGTAAACTTCAACAACAAGCTCAAGCGTGGAGATTTGCAGATCGTGAAGTCCTCGGAGGACAATCTCAACGAGGATGTGACCTTCCACCTTTACGGCACTTCACTCTCCGGCATTGCCATGGACGAGTATGCCGTAACCGATGCAAACGGCGCGGCGACCTTTGAAGATGTCCTTACTATCGTGAGGCGCGAGTGACGGCAGCACGGCGGCAGACTGCTTGCGGGGGCGGCATTGCTGCGTTCGCCGCGTTCAGGTTTGCTTCTTTTTTAGTTCTCTGCTGTAATATAGATTTCTTCGGCTTTTTGTTGGGCGAAGATGAGGGCGTCTTTAACATCGCCGTAATTCTGTGCTTCCAGTTGAGTCAGTGCGTCGGTGATCGCGTTGAATAGCAGGTGATACATCTTTTCATAATCAGGCATTTTCATCCCTCCTTGGGATTATAATAACCTGAAACAGATTAAAATGCAAGTTAAGAAGTTGCTTGCTTTATAGTTTTCCTGGGGTGAAGATGATGTATCCGAGATTGAGAGACCTGCGGGAAGACAACGATATGACGCAAGCTGCACTTGCGAAGCTGCTGGGCATGTCGCAGACCGGTTATTCCAAATATGAGACTGGCGAAAACGACGTGCCAACACAAATTTTAATTAAGCTGGCCGACCTCTACGGAACCTCCGTCGACTACCTCCTCGGCCGCACCGACAAACGATAAAAACGACCGCTCACGCGGTCGTTTTTCTTGTAATGCGGCGAGCGCAGCGATGCCGCCCCGCAGGTAGTCTGCCGCCAGTCTACCGTCACACGCGCCTCACGGAGTAAGGCGCGGTTGCTGGATGAACCGAATCGCAGAAGACTCATGGTGAAGCCATGTACACCGCACCCGATTGCGCAGCGCGTGCAGCTCTTCAAGCTGCAATCTGCCAATGTCGGGGTCAAGGGGCAGTGCCCCTTGCGTTCTCTTGGGGGATCAAAAGGGGGCCATTCTCTCACGTGAGAGAATGGCCCCCTTTTTCCGCGCCCCTGTACGGTGCAGAGATAGAAGCGCGCTATCGCGCTGCCTTTTATGCTGTTCAGCAGAACTGCACTGGCTCAGTGGCCGCCTTGAGCCACTCCAGCTCATCCCCACTCAGATACGGCGAGATCGCCGCAAAGACCTTAGCGTGATAAGCATTCAAAAGCTCCACATCGCGCGACGAGAGCAGCGACAGATCGATCGCATCGCGGTCATACGGCACGAGCGTCAGCGGTTCGAGCGCAAGGAAGCGGCCGTACTCGTTGACCTCAGCCTCGCGTACAACGACGAGGTTCTCAATGCGCACGCCGAACTTGCCGGCAAGGTAAATGCCCGGCTCGTTCGAGAAGATCATGCCCTCTTCAATGACGCAGTGGCGCTTCTGGCGCTTCACGTCCCAGTGTACGCGCTCAGGGCCCTCATGCACGCCGAGGACGAAGCCCACGCCGTGGCCCGTGCCGTGGTTGAAGTCGAGGCCCGCTTCCCACAGCGGCGTGCGGGCCAGCATGTCAAGGTTTTCGCCCATGCAGCCGTGCAGGAACTTGGCCGCGCCCAGCTGTATGTGTCCGCGCAGGACAAGCGTGTAGATGCGCTTTTCCTCGTCCGTGAGCGGCCCCAGCGCGATGGTGCGGGTGATGTCGGTCGTGCCCTCCAAATACTGCGCGCCCGTGTCGGCGAGGCAGAGGCCGCGCGGCTCCATGGGAATGTCGGTCTCCTCGGTCGGCTCGTAGTGGACGATCGCGCCGTGCGCGCCGTAGGCGAGGATGGGGTCGAAGCTCTGCTCAAGATAGTGCTCACCCTCGGCGCGAAGAGATTCGAGCTTTTTCGACGCGCTGAGCTCGGTGATCGGCTCTTTGCCGATCGTGTGCTTGAGCCAGTAGATGAAGCGCGTGACGGCCACGCCGTCCTTGATGTGGGCAAGGCGCTCGTTCTCCTGCTCCGCGGGCGTCTTCACCGCTTTCATCAGCTGAATGGGGCTCGTGCGGTCGAGGACTTCAGCGCTCTCCGGCACGCTTTGCAGAATGCGGTAGTTGGCGCGCTCGCCGTCGAGCAGTACGCGGGTGCCCGTGGGCAGCGCCGCGACGAGGCGGTAGATGTCGTCATAGGGGGCGAGCGTTACGCCGTCAGATTTCAAATGTGCTTCGATCTCTGCGCTCACGGCCTCTCTCTGCACGCAGAGCGTGGCCTTGTCCTGCTCAAGCAGCAGATACGAGAGGAACACAGGTGTGAAGAGCACGTCGTTGCCGCGCAGATTCAGCAGCCACGCGACCTCGTCGAGAGAGGGGATGACGAACACGCTTGCGCCCATCTCCTTCATCTTGCCGCGCACCATTTCGAGCTTTTCCCTGCGCGTCAGGCCTGCATACTTTACGTCCAGCTCCCACACCGGCTCGCACGAGAGTGCGGGGCGGTCCGCCCACACAAGGTCGACAAGGTCCTCGTCGCCCGCAAAGCGGATGTGCTTCTCGCGCGTCTTTTCGCCGATCGAACGAGCGAAGTCGTTGCTGATCGTGCGCGAGTCGAAGCCGATCCAGCCGTTTTCAGGAACGTGGTCGCGCAGGAACGCGGGGATCTCAGGCACGCCGGGCTGGCCCATGCGCATGAGCTCAATACCGCTGCCCTCTAACTGCTGCGAGGCCTGCAGAAAGTAGCGGCCATCCGTCCACAGCGCGGCGGCGTCCGGCAGCACGACGAGCGTACCAGCAGAGCCGGTGAAGCCGGAGAGAAATTCGCGCGCCTTGAAGTGCGCGCCGACATATTCCGAGGTGTGGAAGTCGTCGGTCACGACGACGTAGGCATCGATATGGCGCTTGGCCATCTCCGCGCGCAAAAGTGCGAGCTTTTCGACAGGATTCATCACAAAATCACTCCAATTCTTTGTTACGATAACGACTGCCTTATTCGGCAAAGCTCTCCGTCAGCGTGACGAGCACGTTCGTCATGGCCTCGAGGCTGTCCGCGGGGATCCACTCGCGCACGCCATGGTAGTTGTAGCCGCCGGTGGAGAGGTTGGGGCAGGGCAGCCCGTCCCAGGACAGGCGCGCGCCGTCCGTGCCGCCACGGATGGGCACGCACTGCGGCTCGACACCGTTGGCGCGGAAGGCGTTTTCCGCGCGCTCGATGAGGTGGAAGTGGGGGAGGATCTTCTCCTTCATGTTGTAGTAGCTGTCATTGATCTGGGCCTCGGCTGTGCCGTCGCCGTAAATTTCGTCGAGGCGCGCGGCGCAGTCGGCAAAGAGCGCCTTTTTCTCTTCAAAGCGCTCGCGGTCGTGGTCGCGGATGATATAGCGCAGCGTCGCCTCGGTCACGCTGCCGCTCATCTCGGTCAGGTGGAAAAAGCCCTCGTAGCCGTCGGTTTTCTCCGGAACTTCGTCCTCAGGCAGCATCGCGTGGAAGGCCATCGCTGCGGTCGCGGCGTTGATCATGACATTTTTGGCGCTGCCGGGGTGGACGCCGACGCCGTGCACCGTCAGAACGGCGGACGCGGCGTTGAAGTTTTCAAATTCGATCTCACCGAGCGGGCCGCCGTCCACGGTGTAGCCGTAGTCACAGCCGAGCTCCTGCACGTCGAGCCCGTCCACGCCGTTGCCGATCTCCTCGTCGGTCGTGAAGATGACGCGCACTTCGCCGTGCTTGACGTTTTTCTCGATCATCGTCTCGACCGCGGCCATGATCTCGGCGACGCCGGCCTTGTCGTCCGCGCCGAGGAGCGTCGTGCCGTCGGTGACGATGAGCTCTTCGCCCACATGGCTTTCAAGACCGGGGCAGAGCGCCTCGGTGAGGGAGACAGTGTCGTTGAGCTTCAGCTCGCCGCCCTCGTAGCGCACGAGGCGGGGCTTGACGTTTTCGCCCGAAGCGTCGGGAGCGGTGTCCATGTGCGCGATGAGCGCGATGACGGGCGCGTCCACGCCCTCGCTCGCGGGGAGCGTTGCGAGCACGTTGCCGCAGTCGTCCATGTGGACGTCCTCGAGCTTCAGCGCTTCAAGCTCCTGCATCAGCGCGCGGCCAAGGTCCTTCTGCCGCTCCGTAGAGGGCGAGGTGCCGGTGAATTCGTCCGAGGTGGTGTAATAGGTCACATAGCGCAGAAAACGCGATTTGGCAGATTCCATTTTGGGGTACCTCCTTGCAGTCATGCTGCGTGATATTTCACGCTCAGTGTACCACAAAAGGGGGCGAACTGTAAAGCCGCGGCGCACCGATCCGCGCAAAAGTGAAACGGTGCAAAAGATTCTTTTGCTTGACAAAGGGCGGCAGTTGATAATATAGTGTGATACATATTAAATAAGAAACTGGGAGGGAAGAGGAAAAATGAACGTGGAAACCATCACGAGCCGGCAGAATCCGCTGATGACGCACCTGCGCAAGCTCGCTTCCTCCCGGTCTTACCGCAAAAAGAGCGGCGAATATCTCTGCGACGGGACAAAGCTCTTGGACGAAGCGCTCAAGTGGGGCGCGCCGGTCCAAACGGCGGTGTTCTCCGACGGTGTGGAGATTCCAACGCTTCCCGATACCGTGCGCGCCGTGTGCGTGAGCGAAGACCTGATGCGCTCGGTGAGCCCGATGGAGACGCCGCAGGGCGCACTGTTTACGGTCGCGCTTCCCGAGACGAAGCTGCCCGAAACGCTTGCGGGTAAGCACTATCTCGTGCTGGACGGCGTGCAGGACCCCGGGAACGTGGGGACCATCCTGCGCACGGCGGACGCGTTTGAGTGCGACGGCGTGTTCTTAGTCAACGCCTGCGCCGACCTCTTCAATCCCAAGACGGCGCGCGCCACGATGGGCGCGATCTTCCGCCGCGAGGCGTACAGCGTCACGCCGGAGGAGCTTTTCGCGCTGCTCAGTAAAAGCGGCGTCCCGCTCTACGGCACGGCGCTGCGCGAGGACACCGTGCCGCTGTCTGACGCGAACCTGTCCAAAGCCGCTGTCGCCATCGGCAGCGAGGGGCGCGGACTGTCGCAGCAAATGCTGGATGAGTGCGCCAAGACGCTCAAAATTCCCATGAGCCCGCGCTGCGAGTCGCTCAACGCGGCCATCGCGGCGACGGTCGTTCTGTGGGAGATGTATCGCTGAAACAAACAAGGAGGTGCTCTTCATGGCGGGCCTTAAATACTGGGTGTGGCTCTCGGAGGTCAAGGGACTGACAAACCGCTCAAAGCTTCTGCTGCTCGACTATTTCGGCACGCCGGAGAACGTCTACTATGCCGACGAGGACGAGTACCGCCTCGTCGAGGGCATCGAGCCGCGGCAGATCGCACTGCTCGCGGAAAAATCGTTGGAAAACGCTGACCGTATCCTCGGCGCGTGTTCGCGGCTGGGGCTGCGGCTTCTCACGATGCAGGACGCGGACTATCCGATGCGCCTGCGCAATATCTTTGAGCCGCCGTGCCTGCTTTATGTCAAAGGCCAGCTCCCCGTTATCGACGAGGAGGTCGCTGTCGCCATGGTCGGCACGCGCAAGGCCTCGCCCTACGGCATCGAAGCGGCGGAGAAGATCGCCTACGGCCTGTGCAAGCAGGGCGCGGTCGTGATCTCCGGCGCGGCGGCGGGCGTGGACAGTGCATCTCACCGCGGCGCGCTGCGCGCGGGCGGAAAGACCATCGCCGTGCTCGGCAACGGGCTTGACGTCGTCTATCCCACGGAGAATGAATGGCTGTACCGCGATATCGCGGCCTCGGGCGCGCTCATCAGCGAGTATCCGCCCGGGACGGCGGCCGAGGCGTGGCATTTTCCCGTGCGAAACCGCATCATCAGCGGCCTGAGCCTCGCGACCATCGTGGTCGAAGCGCCGGAAAAGAGCGGCGCGCTCATCACGGCGAATACCGCGCTTGAGCAGGGACGCGATGTTTTCGCCGTTCCCGGCCCGATCGACGCGCCATTAAGCCGCGGCTGCAACCGCTTGATCGCGGACGGCGCGGCGGGCCTCATCACCGACAGCTGGGATGTGCTGCGCGAGTACGAGGCCATCTATCCGCATAAAATACTCGGCGAGCGCGTGGAGCTTCCGCGTACGCTCGGCTATCAGGCGCGCGAGGAGCAAGCGCGCGCCAAGCAGGCCGCGGCGGAGGAAATACTGTCGCTGCCGACACTGAATTTGAAAACCAACGACGCGGGGCTGACCGACGATCAGATCGCCATTCTGCGCACGCTCAAAGACGGCGCGCTGCAGGTGGATGACCTGATCGAAAAGACGGAGATCCCCACGCGCCGTGTTCTTTCCGCACTCACGATGATGGAGCTTGAGGGCTACGTCGAGCAGGGCAGCGGCAAGCATTTTTCTTTGACCGTCACACTACTGGAGGAATAATATTCATGGCAAAAAAGCATCTGGTGATCGTCGAGTCTCCGGCCAAGGCGAAAACCATCGGAAAATATCTCGGCAAAGACTACGAGGTCAAGGCCAGCATGGGCCATTTGCGCGACCTGCCCAAGAGCAAGCTGGGCGTCGATATCGAGCACGACTTCGAGCCCGTCTATCAGCCCATCCGCGGAAAAGAGGAGCTCATCAGCGAGCTCAAAAAGGCCGCCAAGAGCAGCGACACCGTGTATCTTGCAACGGACCCGGACCGCGAGGGCGAAGCCATCTCGTGGCACTTAAAAGCGCTTTTGAATCTGGACGATGAAAAGGCCAAGCGCGTGACCTTCAACGAGATCACGAAAAAGGTCGTCTCCGAGAGCATCAAGGAGCCGCGCGCCATCGACCAGGATTTGGTCGACGCGCAGCAGGCGCGCCGCGTGCTCGACCGCATCGTGGGCTATCAGCTGAGCCCGCTTCTGTGGAAGAAGGTCCGCCGCGGCCTCTCCGCGGGCCGCGTGCAGTCCGTCGCCGTGCGCATGGTCGACGACCGCGAAAAGGAGATCCAGGCCTTCGAGGCGCAGGAATACTGGACGCTTGACGCCGATCTGACCGACGAGGCGACGCACAAGACCTTTGAAGCGCACTATTACGGCAAGGACGGTAAAAAGGTCGAGCCGGCCTCCGGCGAGCAGGTGGACGGCATCATTGCCGACATCGGCGACAAGTCCTTTACTGTGACGAACATCAAGCGCACGGACAAGCAGCGCTCCCCGTCGCTGCCGTTCACCACTTCCACCTTACAGCAGGAGGCCTCGCGCAAGCTCAACATGACGCCGCGCCGCACCATGGCCATCGCCCAGCAGCTCTATGAGGGCGTGGACATCACGGGCGAGGGCACGGTGGGTCTCATCACCTACATGCGTACCGACTCGCTGCGCATCTCCGAAGAGGCCATCGCTGCGGCGAAGACGTTTATTTTAGGCCGCTACGGGCAGAGCTACTATCCCAAGACCGCCCGCCACTACAAGGCCAAGGCCGGCGCGCAGGACGCGCACGAGGCCATCCGCCCCTCGAACGTCAACCTGACGCCCGAGCAGATCAAGGGCGATCTGACGGGCGAGCAATATCGTCTGTACCGCCTGATCTGGAGCCGCTTTTTGGCCTCCCAGATGGCGAACGCCGTGTACGACAGTGTGAGCGCGCAGATCATGGCGGGCGGACACGAGTTCCACGCGAGCGCCAGCAACTTGAAATTCTCCGGCTACACCGCCGTTTACGAGGAATCCCGCGACGACGACAGCAAGGAGGAAAAGGAGGGCACGCTGCCGCCGCTCGTCGAGGGGCAGGGCTTGACGCTCGAGGCCTATACGCCGCTCCAGCACTTCACTCAGCCGCCCGCGCGCTACACGGACGCGACGCTCATCCGCGCGATGGAGCAGAACGGCATCGGCCGCCCGTCGACCTACGCGCCGACGGTCTCGACGATCTTAGACCGCGAATACGTCATCAAGGACGGAAAATACCTGCGTCCCACGCCGCTCGGCGAGGTGGTGACGGGCCTGATGGAAGAGCGCTTCCCCGACATCGTGGACATGAAGTTCACCGCCCGCATGGAGGAAAAGCTCGATACCGTCGAAGAGGGCAAGACCGCGTGGAAGGACGTCATCCGCGACTTTTACGGCGGCTTTGAGCGCGACCTTGAAAACGCCGAGAAGGCGCTTGAGGGCGTGAGACTCAAGGTCCCCGATGAGGTCAGCGAGGAGAAGTGCGACGTCTGCGGCCGCAACATGGTCATCAAGAGCGGGCGTTTTGGCCGCTTTCTGGCCTGCCCGGGCTACCCTGAGTGCACGTTCACCAAGCCCCTTGTCATCGAAATGCCGGGCCGCTGCCCCAAGTGCGGCGGGCGCATGATGAAGCGCACCGGCGTGAGCAAGAAGACGAACAAGCAGTACACGTACTACGCCTGCGAATTCTCCACCAGCAGCGATCCCGAGAAGAAGTGCGACTTCATGACTTGGGATGTGCCGACGAAGGACGACTGCCCCGAGTGCGGCCAGACGATGTTCAAAAAGGCGGGCAAGGGCTTTAAGCGCCCGTACTGCATCAACCCCGCGTGTTCGCGCTTTGTGCCGGAAGACCAGCGCGGCTATGTGAAAAAGAAGACCACCGAGACCGCGGAAGAGGGCGCGGAGAGCGCCGAAGCCGCCGATGCGGCGGAGACCGCGGAAAAGAAGACCGCCGCCAGGAAGACGACGGCTAAGAAGAGCACCACCGCAAAGAAAACGAGCACAAAAGCGGCGAGCACCAAGAAGACCGCGACGAAGACCGCCGCAGCGAAGAAAACGACAAAGAAGGCCGCAGCCGAGGATGGTGCAGAAAAGCCCGCAAAAAAGACGGCGGCAAAGAAGACCGCGACCACGAAAAAGGCGGCCGCTAAGAAGACGACCGCCAAGTCCGCGGCCAAAAAGACCGCGGAGAAAGAAGAGAACTGATGCAAGTAACTGTGATCGGCGCCGGCCTTGCCGGCTGCGAGGCTGCCTGGCAGCTCGCGCAGCGCGGCATCGCCGTGACGCTGCATGAAATGAAACCCGAAAAGACCACCCCCGCGCACCACACGGCGGATTTTGCCGAGCTTTGCTGCTCGAATTCGCTGCGCTCGGACCAGATCGAAAACGCGGTCGGCCTTCTCAAAGAGGAGCTGCGCCGCCTCGATTCGCTGATCCTTGCCTGCGCGGACGCGACGCGCGTGGAGGCGGGCGGCGCGCTGGCGGTCGACCGCTACGGCTTTTCAAAGCTCGTGACAGAGGAGATCCGTTCGCATCCCAATATCACGGTTGTCCCCGGCGAGGTGACGGCCATCCCCGAGGGGAACGTCATCATCGCCTCGGGCCCCTTGACGAGCGACGCGCTCGCCGCCGCCATCGCCGAAAAGATCGGCGACGGGCACACGCTGAACTTTTTCGATGCCGCCGCGCCGCTCGTGACGTTTGAGAGCGTCGACATGGATTCGGCGTTTTTCGCCTCGCGCTACGACAAGGGGACGGCGGACTACATCAACTGCCCGATGACGGAGGAGGAGTACGATGCCTTCTGGCAGGCGCTCACGACCGCCGAGGAAGCGAGCGTACACGGCTTTGAGGATAAAAACGTCTTCGAGGGCTGCATGCCCGTCGAGGTCATGGCGCGCCGCGGACACGATACGCTCTGCTACGGCCCCCTCAAGCCGCGCGGTCTGCGAGACCCGAAGACGGGGAAAGAGCCCTATGCCGTCGTCCAGCTGCGGCGCGACAACGCGCAGGGCAGCGTCTATAACCTTGTCGGCTTCCAGACGCATCTGCGCTTTCCCGAGCAGAAGCGCGTGTTTTCGATGATCCCCGCGCTGCATGATGCGGAGTTTGTGCGCTACGGCGTGATGCACCGCAACACCTATCTCCGCTCGCCGGGGATGCTGGACCGCTACTATCGCCTGATCGCGGATGACCGCATCGCCTTTGCCGGGCAGATGACCGGCGTGGAGGGCTATATCGAGTCCGCGGCTTCGGGCTTTCTGGCGGGCATCGAGATGGCAAGAAGACTCGAAGGCAAACCGCCCGTCGATTTCCCACGCGAGACGGCCATCGGGGCGCTGGGGCTTTACATCAGCGATACGACGGTCTCGGACTTTCAGCCGATGAACGTGAACTTTGGTATCATGCCGCCGCTGGGCTACCGCATCAAGGGCGGCAAGCGCGTGAAAAATGCGCAGCTCGCCGCGCGCTCGCTTGAAAAGATCGACGCGATGCGCGAGGACGTGCTGAGTGACAGGAAAGGAGAGTGACCCCGTGAAGATCATCGTCGACGCCATGGGCGGCGATTTCGCCCCGCTCGCGCCCGTCAAGGGCGCGCTGATGGCGCAGGAGAAGTACGGCGTGGACATCGTCCTGACCGGAAAAACGGAAGAGATCTTGAAGGCCCTGCAGCAGTGCGGCTGCAAGGAGCTCCCCAAGGGCATGGAGATCGCCAACGCGACCGAGGTGGTCGAGATCTGCGACGATCCGGCCACGGCCTTTAAGCACAAGAAGGATTCGTCCCTCACCGTGGGGCTCAATATGCTGCACGCGGGCGACGCGGACGGCTTTGTCAGCGCGGGCAGCACGGGCGCGCTCCTTGCGGGCGCGACGCTCGTTGTCAAGCGCATCCGCGGCCTGCGCCGCGCGGCGCTCGCGCCGACCATCCCGACGGCCAAGGGCAAGGCGGTACTCATCGACTGCGGCGCGAACGCCGAGTGCACGGTCGAATACCTGCTGCAATTTGCGTATCTTGGCAGCTACTACGCGCAGAAGGTGCTCGGCGTCGAAAATCCGCGCATCGGTCTTTTGAACATCGGCGCGGAGGAGAGCAAGGGCGACACGCTGCGCCGCGAAACGTATCAGAAGCTCAAGGAAGCGGGCGAGGCGGGGCATCTCAACTTCACCGGCAACATTGAGGCCAAGGAAGCGATGCTCGGTGAGTGCGACGTCATCGTCGCCGACGGCTACAGCGGCAACATCATGCTCAAGAGCATCGAGGGCACGGGCAAGCTTCTTTCCATCAAATTGAAGGAAATGCTGATGCACAGCACCGGCACGAAGCTGGCGGCGCTGCTGCTCAAGGGACAGCTCGGCGATTTCAAGAAAATGCTCGACGCGAACGAGGTCGGCGGTACGGCGCTGCTCGGCATCTCGAAGCCGGTCGTCAAGGCGCACGGCAGCGCGAGTGAGGTCGGCATCTGCAATGCGGTCCGTCAGGCGATGGAGGTCGCGCGCAGCGGTATCATCGACGACATCGCGCAAAATATCGACAAGATGCGTATTGAACAGAAGGCAGAATAACGCGAATGCCAAAAAGCGGCAAAATGGGTATTGACAGTACAGTGCCTTTGCCGTATCATTTGGAAGAACCAAAACCGTGAGAGGAAGTATAAGACTTATGAGCCCCGAAGAAATTTTCAAAACGATGCAGAAGCTGATCGTCGAGCAGTTCGCGCTCGACCCCGATGAGGTCACGATGGACAGCTCTTTTGAGGAAGATCTTGGCGCCGACTCCGTGGATCTTGTCGAACTGGTGATGGCCATGGAGGAAGAGTTTGAGCTCGATGAGATCCCCGAGGAGGAGCTCACCTCGCTCAAGACGGTGGGCGACTGCGTGCGCTACCTGAGCACGAAGCTCGGTTAAGAAGAAAAAAGCCGCCCCGCTTTGCGCGGGGCGTCCTTTTATCAGGAGGAAAAACCATGCAGGCCTTGGAAGAAAAGCTGCAATATCATTTCAAAAATCCGGCGCTGCTCGAAGAGGCGCTGCGCCACAGCTCGTATGCCAACGAGCACCGCGGCGCAAACTTTTTCAGCAACGAGCGCCTGGAATTCCTGGGTGACAGCGTGCTCGGCTTTGTGACGGCGGAGTATCTGTTTGCCAAGCATCCTACCGCGCCGGAGGGGGAGCTGACGCGCATCCGCGCGCTGCTCGTGTGCGAGGACAGCCTGCACGAGGTCGCGCAGCGCCTGGAGCTTGGAAAATACTTAAAGCTCGGCAACGGCGAGGAGAGCTGCGGCGGCCGCACGCGTCCGTCTATCCTGGCCGACGCGACCGAGGCGGTGTTTGCCGCGGTGTATCTTGACGGCGGCATCAGCGCGGCCAGCGCGCTCATCCACCGCGTGTTGCTCGATACCGAGCGCGAGGAGGTCGCCGAGGAAAAGCGCCGCGACTATAAGACCATTTTACAGGAATTCGTGCAGCGCACGCCGAACCAGACGCTTTCCTACCGCCTGTTTGGTGAGAGCGGCCCCGACCATGACAAGACGTTCTATTTTGAAGTGCTGCTCAACGGCGGCGCTGTGGGCAAGGGCGCGGGCCGCAGCAAGAAGGAAGCCGAGCAGATGGCCGCAAAAGACGCGCTCGAAAAACTGACGGACCAGCGCTGAAAAGATGATCACCGACTGCTTTGACGATAAGACTGAACCCGTCATCAGCCTGCGGGACTTTTATGGCGAACAAAAGCACCTTGTCGAAACGTGCCTGATCCTGTTTTCGCAAAAGGTCTATCAGCATTTGCTGGAAGCCTTTCCCTGCGAAAAGATCGGCCTGATCGGTGCGTGCAACGGGAATATCCCCATTTACCGCATGAATTACAAGGGAAAGGACATCGCGTTTTACCTCTCGGGCATCGGCTCGGCGATTGCCGCGTCGGAGTGCTATGAGGCGAGCTGGATCGTCGGTGCGTCGAAGTTCGTGATGTTCGGTTCCTGCGGGAGCTTGAATCGGGAGGCGACGAGGGGCAAATTCATCGTCCCGACGGAGAGTTACCGCGGCGAGGGCTGCTCGTACTATTTCGCTGCGCCGTCCGACTACATCACGGTCGAGAACGCGCGGAAGCTCTCGGCCATCTTTACCGAGCTGGGCGTTCCGCACGTGACGGGGCGGGTTTGGACGACGGACGCCATGATCCGCGAGACCGCGGGCCTCGTCGCGCAGCGAAGAAGCGAGGGCTGTCTCGCCGTGGAGATGGAGCTCGCCGGTGTGCAGGCGGTGTGCAGTTTTTACGGCTTATCGCTCTATAACTTCCTCGAGGCGGGGGACGTGCTGGAGGAGAGCGGCTACGATGTCGCCAATCTTCGCGGCGCGAACCACGACCTCGGCAAGCTCTATATCGCGCTGGAAACGGCGCTGCGCATCTGAATAGAATCGAAAACGCCATGACGAAAGTCACGGCGTTTCTTTTTTGCTGTTTTTCTTCTTTTCAAAGAGGATCGACAGCCCCGCGTAGAGCAGGAACAGCCCGAACGGCTTGCGGAAGACGCTGCTGTCGACCATTGTCGTCAAAAACGCGGCGGCGAGCGCACAGAGCGTGCCGGTCGGGATGGCCGCGCGCAGGACGGCTTTGTCGAGATATCCGTTTTTGCGATGCGCGAAGAGCGAGATGCCCGCGGTTGGCAGAAAATAGAGCAGGTTGATGGCCTGCGCTGTGCGCTGCTCCACGCCGAAAAAGAGCGTCATGCATAAAAGAAGCAGTGTCCCGCCGCCGACGCCCCAGGACGAGAGGATTCCCGTCAAAAGCCCGCAGAGCGCGGGAAAGAGCCAGTCCGTCACAGAAGGTACCTCACCGCGCCATAGAGCAGAAACAGCGCGAAAATGCGCTTGAGCCATGTGTTCGGCACGTCCTTGAAGAGCCTGCCGCCGATCCATCCGCCTGCAAGCCCGCCGACAAGGTAGGGGAGCGCCTCTCCGAGCGGCAGCGCGCCGCGGAACGCATACACGAGCACCGACACAAGGCAGAACGGGAAGATGACAGCCACGCAGGTCGCAAGCGCCGTCTTGTCGGAGAGTTTTGCCCACGAGCGCAGCAAAAAGACGAGCGGAATGCCGCCGCCTCCGCCGAATAAGCCGTTCACCGTGCCCGCGAGCGCGCCGCAGACGCGGTATTTGCCCTTTTCCGTCATGCTGTCACCGCCTTTTTGATGATATGTAGCGGCCGCCTGAGGGGCGGCTGCAAAAATTACTGCTTCTTGAAGCTCTGGCAGTCGGTGCACTGGTCCATGGTGGGGTTGGCCTCGTGCGTGCCGACCTGGATGGCGTTCAGACCGCAGTACTGGGCGTCCTTGCAGTGGTTGGCGCAGTTGGTCACGGCGCAGCGAATAGAGGTGTTGGGCGTGCAGGAGCAGCCGTTATTGGTATGATCGGTCATGGATTTGTCCTCCTGAAAAAGTTGTTTTGGCGTTTGCCGCGCTTAGTTTGCGCGCATTTTTGCCCGCTATGCAAAAGGAAGAACATTCCAATAAAAAACGTCCGGCTGATATTCAGCCGGACGTTTTTTCACTTGTCATTTTAGCAGCTCGTCGATCGCGCGGTAAAGCTCGGAGAGCGTCTCCTCGTCATTTTGCTGGATGGCGGCGGTGACGCAGGTCTCCATGTGGTTGCGCAAAATCTGGCGGCTGGTCGAGCGGATGGCGGACTCCACCGCGGCGAGCTGGATCAGCACCTCGGAGCAGTCACGGTCGTCCTCCACCATCTTTTTGATGGATTCGAGGTGCCCGATGGCGCGCGCAAGGCGGTTGCTGATCTTTTTCGTCTGCTCGGGGTCATGGACATGCCCGTGCACATGGGGGTGCCCGTGGCTGTGCTCATGGACGTGTTCGTGCTCGCTCATGGCATTCTCCTTTAGAACTTCAACTCGCCGACGCTTGCTTCCACGGTGCGGATATACGCGCGGTCGATGATCTGCTGGGCGACGGCCTCGAGATATGGCGTGAGGGGCATGTCGTTGTCCATCTCGGGGACTTTGGTGCGGAGCAGATCGTAGATGGCCTGCGTGCCCTTGGCGCAGCGCTTGTCCTCGTAGCAGTCGAGCGCCTGACCGTCGCAGATGAGCTCGGCGGCGAGGATATACTTGGCGAGGTGCATCGAGTCATAGGCCTTCTTGGCGGCGTTGTAGCCCATGTTGACATAGTCCTCCTGGTTGGCGCAGGTGGTCAGATTGTCGACCACGGCGGGGTGCGCAAGGATGCGCAGCTCGCCCTGAAGACCCGCGGAGGCGTACTGGATCATCATGAGACCGTTGTTGAAGTCGGCGTTCTTGTTGAGGAACGCCGGCAGCTCGCTCACCAAGCTGTTGAGCAGGCGGTCGATGCGGCTGTTGCTCATTTTGCACAGATCCGTGATCGCGATGCAGAGGCTGTCGGACGCCATACCGGCATAGGTGCCGTCGGCGTTGCAGCCCATCAGCGCGACCGCACCGCCGTCCTCTTCATCGAAGATGAGCGGGTTGTCGACGGACGAGTTGAGCTCGATGGCGAGCGTCGTCTGTGCGTCCTTGACGGCCTTTTTGACCGGGCCGTGGAGCTGCGGCATGCAGCGGATGGACAGCGCGTCCTGCACGCGGTGGCCACGGTAGCGCTCAAGCATGGGGCTGTCCTTCAAAATGGCACGGATGTTGGCCGCGGTGTTGATCTGGTCGGGGTGCGGACGCACGGCCATCAGGCGCTCGTCCATGGCCATCAGCGTGCCCTTGAGCACTTCAAGCGTGAAAGAGCCCGCAATATCTGCCGTCAAGCTGAGCGTCTGCGCGTCATAGATCGCAAGCGACGCGAACGCGGTGACGGACGTGGTGCCGGAGAGCAGGATAAGGCCTTCTTTGGAAGAAAGCACGACGGGCTTGAGTCCCGCGCGCTTGAGCGCCTCTGCGCCGTCAAGCGTTTCACCCTGATAGGTGGCCCTGCCCTCGCCGATCATCACCATGCCGATGTGGCCCTCGAGCGTCAGATAGCCGACGGAGCCATGACCGGGGACGATGGGGCTGATGCCCGCGTTGAGCATGTCGCGGATCAGCGCGAGCGTTTCAAGACGGATGCCCGTATGGCCGGAGCCGAAGTGGCAGAGCATGACGAACATCATCGCGCGCGTGCACTCCTCGGCGATGGGCTCGCCGACGGCGCAGGTGTGGGCGTAGATGTTGTTGCGCTGGATCGTTTCGCGGTCCTTTTCGGGGATGAACTTCTTCCAGTTGTCACCAAGGCCCGTGGTCAGGCCATAGATGGCCTTGCCTTCGTGGCTGAAGCGGTCGACATGGGCGCGGCAGTGGTTGACGCGCTCTTCATATTCTTTGGAAAATGCAACCTTTGCGCCAAAGCGCGCGACGCTGACAAGGTCGTTGATGGTGGCGGTGCCGCCAAGCGTAACAGTGTTCATATCGGATCGTACCTCTTAAAATGTGGGGCTCGCTCTCTTACAGGGAGCTGTCGGTCTTGTAGCCGTCGGCCTCGATGGCGATGTAGCGCACCTTTTTGCCCATCTCCATCTCGCCGTAGAACGCGACGTAGTACGGGCGGTAGAAGGGGCGGTAGGACGCGACCTCCATCGAGGTGATGATGTGGCCCGAATGGCGGCGCATGATGCGCATGGCGACGCGCTTGGCCTGGGCGATGATCTTTTCTTTGTCGAAGGTGGAATCCTGGCACATGTCGGGATCGAGGTCGGCTTCGTAAAGCGGGAGCGGCTGCTCGTGATAGCTCGCCGTGCAGCGCGTGCCCTCGACGATCATGCAGATCTTCTGCGAGTTGCCGCCCATCTGGCCCTTGCGGGTGAAAAAGCGCTCCACAAGGCCGGGCTTGAAATAGGCGTCGAACACGACTTCAAAGCTCTGCAAATAGAGCTGCTTCATCGTGATCTTGCCGCCGCCGTACATGGCCTTGCCGATCAGGTTGCCGCCGCCGCGGGCCTTGACAAAGGCTTCGGAGTCGGTCATTTTCTTTTGGGTGATTAAAACGTCCACTGTGCGGGAACCTCCTTGAAACGGAATGGGAGAGTAAAAAAGCAAATACGAGAAAGACAGATTCCGCGGGGGAATCAGCCTACCTTTTCATCATACGCCAACGCTGGGGGAATGACAAGCCGCTTTTAGCGCGTTTTGTGGCAAAAACAGAAGAGTTTACACATTTTTTCGGCAAGCGGAAACTGAAAAACCGCTTTTTTGCGAAAGAAACAGCCGCTTGCCGGTTCATGCCACTTTTGTGCATAACGCAGAAACGCATGACCGTTTGGCGTGAAAAGATTATACTAAGCTACCGTTGAAAAAAGCGTTGAATCCGTTGGGCGGCCCGCATGGCGAAGCGGGCGGCGATGCGCCGCGGATTCAACGATAATTCGTCGGCGAAGCATTATGATAAAATAAGAATGCTTCATAGCATCGTTGTATCATTGCTGTGGAGGGCGGAGGATAGCGCCCCCGAAAAGGCAATGCAGATATAATAAGAAATCAGGCAAGCAATAAAAAGAGGAGATAGCAATATGTCTTTACTGACCAGCAAGCTGAGCGACGAAGATCGCAAGAAAGCGCACGAGCTTTTTGGAGTGCCCGAGCAGTTCGACGAAGTGGCCGACCTGATGGTGCACGAGGAGGAATGGCAGGTCATTCTTCTGATGGGCAAGGAGCCCATGACGGAAAAGGAGCTGCGTAAGCTCATGGAGAAGAACCGCCTGGCCGCGTCGCCCTACGTGCTCATCAACCGCATGTACTCCCGCAACGTACTCAACAAGGTCACGGATGCGGACGAGCCGACCTGGAAGATCAGCGACTTCTACAGCCGCTATTCCTACTATGCGCAGTTTGAGTACTATGAGTTCGGCTGTCTGCCGAGAGAGCTCATCGAGGCGCTCTACGACTGGCAGACAGAGATTTATCAGTCGATCTATCTGCCGCAAGTGAAGGCCAAGGTCGCCGGTGAGGGCGTCTATGTCCACAACCAGACGTATCTGACGCTCGAGGAGTTCGATAAGATCATCGACGGGCATCACGGCAGCATCCATCTTGTGCCCTGCAACTGCAAGAGCCAGAAGTATTTCCACGACCGCAAGCTCAATGTGTGCGTCAACATGAACGACGGGCCGAACAGCGCGGTCGACCGCGGCATGGGCGAGCCCATCAGCCCTGAGGACATGAAAAAGAAGGTGCGCGAGTTCAACGCCAGCGGACTCATGCAGAACGGCGAGGACGGCTTCATCTGCAACTGCGACGGTCTGTGCTGCTTCCCGATGCAGATGGCCTATAAGGCCGGCTCCCGCCTGATCTATCCCGAATCCAACTGGAAGATCGACTGGCACGAGGACGAGTGCGTCAACTGCGGCAAGTGCACGAAGATTTGCAACTTCGGTGCGTTCTACAAGGACGACAACCGCAAGGTGCACTACGATGTGGACAAGTGCTGGGGCTGCACCATCTGCGCGCCCAACTGCCCGAAGCACGCTATCCACCTGCTGCCGAGAGAGCAGAAGGCCTGAGAGAAGCACTAAGGCACTACGCAATAGCATTTTGGCCGGACGGTACCCTAAAAGTGGCCGCCCGGCCTTTTTCTTGCTTTGCGCGAGAAATGGAGAGAGGAAGTCAGCACCATGGCACTTATCAAAGTTCTGATCATCTTTGTGGTGATCCTCGCCCTGCTCAACAAACGCCTGCCCCTTTATCTTGCGATGATTTTTGGTTCACTCCTGATGATCGTGATGTTCCGTCTGCCGCTCGCCACGGCGGGGCAGACGGCGCTGCACACGCTCACGGGCTGGGACGTCTGGTCAGTGAACCTTGCGATGTACGTGATCTCGGTGCTTGTCTACGAGCTTGACCTGCGCCATCGGTTCGAGGATGCACAGCGGGCGATGAATGGACTAATGCGCGACCCGAGGCTCAACACGTCGCTTGCCTGCATGTTCATCGGCCTGATGCAGGGCCCCGCCACCGTGACGATCTGCGGCGGCATGGTGGACACGATGGCGGGCGACCACCTCGAAAACGATGAAAAGGCGGCGGTCGCCACGTACCTCCGCCACATTCCCGAGGCTATGGTGCCGACGTTCACGGGCGTTATCGTGGCGTGCAGCATCAGCGGCATTTCCATTTCATCCTTTTTCGTATGGATGCTCCCGATGGCGCTGCTGACGCTTCTGGCGATTTATCTTGTCTATCTGCGCCGCGTGCCGCGCACAGTCGGTGAGACGGGACGCAGTAAGAAAGAGTGCGTACGCCTGCTCTTGCGGAGCTTGTGGTCGCTGCTGCTGGCAATCGCGGTGATTATCGTGTTTTCGCTGCCGACGTGGGCCGTCGTGACGGTCATCGCGACCGTCAACGCGCTGGTCGAAAAATTCTCCGCGCAGGAGGTGCGCGATACGCTCATCAAGGGCTTTGACCTAAAGTCGCTGCTCGGTATTACGATGACGTATGTCTTCAAGGACCTTTTGATCCTTGGCGGCGTGATCGACGTGCTGCCGACGTATTTCGAGCATCTGCCCATTCCGGCGTTTCTGGTGCTCGTGATCCTGTACGCGTTCGGCACGCTGGTCGCGGGATCGAGCGCCGCGGCCGCGGCCTTTATCCCGCTGGCCTACACCATGATCCCGAACGGCGGCGCGTTTTTGCTGGCGCTGCTGATGAGCGTCAGCTTCGCCTCGAGTCAGCTGAGCCCCACGCACATCTGCACGGCGATCATCTCGGACTATTTCGGCGTCACATTCTTCGCCACGGTCAAAAAGCTCCTGCCGCTGTTTCTGCTCACCGTTCTCATCGCCTGCGGCTATTACATGCTGCTGACGGCGGTATTCTGAAGAAAACAAACAAGGCCTGTGCCAAGCAGCACAGGCCTTGATCGATTTGCTGTAAAGGGAAAATCAAAGGGAAAACAGAGCAAAAAATGCAGACCCTTTCCCCTAAACGGAGATTTCGGGCGATTTTCAGAGAAAAAACAAGATTTGAAAAACACGAAAATACAACTAATTCAATACAAAAAGAAAGGATTCCAAACATTTCTGCTTGAAATCCTAACTTCTGTCAGGCGGCTTCAATTCGGATATTTTCGGTCAAGGACCGCAAATCGTAGTTGGCGCCAATGAGCGCGCTCCAATCTATAAAAAATCGGAGCAAGTGATATGCAGCTTGCTCCGACGTGCTATAACTTAACACTATGAGCAGTTCCAGAATAATGCAAAAGATTACTCTACGATGTACCCTGTTGCTTTTAAGCGCCCGATTGCACTATCAATTCGTGAACCGGAATATTTGCTGCCCTTGATCTTAATAACTTCGGTTTTTATTCTGCTTACATCTTTAACTTGAAGATATACATATAGTGCTGTCGCAATTAATTCGAGTTCACTTGGTGTTTCCCTTGAAAACTCATCAATGACTTCATTTACCGTTGGATTGATATTGTCATTTTCAAAAGAATCACCGACCACAGAAATCAAGTGTTCCATGGGAGTATAGTCAATTTTCAAGATGCCTTCATCATTTAATTCTCGGACAGCAAAATCAAGATCTGCGCTATATGGCCCATAGAAATGGATCCCATAATCGCAACCAAGATCTACATGTTTTGCCTCAATAAGAAACACTATTTTTTGGAGAGCTTTTTTACAAGGGGCTCCATTATTTTTTGTTATTCTACTAATTACCTTTACTATAGCCTTGTTGTCAACCATGATTAATCCTCCATAAAAGCGCCATTTATGCACTTTGCAACTCTTTAATTCTCGTCAAGACTTCATCTGCAATTTCTTTTTCTGCATAGATTCGATTAATACTGATAGGCTTTACAATAGATTCCAGAATAATGGATTCTTCCATAATATCTTTAACTTCACCAGTTTTCTCATCAAGAATCATTATTCCCTTTCCACTATCATCCTTATGTGAGAGAAGCATTGGCGTAAGCTTATGTGCGGTTTTGTCAACACTATCAAAGACTACACGATCTCTGTACTCTTTTTTTAAAATATTGAAAATCATTCTGGCATTTATCTTGTCAGCTGTTCCTGAATGAGCTTTTGATTCCAATACACATGTCATGATTTTACGCTTTTTAAATGCCATAACATCATCATTTTCTGATTCTGCAATCAGATTTAAGATGCGTGTGTCATCCCATTTCAAGTATTCCGAAGTAGTATCAGGATATTTTCCATTAGGAAGAACAGCTTTCAAACCCTTGACTAAAACTTTGTCCAAATATCGCCTGGTCTTGTGAAAGTAGACCTGAATAAACATGAAGTATCTTGCAAGAACAAACTCCTCAAGAGCTTGGACACCACCCCTTTCGATAGCAAGTTGGAGTTGGTTATTGTGCTTATATGCAGTTAGTGTTGATACAAATCTATCAAGGTCATATTTGCCGTATGTAACACCACAATAGAGAGAATCTCGCAACAAATAATCCATCTTGTCGCAATCGAGTTCTCCATCCATAAAGCTCTTTAAAAACAAAAAATCTGGGAAAATAAACTTTTCATTTGTGATGTCTTTTCCTTCGTAAATCATCCATACAAGCTCTGGCGTTATATTGTAGGAAGTACCATATTGTGATCTGAATTTTACCCCAATTGCATTAATATAATCTGCTACTTCAGTTTCAAAAATGATGTCTTTTGTATAATCTTCGTGCTGTTTACCGTTTTCAAACAGTTCTTCGGAAGCATGAGAAAACGGTGCGTGGCCTAAATCATGCGTTAAACCAATAAGCCGCAACAGTTGACGATACCATGCTGTTAGACGTTTATTCTCATTATCATCGTCGGAGAAAATATTCGGTACTTTTTGCGTTACAGAATCAAATACACGTGATGTTAAATGCATAACTCCAATTGAGTGCCCAAAACGAGTGTGTTCTGCTCCATGATAAACCAAGTATGTCGTGGCCAATTGATGAATGTTCCTAAGGCGCTGGAATGGTGCTGAATTAATGATTTTTAGTTCATCTTCGGAAACATCAATAAATCCGTGGACAGGATCTCTAAACTGATACATAGTCTTTTCTCCAATGATACTACAATAAAGTGGTCATAATACCCACTATTTAATTTAGTTTACCACATACATTTCCGAATTACAACTAGAGAAATATAGGCAGCAATTTAAGGGTTATTCTTACATTACGATAGTCTTATTCAAAACGAGAGGCGAAGTTCGAACATGAAATAGAAATCACTGTCTTTCCAGAAGTTTATCAAATGTATGGTTCCAAGCATTGTAATTATTTACCTCCCGTATTTTCATTACAATTAGCATAACTCTACCTCTTTTCTTTGAAATCTACTTTTTTCTGCGATAATATATTCAAACTCCGTCAACTGAAAGGATCATGCTATGAAATATTCATCCGCAGAAAAATCAGAAGTTGTCAAACGATACCAACATGGCGAACCTGTTCGGAAGATTTCCCAAGCTACCGGCATTTCTAAAAGCACACTTTATACTTGGATCAAACCATACAGCCAAATTGCATCCCATAATCATATACCTGTTACTCGCAAAGATTACGATGACTTAAAACGTCATGCCGAAAAGCTGGAACGTATAATTAAAGTTCTCAAATGCGCCAGTTGTACAGCCTCTGCTCCTTTGCCAGAAAAGCTGACTGCTTTAGAAGCTCTGTATGGACAATATAGCGTTTGGGTTCTGTGTGAAGCTTTAGATGTCTCGCGTGGCACTTTTTACAATTACATATTACGAAACAAACGGGAGAACTCATCTTATGCACAGCGTCGCAGAGAACTCTCTGTCAAAATTCGTTCCATCCACGAAGATACCGGTCATATTCTCGGCGCTCGCAAAATTCGAACCATATTAATAGAGCAGGGCGAATGTGTCAGTTTGAAACTCGTTAACGAACTGATGAAGGAAATGAATTTGAACAGTATGCGGAAATCAGCTAAGAGCAACAGCCCTTCTTTGTACTCGACAAAGAAAAAAACAAATCTTCTTCATCGCAGTTTTCATGTAGATGCGCCCAACAAAATCTGGGTTAGTGATGTTACCTGCATCAAATTGAAAAACCGGTATTACTATATCTGCGTGATTATCGATCTGTTTTCTAGGAAAGTCGTTTCGTACCGAATCGGCCTGAGTAACAGCACTCAGCTGGTCACTAGTACATTTAAGTTGGCATACAAAAAGAGAGTTCCCGGCGGAGGGTTGACGTTTCATAGTGATCAAGGCACACCATACACTTCATATGCTTTTCGGCGCTTACTCCAACAGCATCATATAAAGCAGTCTTTTTCAAATCCAGGTTCACCATTAGATAACGCAGTAGCGGAGTCTTTCTTTGCTACTATGAAAAAGGAGGAACTATACCGTATTAATTATCAATCTGAAGCACAACTTCGTCAGAGGGTGGATGCGTATGTTTCCTTTTTTAACCATACTCGCCCACACATGAATCTAAACTACAAAACGCCAGACCAAGTAGAAGCCAATTTCATGGGTGGCACAATTTCCGGAAATGCCATACTCCCCGGTTCAGATCCTGACAATTTTTGATTTTGCACTTTTATTTTTTGATTTTTGCTCTCGTGCGCTTTTATCTTTCATGTCAATACCTGAAATGAAAAACGCCTGCAATTGCAGGCGTTTGAAACAAAAACAGAAGTAGCAAGTCGGACAAATCCAAAAAATTTGTTCGTATTTACTACCCCTGTTCATATGGAGGTGACACCCAGATTTGAACTGGGGAATGAGGGTTTTGCAGACCCTTGCCTTACCACTTGGCTATGTCACCGTATGGAAAAAGGAGCAAAATCATTGCTCCTTTTTCATTTGTGGAGCGGGCGACGAGGCTCGAACTCGCTACCTCCACCTTGGCAAGGTGGCGCTCTACCAGATG
>ERZ826016.1320-NODE-1320-length-23739-cov-4.354290_pt1 | contig 23739 bp, 18 predicted proteins | sample MGYA00519872_ERZ826016 | MGnify/ENA primary metagenome ERZ826016 (study PRJEB31778, sample SAMEA3449218) | human gut metagenome | biome: human gut; feature: human-associated habitat; material: faeces | place: United Kingdom | collected 2010/2012 ... | reverse complement strand
GTGCAAAATTGAACCCGATTTTTTCATAAATCCACAATTTTCCTCTCGTTTTCCTGTTATTCTTACGAAAAAGGGGTGTTTCATTATGTCAGAAGAAAAATTAACCATGGATGACTTCTCCGCAGAGCTGGAAGCTTCCTTCAAAAAAATTGAGGAAGGCGACATGCTCACCGGAACCGTCATCTCCGTAGATGAAAAAGAGGTGATTCTCGATCTGAAATACTACGCAGAGGGCGTCATCCGCGCCGAGGACTTCAGCAACGAGCCTGGCTTCTCCTTAAAAGATGCTGTTCAGGTCGGTGACGAAATCACCGCAACCGTGATCCGCAAAGACGACGGCCACGGCAACATTCTTCTCTCCCGCGCAGAGGCAAACGATATCCTCGCATGGGAAAAACTCGCACAGTACAAAGAAGAGAAAACCGTACTGGATGTAAAAGTAAAAGGCATTGTAAATGCCGGCGTGATTGCCTATGTTGAAGGAATCCGCGGCTTTATCCCGGCATCCAAGCTTTCTCTGAACTATGTGGAAGATCTGAATGAATATTTAAACAAAGACATTCAGGTTCAGGTGTTTGACCTTGACAAAGAAAAGGACCGTCTGATTCTCTCCGCCCGCGAAATTCTCCGCGAGAAAGCAGACGAAGAGCGCAAAGAGAAAATCTCCAACGTAGAAGTCGGCCTCGTCACCGAAGGAACCGTTGAGAGCCTGCAGCCATACGGCGCCTTCATCAGCCTCGGAAACGGCCTCTCCGGCCTCGTCCACATCTCCCAGATCTGCGCCAAACGAATCAAACATCCATCCGCAGTCCTGGCAGTCGGCGATAAAGTCAAAGTAAAAGTCATCGCCATCAAAGACGGCAAACTCAGTCTTTCCATGAAAGCCCTCGACGACGTTGCAGCCGAAGAAATTCAGGAGGAAACAATCGAACTTCCAAAGACGGAAGAAGTAACGACGACATTGGGATCGCTGTTTAAAAATATTAAACTGAACTAAAGTGACTGTTCCCGTTGTTATAACAGCATTTTCCAGGGGTTTTGCAGCATCACAGATTTTACCCCCATGACACGTAAACATAAAGCAGCGGCTGTCCCGGATTTTTCTTTCCCGGTACAGCCGCCACTGTTATTTTATACCGGCATCGCCGCCACAAAATAGTACATCACAATAAAATGGCAGAAGCTTCCACCCATCACAAACAGATGGAAAATTTCATGTGTTCCGAACTTTTTATGTTTTGCATTAAACACCGGCATTTTTAAGGAGTAAATCACCCCGCCGACTGTATAAATAATTCCGCCGGCCAGCAGCCATCCAAACGCCGGCCGTGAAAGAGCCAGAAACAGCGGATGAAATGCCAGAACGCACAGCCAGCCCATTGCGATATACAGCACCGAAGAAAACCACTTCGGACAGTTGATCCAGAATGCCTTGACGAGAATCCCGCCAATCGCTGCCGCCCACACCAGTGCACAGAGTGCAATTCCCGTCCGTCCATGCAGTGCAATCAGGCAGATCGGTGTGTAGCTTCCCGCAATCAGCACTGAAATCATCATATGATCAAACTTTTTCAGTCGACGGTTCACCTTCCCGTTTACATCAAACGTGTGATACACGGTGCTTGCCAGATACAGCAAAATCATACTCAGCATAAACACTGTCATTGCGACCACATGCAGATGATCCGGCTCCCGCGCCGCCTTCAAAAGCAACGGCAGCGTTCCCACCACCGCTAGGATCAGCGCAATCCCATGTGTAATCGCACTGCCAGGATCCTTGATTCCATTTTTTCTGATATACTTCATTCTGCCCGCTCCTTTCCTGTCAGAAACGCTGTTTTATTTCAATTACCGTCTCACATAGTTTTTATTACTACTTGTTGCCGTTTCTTTTATTATAACAGGATGAAATTATTTTGCAAGTCAAAATATCTGGTTTCTTCCGGAATCGTTCGACACATTTTCACAAAAAAACAGACTTTCCGCATCCACACATTATTGTGTCTGTTCGAAAAGTCTGTTTTTGATTCTTATTTCGCCTTGATCAGCTTCCATTTCTCTGTCCGCGAAAGCTGTTTAATCTCCCACTCCCGCCGCATCGCCTCTTCTTTGGAGGAATATGTTTCAAAATACACCAGTTTTACCGGTCTCCGGCTTTTGGTGTATTTGGCACCTTTTCCCACATTGTGTGTCTCAACGCGGTGCTCAAGATTGTTGGTCCAGCCGGTGTAAAGTGTTCCATCGCTGCATTCCACGATGTAAGTGAAATTTTTCGGATGTTCCTGCACCTTACTGCATTGCCAGCTCATCTACAGCCAGTTTCAGCGCACCCATGATACCCTGATTGTCGTTCAGGCTTGGAAGTACAATGTAGCTGTCGAGATCCTCAAGTTCTTTTGTTACAAGATATCCGTTCAGCTGTTTCTTTACTTCTTCTCTTACGAGCGGCATCATATGCTCCTGATGCATAACGCCTCCGCCCAAAACGATTCTCTGCGGGGAGAGCAGCATGATGCAGTCTACGAGAGCCTGTCCGATATAGTAAGCTTCAAGCTCCCATACCTCTTTTTTGTCAGCCAGTTCAATGCCTTTTTTGCCCCAGCGTGCTTCAATGGCAGGACCTGCAGCAAGGCCTTCCAGGCAGTTGCTGTGATACGGGCATTTTCCGCCGTAAGTATCTTTCGGATGTCTGGTCAGCAGAACGTGTCCGCCTTCCGGATGAAGCATGCCGTGCAACAGCTTGCCATTGGAAATAATCCCCATTCCAACGCCCGTTCCGATGGTGATGTAAATGCTGTTGTCCAGACCTTTTGTGATTCCCCAGGTAGCCTCACCCAGTGCAGAACCGTTTACATCGGTATCAAATCCAACCGGGATGTCCAGTGCATCTGCGAAAGCGCCTACGATGTTGTAGTTCTTCCATGCTAATTTGGGAGTTGTGGTAATGTAACCATATGTTTCGGATTTTCTGTTCAGGTCGATCGGTCCAAAGCAACCGATTCCCAGTGCCTGAATATCCTTCTCTTTGAAATACTCAATCATTTTCGGAACGGTAATTTCCGGTGTCTCGGTCGGGATAGAAATTCTCTCATAAATTTCTCCATTTGCGTTTCCAATTGCGCAGACCATCTTTGTTCCGCCTGCTTCTAATGCTCCAAGTCTCATTGTGTTTTTCTCCTCTCTTATGCTTCTGGATTTGAGCAGATTACAGAAAGTTTTCCTTCAAATCTGCATCCATTAAAATTAGCCGGTATAATAAAGTGAGTACCTTTCTTAACCGGAATACCGTTTACAGTACCCTCTCCGGCGATTACACTTACATTAGTATAATATTTTTTCGCATCTAAGGTGAATACACCGTCGATGTCGTATTTATCTACAGAGTAGAACTTGCATGTTACAAAATGGGTATGTACCGCGCCCGGGATTTCCTCTGTAAAGGTATCAATATCTGCCGGTTTAAACGGAGCCTCGATAACATCGATACTCTGCTCTACATGAAGCTGTCTCGGTTTGCCGTTCTGCAGTCTGTCATAATCGTATACACGATAGGTGATATCGCTGCTCTGCTGTGTCTCCAGAATCAGTGTGCCGCCTTTGATGGCATGTACGCATCCCGGATTGATCTGGAAGAAATCTCCCTTATGTACCGGCACTTTGCGGATGAAATCGCTCCACTCATGATTGCGGATCATTTTCTCCACTTCTGCCTTGTCTTTTGCATTGTGTCCGATAACAAGCTTGGAATCCGGCTCACAGTCAAGGATATACCAGCACTCCATCTTGCCAAGAGAACCTTTTTCATGCTCTGCAGCATAGGTATCATCCGGATGTACCTGAATACTTAAATTCGCCTTTGCATCAATAATCTTGATCAGCAGCGGGAATACCTTCCCCTGTGTATTTCCAAAGAGTTCTCTGTGTTCCTCCCACAGATCGGATAATTTCTTTCCTTTATACGCACCGTCTGCAATCGTACAGGTTCCGTTTGGATGTGCTGCGATTCCCCAGCATTCTCCGATGTCATCGCCCTCGATGGAATATCCATACTCTTCACGAAGCTTTGTACCACCCCAGATATTGTGGGTAAATACCGGCTCCATAAAAAGGATCTGCTTATACGGCTGGTTACAACTTAAATTTTCTCCATTCATTCTCATCACCTCTCTGTACCAATATGCGGAATCTTTTGCAATCCTGCGCTGGGTTGTGTAGTCTACATAAACAAGTCCAAAACGTTCTTTGTAACCTTCTGCCCACTCGAAGTTATCCAGAAATGTCCAGAGGAAATATCCGATAACCGGCATTCCCTCGTTAATCGCACGCTGTACCGCTCCAAGATATGCATCCAGAAACGTAATCCTCTCTCTGTCGTGCACCTGTCCGTCTGCGGAAATATTGTCAAGATCCGACATCCCGTTTTCCGTAATATAAAGGGGCAGTCTGTAACGCTCGGTAAGGAAACGGATGCCATAGTAAAGTGCCTCCGGTGTCACCGGCCAGCCGGTTCCTGTCTTTGCTGTGCCCGGTGCACGGTCCACATACTCCGGGTCTCCATCCGCTCCACAGCGGATCATGTAACCGTTGTAAATATTCTGTCCCATGAAATCAAGTGGCTGATGAATCAGCTGCATGTCTTCTTCGGTAATCTCCGGAAGATAGTCTGCAAACTTCTCCAGCCCCTCTTTCGGATACTCTCCTAAAAATACCGGATCGGAAAACCATGCCACATTCCAGGTCCAGTTATCCATCGGATTTTCAAATCCAAAGTACACTTTCTTTGCTGCTGCGATATCATCGGCACTCTCTGTCGCCGGATATGCAACGCCACAAGTCGGAGCATATCCAACCCGTATCTTCTGTTTTGCATATTTGCGCAGATTGATGACTGCCTGACCATGTGCTTTCATCAGATTGTGTGCCATCTGAAAAGTCTCCGGAATGGAATATTTCATTCCCGGTGCATGTACCCCATTTAAGTGTCCCAGTCCAATCGCACACTGCGGCTCATTGATCGTGATAAAATCACTGCACAGATCGGAGAAATTTTCAGCAACAACTTTTGCATATTCACCAAACCACTGTACCACCTCATCGTTCAGCCAGCCGCCTTTTTTAAACAGCTCATACGGAAATTCCCAGTGAAACAGCGTAATAAACGGACGAATTCCATTTTCTTTCATGCAAAGAATCATATCACGATACATCTGCACAGCTTTCTCGTTGACCTTCCCGGTTCCCTCCGGAAGAATCCGCGACCAGCTGATGGAAAATCGATAGTTTTTAATGCCAAGCATACGCATCAGAGCAAAATCTTCCCGGTACCGATGCATATGATCGCAGCAAACCTCTGCGGTCTGGTGTTCGTATACTCTGCCCGAGCGTGCAAACTCATCCCAGATATTTTTTCCCCTGCCATCTTTTGCGTCGGTTCCTTCTACCTGATAGGCACTGCTTGCCACCCCCCAGACAAAATCTTTTGGAAACATTCCATTCCTCCTTTTATTTTTCCGATGTGATTACAGAAATCAGCTCAAATGCGGCTGGCATTGTCTCATCCCCAGAGATCAGACGCACTTCCACCGTATGAGTACCGTTTGCACCGTGTACCATAACCGGAGTGAGTGTCAGGGAATCGCCCCAGTCCTCATCAAAATTTGCATCCAGTGTCACCGCATGTGCCTCATCGTGATCAACGATGGCAAGCGCCACCGGTGCCGGCTGCGTCACACAGCGCTTAAACTGCACGGCAATCTCACTTCCCTGTACCGTAAATGTAAGAGATGAGCCTTTTTCTTTTGCCGCCCAGCCGTTCTTAAAACAGTCTTTGACTTCTTCCTGTACTCTGGTATCTTTGACAAAGCCGTAATTTTCAGGCTCATAGTTACGATTATCCAACCGAACTGCTTTCTCATAGCAATTCTGTGTCAGCGGTGCAGGAAACTCCGGCTCTTCATCATCCGTCTGTGCCATGCGGATTTTATCCAAAGCATAGGTAATCACAGATGCAACCAGCTCATGCCCTTTGTCGTTTGGATGCAGATCATCCTCTGTAATCTCGCGGTTTGGAATCCGCCCCGCAACGACCTCCGGATAAATACTGCTCTGCATGCTGACCGCCGGAAGCTGATAATGTCTGGCTATCTGACCGTGCATGATCTGCGCATTTCCACCGTTATTATAATAAACATTGTGCACCAGCATCACAGCAGGTTCGTTTTTATCCTGCCATACACGGCGTACCAGTCCTTCATATGTCTCACGGAAAAATTCCGTCGATTCATCATTGACCGAAAATTCAATGATAACAAAATCCGGTTTATGGGAAAGCAGATCGGACTCGGCACGGGCCGTCCCGAAATGTGATGTTGTTCCACCGATTCCGGCATTGATATAATGAAATTTGGCCTGCGGAAATGTTTTCTCCCACCACTGAAATACGCGGTAAGCATAACACAGCTCCGGTGCGGATGCAAGACATCCCTGCGTGATCGAACCACCAAGGAAACCAATGTTTAATGTTTCCCCGGCCTCTGCCCTTGCCATTAATTTTTTCATCCGGTACAGATTGCCCGGATTGGAAATACCTCTTTCATATTCAATCTGCATTGTTATACTCCTTATATAATGTAATCAATTTTTTTTTAAAATTGATTACATATCCCAAATCTCCTCTCCGAGGCTTTCGATGAATGCGGTAAGTTCCTTACTCATCTGTTCTGCCTCCGGAATACGGATATGCCCCGGTGTTCCTTTTCCGTTCTGTGAATACAGGAAATGGTGTACCCGCGGACTGTTTACTGTTTTGCACACTTCCTCAATGGAAATGTCCCAGTTTTCGTTATGTTCCAATATTGTGGTTGTCAATATAAAGGTTGCCTTCGGATATACTTCCATAAGATGCTCTAAAAATCTGCGGTAATGCTGCCGCCAGTTTTCGGAACGTGCACTGTTATAATCTTCTGCCATATAATCATCCGGGTGGTTATCATTCTGCCCGAATGCAAAAATCACAACATCTGGTGTATAACGTGAAAAATCCCATGGTTTTACTTCACTGAGTTCCGGCTGGTATTCTATTTTATCATAACAGGATTCTATTCCCAGATAATCCGGCTCCATAAACCAGCCGGTTTTGTCAAGAAGGGCGATACCACCCTGTGATGTGTCATGCAACTGTGCATGCAGATTCCGCGCGGTCATCCACGCATAAGAATACCAACTGTTTGAATATTCCCCATCGTGTTCCGGGTCCGGTTTTCCTGCATAATCTATGGCCTCAGATACTTCGCCGCAGGAAACACTGTCTCCGAAAACTTCGATTTTACGGGACGGAAGCGGTGCCGGAGTAAGTACCTTAGCATCGCTTCCCAATTCAAATCCCAGTAAAGTGACGATATGGCAGGAGTCCATTCTTTTAAACAAAGTGAGGGTATGCTCTGTATGTTCAAGATCCCTGGCAATCACATACGTTTCTGCCCCCGGATCCGAGGTGAGTAAGAACTGCCCCTGCTTCCCGTCCAATATATATCCCATCCGGCTCGACCAGTAAGCACGCTTGTTTGCCAGTGTCACGGAAATTTCTGTTCCGGTAAAACGAATCTGTACAAAACTTGCCGCATAGACAAGCACCGGTGCTTTCGGATCATCAAAATCAATTCTTCCACAATATTGTAATCTCTTGTCGTCCGGTGAAATATGCATAGTTATCTCCTTCCGATTTCAGTGTCCGCAGGTGTTACAACACTGTTTGTTTTTATGTAATCTACAATCTCATCCAGTTTTGTAAATGCCAGGCCAACGTAGCTGTCTGCAGCGCCATAATAGATCGCGATCTTACCAGATGCGCTGTCATGAATGGTTGCGCATGGGAAGCATACGTTCGGAACGAAACCTCTCTCCTCATACCACTCTTCCGGAGTCAGAAGGAAATTCTCACAGCGGTACTTCACGATGGAAGGATTATCAATGTCAAGGATTGCCCCACCGATGGAATAAACATATCCGTTACATGTACCGGATACCCCATGATAGAATAACAGCCATCCTTCGGAAGTCTCGATTGGAGCAGCTCCGCCGCCGATCTTTAAGGACTCCCACCATTCGCTTCCTTTGCCCATGACATGTCTGTGTTTGCCCCAGTATACCAGATCCGGGCTTTCACTTAAGAAAATGTCACCAAACGGTGTATGACCACTGTCTGAAGGACGGGAAAGCATCATGAAGTTTCCATTGATCTTTCTAGGGAACAGCACGGCATTGCGGTTGAATGGGAGGAACGGATTCTCAATCCGTGTAAACGTCTTGAAATCTGTTGTTTTTGCCATGCCGATTGCTGCTCCGTAGAAATCCTGACACCAGATGATATAATAGGTGTCTTCTACTTTTACAAGTCTTGGATCGTATGCATAGATTGGCATAAACGGCTCGCCGTTTTCATCCACAAACGGAATCTTGTTTTCTTCAAAATCCCAGTGGATGGCATCTTTGCTGTGTCCAAGATAAATATATGGAATACCATTGGTCTGCTCTCCACGGAACACACCGATGAAAGCATCACCATATGGCATAACCGCACTGTTAAAAATTCTTGCAACACCCTTTAACGGATTTCTTCCGATAATCGGGTTTTCACTGTATCTCCAGATCGGGGCTCCGTTCTGAGGTCCTTGTGGTCTCTCCTGCCATGGTACATTTGGTACCGGAGCTGTCAGCATCTTTACTTCACTCATAATCAACTCTCCTCTTATTTATGATTTTTTAAATACTCTAAGTTCTTCTTAATCAGGTCGCATCTCTGCTGTACACACAGTACACTTCTTCCCGGATCCTGTGGTGTATTAAATACATAATCAATCAGACGGTCAATCGTTGTAGTCGCCACATGCATTCTTGTATCAGAAGAAGCATAGTAAATAAATACTTCGTTCTTATCGTTTACGATTGCACCGTTGGTAAATACAACATTGGATACATCTCCGACACGCTCCTCACCTCTTGGTCCGATTAACAGTCCGGATGGCTCTGCAATTACCTTAGACGGATCGTTTAAATCCGTGGCAAATGCATAGATCACATAGCGCAGACCTGCTGCAGTATTTCTTACACCGTGTGCAATGTGAATCCAGCCGCGGTCAGTCTTGATCGGAGTAGCACCTGCACCGTTCTTTGCCTCGGTAATGGTATGGTACTTACGGATGCTGGTCATCTTCTCTTCGTCAATGACTGCATGTGTGATGTCCTCGCAAAGACCGAATCCAATACCGCTTCCGCTTCCGGTATCAATGAAGTCATCCATCGGACGGGTATAGAATGCATACTTTCCATCCACAAATTCCGGATGCAGTACGACATTTCTCTGTTGCGGGGAACGAAGGGTCTTTAAGTTTTCCAGACGCTCCCAGTGCTTTAAATCTTTTGTGCGGACAATTCCTGCTGCTGCAACGGCTGCAGACAAATCGTTCACGCTGGTATCTTTGCTCTCAGAACAGAATACTCCGTAAATGTATCCGTCCTCATGCTGTGTCAGTCTCATATCATAGACGTTTGTCTCCTCCGGACATACATCATCCAGAAGGATCGGGTAATCCCAGAAACGGAAATTATCAATTCCGTTATCACTCTCTGCCACGCCGAAGAAGGACTTTCTGTCATTTCCCTCAATACGGGCAACCAGATAATACTTTCCGTTTAAATAAATTGCTCCGGAATTCATGACTGCATTGATTCCGAGACGTTCCATAAAGAATGGATTGGTCTCCTCGTTTAAGTCATATCTCCAGGTGAGCGGAATCATATCTCTTGTAAGAACGGGATTCACATAACGGTCAAATACACCATTATAAAAGTCACTTTTTTCATTTTTACGTGAAAGCAGCTTTTCCTGCTTTGCCAGTTCTACATAATATCTTTCATGCATTGTTTAAAGTCTCCTTATTATTTCCATACACATTCTTCCGTTATGATACGGACATTTCCAAGGTTCTACGATTGGACGGTCCGCAATCGGACTGCCGTCCGGATGTACTTCCCAGAACCACTCGGAACCGGTTCTCTTATCAATGACGTGTTCTTTGATAAATTCCCATTCAGCCTCCGATGCCTCCAGAAACTTTGTTTTCTGCGGATGCTTCTGGTATTCATTCAGGAATCCGATCACAGTCTCTGCCTGTACCCACCAGATCCGGTGGTCATTCACTTCCCCTTTGCAGCATTCATTTGCCAGAGAATGACCGTCAAACGCAACCTCGTAGACATTTTCTGCAAGAGTCTCGGTAATCGGTGACATTTTTTCTTTGTAATGATCATCCCCAAGCACTTCCACACCGCGGTCCATCAGCCATGCTGTCTCAATATCATGACCATAAGAATACAGATCAATGATGGTGTTGTAGTTCTTGTCAAAGAATACTTCCTGTCTCTTAAGTTTCGGATTGTATACCTTATCTGCAAATACATCCATAATCCACTTTAACCGCTCTCCCACCTCTTCATCATGGGAAACCCGGTAAAACTCGGTATAAGCCTCAAACACATGAAGCAGTGTGTTCATGGTTTTTTCGGCAAGCACACCATTTTCCGATAGCTTCTCATTGGATTCCGGCTGGAAGTCTTTGGTAAATGCTTCCAGATATCCAACCTCATCCGTACATTTGCTTTCAATAAGAAGCTGCAGTTCTTTGGCAAGCTTTAATGCTTCTTCATCCCCGGATGCATCGTAATAGGAAGAAAGAGCATAGATGCAAAATGCCTGATTGTAGGTATGCTTTGTTGTGTCAAGTGGCTTTCCGTCATAAGTCATGGACCAGAAGATTCCACCATTTTCTTTGTCGATGCAGTGATCACGCAGGAACTCATAACCGTGTCTTGCCTCGTCCAGCAAGGTTTCATCTTTCAGCAGTATGTAGGCATTCGCAAAAAACCAGGTGATTCTGCTGTTTAAAATACATCCCTTTTCTGCTGTTTTGTCTACGTTTAAATTGTAGTCCATATATCCATAATATCCACCGTAAGTATCGTCCCTTAATGCTTTCCAGAAAGGAATGATATTTTCCGTCAAATGCTTTGTGACTTCTTCTTTCATCATGCTCTTATTCATCCCGATACCTCTTATTCTCCAAAATCATTAACCCTTTACCGCACCTGCTGTAATTCCACTGTAAATCTGTTTCTGGCAGCAGACAAATACGATCAGCGCCGGAAGCAGGGAGATAATAACACCTGCACAGATCAGATTGTACTTGCTTCCCATTGGTCCTACGAATGTGTAGAGGGAAAGTGCCATGGTACGGATCTCTTTTCTCATCAGGTAAAGGTTTGCTGCGTAGTATTCGTTGTACACACCAACACCCTTTAAAATACAGGATGTAACGATTGCCGGTTTTAACAGTGGAAGCATAATCTTCCAGTAAATCTGCCAGTAATTTGCGCCATCGATAATTGCCGACTCATCCAGTGAAAGCGGAATATTTTCCATAAACTGAATGAAAATATACATGGAAATAACATCGGTACCACAGCTCATAATGATGTAACCGCCCAGACTGTTTACAAGATGTAAATCTGACATAATCTGGTATACGGTAACCTGCATTGCTACTGCCGGAAGCAGTGCGGCAATTGTATACAGGTTACGGATAAACCCATTGCCTGGGAACTTGAAACGATTCAATACGTAAGCAAGCTGGGAACCTACAATAACGGATACGGTAAGCACAACCACCATAACTATGACAGAGTTTAAAAATGCGCGTCCCATATTTGCCGTCTTAAATGCATTTACAAAGTTGTCAAAATTCAGCCAGCTTCCCGGAAATGCCATAACATTGGTATTCTGGTACTCGGCATCTGTCTTAAATGCCGTTGTGATACAGGAAACAATCGGAATGATTGCACAGAATCCGAAAAAGATCAGCGATGCATATTCCACAATAATCCAGATAATGCTTCCTACGGAATAATGTTTCATGTTTTTACGTTTTACTGCTGCTGTACTACTCATTATTTCGCCGCTCCTTTCTTCATTTTCTCCTGTTTTTTGATCTGCTTAATCACCTGTTTTTCTGCCTTCAGCCGGGCTTTCTTTGCCTTATAGGATTCATCCTCCGACGCGGCATCCCTGAACACATATTTAAAGAACACATTCTGTAAGATCGTACAGATAAAGATGATCATCAGCAGAACAACAGACATTGCCGATGCCAGACCTACTTTCTGGCTGGTATGTGCGATCTTGTTCATAATTACGAAATACGTTCCTGTTCCGTTTGCACCGGTGGTGATTACGAAAGGCGCCTCAAACGCACTTAAGGAACCGGTGATGGAAAGGATAACATTTAATGTAATAATTGTCTTGATACTCGGGAGAATAATGTGTTTAAACTGCTCCCATTTATTTGCACCATCCAGGGACGCTGCTTCGTAGAGTTCGCTATCCACAGACATCATGGCACCAATAAACAGTACCATATTCTGTCCGGTATACCGCCATACGGAAGTCGCCGTCAGGGACCAGTTGTTTACACTCTGATCCTTTAACCAGTATGGAAGATTTTCTAATTGAAACCCACACCACTGCAGGATTGTATCAAATACGAATCCTCTGGTGAAGAAGAATTTAAAGATAAAACCAATGGCAATACCACTGATGAGGTAAGGGAAAAACATCAGCCCTTTGAAAAGATTTCCACCCTTTACCTTAAAGCTTAAAATTGTTGCAAGATACAGTGCAAGCACAAGCTGGATCAATGCACCGACCATATAGAATAAACTAAGTTTCAACGCCCCGAAACAGTCTTTTCGTCTGAATACGTCCAGGTAATTCTGCCATCCGACAAATACACGTTTGTCTACCGGCGTTGTATACTTCATTTTATAAAAACTGAATTTGATCATTTCCGCAAACGGAAAATAAGTGAATAAAAAGAGTAAGAGCAATGGGATAATCATAAAACCGATACAGATAAATACCTGCTGGCCGGCTCTGCTCTTTGCCCATTTTTTTAAATTAAATGATTTTGATTTCATACTACGTTCCTCCCATATGAAACAGGCAATCATGCCACCGGGCCGAAAACAGTTTTTCGGCCCGGCAACTGGATGATATACCTTTATGTAGCGTGGAACTACTCTGTAATTTCTACGCCCTCAGATTCCTGAGCATCTGTCCATTTCTGGTTCCACTCGTTCATAATATCATCAAAGCTCTCATCGCCATTTGCTGCATGCTCAATGATTGCCTGAATCTTATCATTACCGCCATTGTTAATATTTAACTCTGAATCAGCATTTAATGCATTTAAAAGATCCTCTTCGCCTTCTACAGCAGGTTCATCCTCAAGGAATGTTACATCAGAGAAATCAAGCTTTGTATCAGAAGATGACTTTGCAACCGGAAGTCCATCCTCGTTGTAAGAAAATCCAGACTTTTCAGTCATCCACTTAACAAAGATTAAAGCTGCCTGCTTCTCATCATCAGAAGCGTTTACGTTGATACCATAAGAGTAATCTGCTCCGGCTGATGCATACTGCTCACCGTTTACAGAAATCGGGAATGGCATATATCCGATGTCATCTGCGTTCTCACCGGCTGCTTCCATCTGTGGGTAAGCCCATGATCCAAGTACCATACATCCGATCTGTCCGTTGTTTAACATGCTCTTAGAGCCTTCCCAGTCAGTTGTAGAATAGTCATCCTCGGTAAGTCCGCCAGCAACTGCATCGTAAAGGATCTTGTATACTGCATATGGATGTGTGCCATCGCCATAATCCTTGAATGGATCCTTTGTATGAAGGAGTTTCTGGTTGAAATATGTATTGTCACCAGTTGCATTGTTTCCGATATAAGCATCCCATGCACCCATTGTCCAGCCTGCTGCATAGTTTGTGTAAAGCGGAATTGCATCCGTCTTGTCCTTAATCTTCTTTAATGCATCAATGAACTCGTCCGGAGTCTTTGGAACATCGGTCACACCGGCATCCTCAAACACTTTCTTGTTGTAAACGATACCCTGTGTCGTTGCTGTGGAAGGAACACCGTATACATCATTTCCATAGAGCCATGTGTTTGCGTAGTTGATCTGCTGGCTCATCTCATCAAGTGTACCGTATGACATATAATATGTACTGAGGTCTGCTTTATCTACTGCCGGAATCATGGTAATGGTTTCGTACTGTCCGGACTGTAAATGTGTCAGTGCATCATCGGCATAGTTTGTATCTGTAGTGATTTCAACCTTGATATTCGGATACTCTTTGTTGAAGTCTTCCAGATAAGATTTCCAGTTCTTTCCGCCGTAATCATCGGTATCCATATCTGTTCTGTGGTTGAACATTGTAATTGTTGCGCTTAAGTCTTTTCCTGTTTCTCCCAATACAATGTCTGAATAGCTTACAAGACCATCTGCGGAAGCGCTGTCTGATTTCTGTGTGGTATCAGCAGAATCATTTCCCTTAGAACCGCATCCTGCGAATAATGTTGCGGTCATTGCAGCTACAAGACCAAGTGCCATAAACTTTTTAAATTTCATGTTGTTCTCCTCCTTAAACATGTGAATTATTAAGTTAATTTAAGTATACATTTTTTGTTAATTTAATCATCACTCTTTATTGCTTTTAATCATATCATATTGCGTTTTCAAACACATTCCCTATAATGCACAATTTTACATTTACTTTTTTATGCATTATGTCTATATATTTTTGTCCAAAAAGTAATTTTAAGTTATATTTCATTTTAAATTATTGCTTTTTACCTTTCATCCAATTATACTTAATTAAAAACTGGTTATGATTGAAAGAGGATGATTTTATGGAACAATTACAGCATCATGGGATTACAGGAACGGTGCCAAAGCATGTATTATCTGACAACATGAAAAACTTTACGGCTTTTCCGCTGTCCGCACCAGCGGATGACGGCTTTATTCATCTGCTCGGAAAAGGCATCTGTTCCTTTCCGAACAATTGTTCCATGACATTCCGTATCAACGCGCCTTATCATTTTTTTTATGTATATGAAGGCACTCTTTCTGTAACGGATGAACATCATACGTGTCGGCTGGCAGACCGGCACGCAGCACTTCTTCCGATTTCCGGTGCCCTCACGATCGAAATTTTAAAAGGCCGCTGCCACTATTTCCATATGTATATTTCCGGTCTTGCCCTCTTGCAGTTTCACACACTGCTCCCATCACCTCTTGCCTATCCGGCAGAGAGTTCTTCTATGTTTACGCTGTTTCATACGATGGAGCATTTACAGAATCTGCAGAAAGACACTTTTAATGATCCTCTGTCCGTCTGCCGGATCTCCATGTGGATTACCAATATTCTTACGGAAATGGCAGTCTATTCCTGCCATCCTTCCACACACCGGGATACGATCCCGGATTATCTGCGGGAAATTCATCATTTATTTGACACACAATACGGAGAAAATTATTCACTGGACGAACTGGAAAATACGTATTCCGTCAGCAAATACCGGATCTGCCGCGAGTTTTCTAAATACTATGGGGCTTCTCCTGTCCAGTACTTAAACCATAAGCGGATCGAAGAGGCTAAAAAACTGCTTCTGACTACCAACGACACCATACACGAAATCGGAAGCAAGGTAGGAATTCATAATACCAATCATTTTATCAATCTGTTTAAACGGGAAACCGGGGCAACCCCACTTGCATTTAAGCAGGATGCCCCGGTTTCTATATCCGAGCTACACTATCTTTAAATACCACATGTCCATCTACAATGAACACACCGGCTGTATAGTTTTCATTTGCAATTTTGCGGACAATCTTATGAATGGCTCTGCGTGCCATCTCCGATATATCCACCTCATATGTCGTAATTCCGATATCGCACAGCCCCGGATAAAGAAAATTATCAAATCCCACAACGGAAACATCTTCCGGAACCCGGTAGCCTTCATTTTCAAGTTTCCGGATCAGATACGAAGCTGCAAGATCACAGTTACAGACAAATGCCGTCGGCATATCCTTCGGAAATTTATAATATTTTTCCAGATCCATCCGCCCGGTTTTGGTATCCCGGTCATCCATTACATAATCTTTTGGCACATCCATGCCGTGTTCCATCATTGATTTCAGATAACCAAGGTAACGGTCTGTAATACTGTTCGTCATACCAACGGTTCCCACATAGGCAATTTTTTTATGCCCCATGGAAAACAGATAATTGGTCAGCGCATAGGTTCCATAAAAACTGTTGGAAATCACGGTGTCAAGACCAACGGCATCGTTATAAAAATCCAGACAGACCACTGGCACGCCGCCCTCTTTTTCAATCTGTTCAATGTACGGCTTTGTCATATCTCCGAGAATAATCAGACCATCCACCTTTTTTTCCTGAAGCAGAAGCGGCATCTGGTTTTCCAGCACACTCTCCCTTGAAATACTTTCGAGCAGCGTAAAACACCCACGGGAAACTGCCCTCTTGTTTACTTCCTGATACATTTTCCAGTAAAAGGAATCGTATTTGTCCAGATATACTTCCTGTATCAGGACTCCGATATTATATTGTTTTTCCGCAGACTGCCGTTTCGTCTCTGAAGGACTGCGGTATCCAAGTTCTTCTGCAAGATTCTTTATTTTCTCCCGCATTTCCTCGCTGACACCTTTTTGTCCGGACAAAGCTTTTGAAACAGTTACCGTGCTGACACCAACCTGTTCCGCAATATCTGCAAGTTTTACTGCTTTTGCCATAATTCCCTCGATATTTTCATACTCATTCATTTATGCAGCCACATAAACCGGCTAATTTAAGTTAATTTTACATTCTTTTTTTTCTTCTGTCAATTAATCTGCCACAAAATGGTACAGATAACTTCGGTAATCCCCCTGCTCAGAAGGAACCAGCATACCGGCATTCATAAGCAGATCTCCACCATATACGCATTCGTTCTCCATCTCACCTTCCAGACGATAATCCAGATTCGGATTCAGTCCCTGCAGACGTACCTTTAAGCTGTGGTAATTTGGCCGTGCGTGTACGGTCACAAAGGTAACCAGTGCTTCTTTTTTATCTTTGGATACCACCATATAGCAATCATAGAAATGATTTTCACGGTACGACGCGATACGATAATAATCCCCCTCCCTTACCAGATCGTTATACTTGTGATACATAGCTGTCTGCTGTGGAATCTGTTCCTGCTCTTCCTTTGCAATCTTTGTGATATCCAGCTCATAACCAAAGGTTCCTGCCAGGGCAACTTCCCCTCTTGTCTTAAACGGGGTATTTCTGCCCACGGTATGGTTCGGGCAGTCCGAAACGTGTGCTCCCATTGCAGACAGTGGATAAATCAGTGCCGTACCTTCCTGAATGCCAAGTCTCTCGATTGCATCCGTATCATCCGAGCACCAGATCTGTGGGCTGTAATAAAGCATACCCGGATCAAAACGTGCTCCACCACCGGAACAGTTCTCCAGAAGAAGATCCGGGAAATCACGGGTCAGGCGTTCCTGCATCTCATACACACCAAGCACATAACGGTGGCTTAACTCCCCCTGGCGGTCTGCCGGAAGCGCAAGGCTTCCCAGATCGGTAAGCTGACGGTTCATATCCCACTTCACATATTCGATATTGGCACTGTTTAAAATTGCACGGATCTTTTCATAGATGCAGTCCCTCACATCTTTTCTGCTGAAATCAAGGACATACTGATTTCTCGAAAGCGTTCCGGTGCGTCCTTTCACAGCAATTGCCCAGTCCGGATGCTCTTTGTACAATTCCGAATCCGGGGAAATCATTTCCGGTTCCATCCAGATACCAAATTTCATGCCAAGCTTATTCACTTCATCTACCAGATAGTTCAATCCGCCCGGCAGTTTCTTTTCATTAACAAACCAGTCCCCAAGACTTGTACTGTCATCGTTGCGGTGTCCAAACCAGCCATCATCCATAACCAGCATTTCAATTCCGTACTGAGAGGCAAGTTTTGCAATATCTAAAAGTTTTTGGGTATTGAAATCAAAGTAGGTTGCTTCCCAGTTGTTGATCAGAATCGGGCGTTTCTGATTGCGGTATTTGCTGCGGATTAAATGATTCCGATAGAAGTCGTGGAAATTACGGGTCATTTTTCCAAGTCCCTCTGCGGAAAATGTAAGGACAGCTTCCGGTGTATAAAATGATTCTTCACTTTCCAGTTTCCAGGAAAAATCTGCCGGATGAATTCCCATGACTGCACGGATACTGTCAAACTGGCTTTTTTCCAGCTGTGCGATAAAATTGCCGGAATAAATAAAATGCATGGCATACACTTCGCCGGCTGTCTGTGTCGTGGAAGATTTCATCCATGCCATAAATGGGTGTTCCTGATGGGAGGACTCCCCACGGATACTTCCCACACTGGTCTTTCCATATCCCAGCGGACGGCGGTCCATCTGGCGTTCTCTTGCCCATGAACCGTGAAGTGTCAGCATCTCGTAGGCATCATCATCCATATCCAGGCATGCCGAATATGCTTTTGTGAGGTAAACTGCCTCTTTGCTCTGATTGCTGATGCGCACGCTTCTGGTAATCATATCGTTTTCTTCAAACACGGTATAATACAGATCCACATCCAGCTGCAACACTTCATCCCTGCAGTGAAGAATCAGTGTCTGTGCGGTATGCTCCCTGTCAAATGCGGACGGCAGTCCCGGAAGTTCTGGTTTCTGATCTGTAATTTCATAGGAAACATACGTCGGCATAACCGCATGCTGACCTGCCTGTGTTCGCACAGCAATGCTGCTTTCCCGATAATCTCCCACTCCGTTTCCGGAATACTCCGATGGAAACGTATCATAAAAAGAACAGCGCTCTCTTTCATTCTCCGATGGAACAAACGGTGCCTCTCCGGTACGGAGCAGGTAGCGCAGATCCTGTCCGCGCACACGCCTGCCGTAATATACATGACCTACAAAGGTCCGGTGGTCTGCAAGACCTATGATATAGCTGGTATTCGCTGTCTCCAGACAAAACAGATCCAGATTTTCATCAAATACGATACTCATGTTAATCCTCCAGTATGTTTTCTTCTATAAATTTCACTGCCAGGTCCTTGTTTTTTAAACCTTCTGCCAGACCTACCACACAGGTATCCGGATACCAGCCGGTTTCCTTCACCCAGGCATTTTTTTCTAACTTTATGCCGATCGGATATTTTTTCCCTGTTTCGGTACTTTTTACATACACCAGATCATCCTTATATTTTTCCAGCAATTCTTCTGGCAAATATTCCCGGATGTCTGCCAGATAGTCAAACTCTCCCAGTGAATAAAAGAAATCATAGTCGGAAAAAAACACATCCACGGACTGTGTCATAAAGAGGCTCTGAATCATCTGAATGCTCTCTGCGGATGCCCCGTCGTTCTCATTTGCCGAGGCTCCCAGATTACTGCTGACAAGCACTTCGCTTTTATCCGGATCCAGTCCGTTTTCTTTTAGGAAATCATTATAATAACCGGAATCCCCAGCCGGATTGTCAGCAGACTGTATGGCATTTACTGCCATAATTTCCAGTGCGGTATCCTTTTGCGTAATATAATGGATGATCAGAAAGCTGATGGTTCCTATAATGGCAAGTGCGACCATGGTCTGCAATCCATAGTAATGAACCAGATACCATATTTTATCTTTTCCATGCAGTTCCTTTAACTTTTCTCTTTCTGTCTTCGGCTCCTCTTTTTTATAGAGGATGCTGTCTTCTCCTGCTTTGGAAAAATCCGGTTTTATATTCTTCTGATCATCCATAAATTTTATTCTCCTGCGTATGTAAGCATTGCGTTGCGCAGCTCATCCAATTTCTTTTCGGAATCTTTGATATCCGTTCCGACAACACCAAAATAGAATTTGATCTTTGGCTCTGTTCCGGATGGACGTACACAGCACCATGCATTGTTGCTCAGTTCATAATAAAGAACGTTGCTTTCCGGAAGTCCGGTTGGTGTAACTTCTCCGCCTGTCATATCTGTTCTTGTATCTTTCTTGTAATCACGAAGTGCTAAAACATCCCATGCACCGATCTTCTTCGGCGGGTTGTTGCGCATCTCATTCATCATGCTCTGGATCTTTTCTGCACCATCCATACCCTTTAAGGTCATGGTCTCCAATCCCTCTTTGTAATAACCGTACTTCCCGTACAGGGAAAGCATGTCATCCCAGAGCGTGATTCCATTGGATTTGCACCATGCCGCTACCTCGCAGAGCATCATGACTGCCACACAGGCATCCTTGTCCCTGGCATAAGTTCCTGCCAGACATCCGTAGCTTTCTTCCAGGCCAAAGACATACTCATAACTGTTCTGCTGCTCAAAAAATTTGATCTGCTCACCGATATACTTAAATCCGGTCAGTACCTCGATCAGTTTTACTCCGTAAGCTTTTGCGATTGCCTTTGCCATGTCGGTGGTTACGATGGTCTCTACCAGAGCTCCGTTTGCCGGAAGTGTTCCGTTTGCTTTCTTCTCACGCAGAATGTACTCTGCAATCAGCATACCGGACATATTTCCAGTGAAACTTACATACTCTCCTGTCTTGGTATCCTTTGCATACACACCCAGACGATCGGCATCCGGATCGGTTGCCAGAACGATATCCGCATCTACTTCTTTTGCCAGTTTCAATGCAAGCTCAAATGCCTTTGGCGACTCTGGATTCGGATAGGAAACGGTCGGGAAATTTCCATCCGGAAGTTCCTGCTCTTTTACTACATAGACATTTTCAAATCCCAGTTCTTTTAATACACGGCGTACCGGGAGATTTCCTGTTCCATGTAACGGAGTGTAAACAATCTTGATATCTTTTGCCATCGCTTTGATGATTTCCGGGTGGATCGACTGTTTTTTGAGTTCTTCCATATAACGGTCATCCATTTCTTTTCCGATGGTATGATAAAGTCCTGCAGCTTCGGCCTCAGATTTCATCATAGTCTTCACCTGTGAAAAATCAGTGACTTTTGCCACTTCTGCAAGAATATTTTTATCGTGTGGCGGAGTAATCTGTGCGCCATCCTCCCAGTATACTTTGTATCCGTTATACTCACGCGGATTATGGCTTGCCGTAATCACGATACCTGCAATACATCCAAGTTCACGAACGGAAAATGACAGTTCCGGTGTCGGACGCAGGGATTCAAAACGATAAGTCTTAATCCCGTTTGCATTCAGGCAAAGTGCTGCTTCATCGGAAAACTCCGGGGACATGATACGGGAATCGTATGCGATTGCAACTCCTTTGTCCTGTCCGTTCTGGGAAATGATATAGTTTGCCAGTCCCTGAGTTGCCTGACGGACGGTATAAATGTTCATACGGTTCGTTCCTGCACCGATCACACCCCTCAGACCACCGGTTCCAAACTCCAGCTGACGGTAAAAACGATCCTCAATCTCCGCATCATTTCCTTGTAGTGCCAGCAGTTCTTTTCTGGTTTCTTCATCAAAATAACTGTCTGTGCACCATTTTTTGTATGTATCCATATAACTCATTTCGGGTCCCCCTTCTATTCTGCTTTTTATTTAAGTATACCATAATTTAAGTTTGTGTAAATATGTTTTTAGTCGGAATTTAAGCTAAATTTTCATTCTGAAACTTGTGAAAATTTCCAATAGATGATGTCTGCTGCCGCTTTCCCGTAGACTTCATAATCCCCTCTTTTGACAGGATTTCTGCCGTCTCCATGCCATGCAGCCCATTCCCAGATGCCAAATCCGCCTACCCAGTCTCTCTTTTCGCAGGCATCAAACATCGCCTGAAACCAGTCTGCCTGTCCTTTTTCATCATAGTCCCCACGCACGCCCCAGTCATTCGGCACCTGATTGGAACCTTTCACAGACATACAGCCGGCTTCCGCAAAGAAAAACGGCTTATCAAACTTCTTTACCACCTGTTCAATACGATCCAGCTGATTGTCCCAATCGTCAATCGGATAATACCCGCTGGATGAAATCACATCTACCGCATCCCACCATTTCACATTGTGTTCCTGGTACTTATCCGTATTGTAGGAAACCAGTCCATCATACTTCCGGCGGATTGCCGCAATCACTTCCCGCCATTCCGCTTCGCGGCGCTCGGTCTGCACCATCTCGCAGCCTGCAATAAACAGATCCACTCCGCACTGCTGCGCAAGTCCGGCATAGTGTTCCTGAAATGCCCGGTAAGAGGCGAACCAATTGCTCCACTTCGGTTCACACACGACATCTTCATCAAAGAAATTGATATGTGCACGCCATGTTCCGTCCTCACAGTTTGCCGTTGGCTTTAACGCCACCTTAAGGCCAAGCTGTTTTGCGTAAGCAATCATGGCAGTCAGCTCCTCATCCGATACATTCCGCTTGGTCCGGTAATCAATGTTCTCGGAAAATGCTGTCTTCTGCACACCGTTCGGCGCAAAAATCACATAGTTTGCTCCCGTCTTTTCTTTCATCAGTTTCAGACTCTGTCTGGTTTCTTCTTTTTCAAAGGTACCTCTTGCACAAAATGGTGCAAAGGTAACTGCATGTATACGCTCCATAATATTCTCTCCTGTTTTCGTTTTTGTGTCCGGGTATCGTTTCGATCGTTTCTGCGGGCCGTCTGTCTGTAAGGGACTCCGTTCGCGATTTCTAGTCTGCCTAAGAGGGAACCTTCGAAACGTTTATTGCGCCCACTCTCATTTGTCTTGATATATACAACCGTTTATATATTTTATTCTGTGACTGCGCAAATTGAACCGTGGGCGCGCTTATTCGAAGCCTCCCTCTAAGGCACACACGAAATCACTCAGACGGTGTCCTTACAGACAGACGGCCCGCAGAAACTATTGAACGTTAATCGCAGATCCGACCATGTGAGAGGCTGCAGGCTCGGAAAAAAGTTTCGAAATCACCAACTTATTGTCATGCGTATTATCTTACCTTTTTTTTCGGCAATCCGCAACTTGAAAAACAGTCATTTATTATGTAAAATAAAGCAAACACGAAAAGAGAGGACTGGGAATATGCATACGGAAAATAAAAAAGAACTGGCGTTGGAAGTCATCCGCCGTCTGAAACAGGCATACCCGGATGCCGCCTGCAGTCTGGATTACAACGAAGCCTGGAAGCTGCTCGTCAGTGTCCGCCTGGCCGCACAGTGCACCGATGCGCGGGTCAATGTTGTGGTGGAGGATCTCTACGCAAAGTATCCTGATATCGATGCGCTGGCAAACGCGACACCGGAGGAAATCGAGGAGGCGCTCAATCACCGCAAAGAGGGCGAGCATGTCATTCCTTTGCCTGCGGTGGAGGTGCGCAAAGACTACTGGCTGAGCTCGATTGTCGGCTTTTTTTCGAAAAAGGATACGAAAACCGATAACGACCGCTCGACGATCGTCCGCCCGAAATTTTCGCAGCTGGGTACTTTAATTATCGCTGACAGCGTGATCGAGGAGATTGTTCGCCACTGTATCCGCAAATATAGCGAGCTGGACGGCAATGTCAAGGTGAGCGTCTTTAACCGCGGCTACGGTGTGAATATTTACTGCGAGATGAAAATTCACTATGGCGTGCATATCCAGCCGGTGGTGGAGGCGTGCCAAAAGGAATTGGTGAATGTCTTGGACGATATCACGGGCATTAATGTTTTAAAGATAGATATGCGTATCAGCGGGATCGTATCATAGAGGTGGCATGAATGAAACAAAATTTATACGCTTGGTTTTTTGAGGGAGGGGTCGTCGGCGTGCCCAAGCGGCTATTGGGGTTAATGGAGCCGCTGGGG
>ERZ826016.1314-NODE-1314-length-23833-cov-4.570443_pt1 | contig 23833 bp, 21 predicted proteins | sample MGYA00519872_ERZ826016 | MGnify/ENA primary metagenome ERZ826016 (study PRJEB31778, sample SAMEA3449218) | human gut metagenome | biome: human gut; feature: human-associated habitat; material: faeces | place: United Kingdom | collected 2010/2012 ... | reverse complement strand
CAGCTCTCTTCTCTGCGACTCGCTGCTCACCTTCTGCAATTCTGTAGTTAAAATGTCTTCTCTCAATAGTTTCAATCTCCTTTTTCAATTCTTCATAAATTTTCTTTTGTTCTTCTTCCGTGGATTCCAAAATAAAAAGCTCATAGTAATAATCCACTGTTTCAAAATCATCTACCGCTAACTTAAAAAGAGGACTCCAATCGGAATCCTCTACACTTTTTGGTGCATATTTAGTTTTCATTTCACGCAAATAGCTATGGAACTTTGATATTTTTTGGCAAAGCTCTCTCTTATCTTCTTCCCCTTTCCGGGCTTTAGATTTTTTCATTTCATAATTGCTTTCAAAAATTATTATGTTAAGATTACTCTTGTTTGTAACGCTTGTCAATCATTTTTATCTGTGGATGTACATTCTTGTCATTTTTGGGTCATCATCACCTTGAACCATACATAAAAATTCCCATCCATATCGTTCATAGAAGCCAATATGATCCGTCACCAAATATAAAGGCGTTACTCCTTTATTTCTCATATCATCAACAACTTTGTTTAGCAAATTCCCAGCTAGTCCCTTTTCTCGATGTTCTTCTTCAGCATATACGGCGCATACATTTGGAGTCAAATCCTTTCTATCATGAAAGTCATTTTCTATTACCCCAAGTCCTGCGACAATGGATTCATCATATAAGCATATATACCAACCATACTCGGTTTTTCCTGATAAATACGCTTTCATACACTCCAGGTATGCCTCTGCCGGCACACCCCATTTACTATGAAACCACTCAGCTGCAATAGCTACTAATTCCGGCCGTTCTCTTAATGTTATAATTCTATAATTGTTCATATTGTTAATATCCTCCAATAATATGAAAGGCAGGCTAAAATAGCCCACCTTATCTCTAATTCTTAATCAAATTCAGCACTATTATATCTTAAAAATCCCACTTGCACTTTTCTTCACAACTTGCCAGATTTTCTCTTTCCTTCGCGAACGATTCTTTGAATACTTTTCTCCGAAAGTGAAAACTGCATGGCAAGACTGGCAATAGAACTACCACCTTGATATTTCTGGCTAATCTCGTGATTTCGCTGTATCAGATATTGTCTTGTATCAGTATGACTTCCCCACTCCTTTTTAGATGTGCTGGGAATATATATTGCTTTTCCATTTACATATTGCTGAATAGTTTCTATTAATTCTTTTGGCAGAACCTCTTCTGCTCTAATATAGCTCATAGTATCCTCCTAAATATAATTTCTTAGGATTCATCTGAGCTTAACTATTCTTTTTATTTTAAGCTCAGACTACTGAGCAAAAACATATCTTTTTTTCATAAATAAAATGCCCCTTTCCTTTATTAAAAAGACTTCCCCAAGCAATTAACATCACCATTATTTAGTCCGCATTTTTTATAAAACTCTAGATTATCATTTATAGAAATAAGTTCTATTGTATAAATATCCTTTACTTTAAGTTGCTCTTCTAAGGCACTAAGCAGCTTACGCCCTACTCCTTTTCTCTTCCACTTTGGAGCAACAAAAATTTCTGAAACAAAGAACATATCATAGTCTGCATAAGGATCCACAAATCCCAAAAGACCACCTATAATTTCACCGTCTTCTACTGCAGCTAAACCCAGGGCTTCAAATCCACACAAAATGGACTGCACTCTTCTTACTGCCTTTTCCTGAACCCAAGCCTCATTCCAAGGCTCCTCTGAATATGCCTGTCCCATTACTCCGGCAAGCTCCTCGATATCATTATGATTAACTACTCTTATCTCCATTTATTTATCCTCCTGGCCTCGTATTACATAAAAGCGATACAATTCTTCTTTTTCATCATCAATATCTTTGTACATTTTCTTTTCTATTAAGTTGAAACCAGATTTCTCTGCTACTTTCCATGATGGTGTATTCGCATCGAGAATAGTTGCTATTATTTCAGACTCACTATATTGTTTAAAGAAAAACTGAACATATGCATTTATCGCCTCTGTCATATATCCTTTTTTCCTAAAAGGTGTTCCTATAAAATAACAAATACCAACCTTATCCACATCTTCATAATATGTAGAACCAACAGAGCCTATGACCTCTTCTGATTAAGTATAAGTTCCATCCTAATATATGAAAACCTCAATTTTAATTATAAATAAACTTGCTCCAGTATGTTTATATCATCTGAAACGCCTTCAGTGCCTCCACAATTGCCTCTTCCTTCTCCTTCGGGCACCGTGGCTGTCTAGCATCCTCCGACTTTGGCAAATTGAAATTCTCAGCCAATTCAATACCACATTTCCGTTTTACCTGAGCAATATAGAGATTCGAAACCTTCATCCCATCATTATGCTCTGCAACATACTTCTTTATCTTTTCATAGGTTGCCTTTGTCTCTGCTGAAGTACCTTCCAATTCAGCAACATCAATATCCACATCAATATAATCATCCGGCTTCTGACGGAGTTGGGAAAGAAGAACAACCGTCTCCACATGTTTCGTAAACGGGAAAAGATCAAACGGTGTACACTCTTTCATCCGGTATCCATGCTTTGTCAGATACTTCAGATCCCGCGCCAGCGTTTCCGGTCCACAGGATACATACACGACTTTGTCCGGAGCCAGTCGCACCACAGAGGAAAGAAACGCCTCGTCGCTTCCCGTACGCGGTGGGTCCATAATGACCACATCCGCGCGTTTCCCTTTTTCTGCCATCTCTACCATAAATTTTCCGGCATCTTCATTATAAAATGTAACATTGTGAATATGGTTGCGTTTTGCATTAGAGACAGCATCCTTTATCGCATCACGGTTTAACTCCACTCCGATCACATGCTTTGCGCGGCTGCTGGCAATCAACCCGATCGTGCCCGTACCGCAGTATGCATCGATCACGGTCTCGTTTCCCGTCAGTTTTGCACAGGAAATGGCTTTCCGGTAGAGTTTTTCTGTCTGCTGCGGATTTACCTGATAAAATGAAGTCGGCGAAATACGAAATGTGCATCCGCACAGTTCGTCCTCAATAAATCCTTTTCCAAAAACGGTAATATTGCGCTCCCCGAGCACCATGCTGGTCTTGCGGTCATTGACGTTGATCACTACTGTGCTGATCTCCGGGAATTTCTTCCGCAGTGCTTTGACAAAATTATTTTTGGAAGGAAGAATCGGAGATACCAGTACAAGCACCACCATAATCTGTCCGCTGTGATAGCCCTTTCGCACCAGCACATGACGCAGCAGCCCATATCCGGTATCCTCATCATATGCACGAATCCGGAAAGAACGCATCATATTTTTGATTTCACGGATAATGGCATCCGCCTGTGCATCCTCGATCTGGCACTCCTCCACATCCACGATATCATGCGAATGTTTCTCATATACCCCTGCCACAATATGTCCGCGTTTATTGCAGGAAAAAGCCGCCTGTACTTTATGCCGATAGTGGTATGGATCGTCCATCCCGATGATTGGATTGATCTTTCCAAACGGTTCCATGAGTTTGCGCATGTAACTCTGCTTTTTGGAAAGCTGCTGACTGTACAAAATTCCCTGATAGTCACACCCTCCGCATCTTTTTGCGTAAATGCAGTGTTCACCTGTTTTTTTTATCTGGCTTATGTTCGGTTTTCTATCCGTTTCTCTTCCCCTGTTCCTCTCTTTTTTCATCTTCTGTCCCGTTGTTTTTTTCTGTCCTATTTGCATATTTTCCAACTTCCTGTACTTGATTTTTAAAGTTCTTTCTCGTAGCACCACCAGTCCTCGTCAAATAAATCGCTCTCTCCCACTACGTCAAAATGCAGTTTTTCATAAGAACGGAGCGCTTTTTTATTTGTCTTACACACGAGAAAATGTACACTCCTTTTCCCCTGTTTTTTCAATTCTTCCATGCCATGCTGCAGAAGCTGCCGGGCAATTCCCTGATTCTGCATATCGGTGCGTACCCCAAGTCTGGAAAGCTCCGCAGACGGCTGCAGTGTTTTGGACCAGCAGGTGAGTGCTTCCACCTGCGGATCTTCATCCACTGTGATCGTGCCAATGATTTCTCCATCTTCATTTTCCATACAAAAAAGAGCATTTCTGCTCATATCATAATCAAATTCCTGTTCTCCCGGATACCCGTTGCCCCATGCGCAGTATGGAGTACCGATCAGCGACTGATACAGCGCAAGAATTTCTTCCTTATCGTCCTGCTTAGCTTTTCGAAACTTCATTTTTCCTCTTTTCATCCTTCGCTTTCGATTTTCTTTCTCAACTATGCCATAATGCTCTCTAAAATGCAAGTATACTGCCCTTTTCATTTTTTTACCCAAAACACCCCGGCAGCCGTTTTTATAACGGATACCGGGGTGTCTGTTTTCTATAGCCGGGTGTACTTATACCTGAATACGATCTGCAATCTCATTTCCCATGGCGAACCGTTCTCCATTGGCACCGATGATCAGCCCATTGGATAATTTCTGAATCACCTGTACGCTGCCACCTTCTTCTACATGATGGCGGTGCAGGAATTCTACAACTTCCGGTAATCCGAATAACCACTGAATGGTATAATTTTCACCAACTTTTGCTTTTGATAATGCCTGCATAATGCTCCCTCCTTCTATAGCTCCTCCATTCGGTTACCACTATTATATGGAGTTTATACCCGGTTAGTCAATTGAGAGCTTTCTCCTTTTATTATAACCGAAATAAGTCATCACTGATCTGAAAACATGACATGTTATAAATTATGAACCGTTTTACACTTTTCCTTGCATCAACTCATAAGACATGTTATATTATGCGTAGAAAAAGGGAAAGCCAGAGAAGCGGTTTACCCGAATATATTAAGTAACTGTTTTATCAACAGCCGTCATTATTCGCAGTAATGGCGGCTATTTTCGTTTTCCCTTGAAAATCGTGTAGCACAATCCAACAAGGGCGCAAATGAACTAAGAGGATTTGCTTATTTCGAGATATTTTTCTATAAAAGTGTGTCAAAAGGTGTGTCAGTCTTTTATTTCATATCAGAGAATTGTTCCGGAACCCCTATAAATAAGCATTCTTCGGATTATTTCTCATCCACCACCTGAAAAATGAAAAATTTAAGATAATAGCTCTCCGGCACATTCGCAGAATTTGCCCACAAAATCGGATGATCCGGCGCCTGCGTACGGAATTCCACCTGACGCAGCCGTTTGTGTGCCGCCTTTGCAGCTTCCTTCACCGTCTTTGCCAGCAGTTCCTGTGTCATAAAATGGGAACAGGAACAGGTTGCCAGGTATCCGCCGTCTTTTACCAGCTTTAACCCTTTCATATTGATCTCCCGATAACCTTTGATGGCATTCTTCGTGGCCTCACGGGATTTCGTAAATGCCGGCGGGTCGAGAATGACTACATCGTACTTTTCTCCGGCTTCTGCCAGTTTCGGAAGCTCGTCCAGTACATTTGCACAGCGAAAATGTACCGTATCTTCCAGATGATTACGCACGGCATTGGCATTTGCCTGCTGCACCGCATATTCCGAAATATCAAGTCCCATCACATCGGAAGCACCTGCGATTCCTGCATTCAGTGCAAACGTTCCCATATGTGTAAAACAGTCCAAAACTCTCTTTCCTTTACAGATCCGCTGCATTGCCAGCCGGTTATACTTCTGGTCCAGGAAAAAGCCCGTCTTCTGGCCATTTACCACATCGACCAGATAGTGCACGCCATTTTCCGTAATCTCCACCTCTGTATCAAATGTTTCCCCAATAAATCCTTTCACCTTCGGAAGTCCTTCTTTCCTGCGCTCATTGGCGTCACTTCTCTCATAGACTCCACGGATAGAAATACCGTCCTCTTTCAGTACCCCTTTTAATAATGAAACGATTGTTTCCTTGAACTGCTCCATACCGAGTGCCAGACATTCCACCACCAGCACATCCTCATACTTGTCAACCACCAGTCCCGGCAAAAAATCCGCTTCCCCGAAAATCACACGACAGGAAGATGTATCCACCGTTGTCTTCCGGTATTCCCAGGCATTCTTTACACGCATACGAAGAAAATTCTCGTTAATCTCCTGATCCGCATGACGGGTCAGCATGCGGATACGGATCTTCGAATTCTGATTGATAAATCCCTTTCCCATCGGATATCCGTCAAAATCATGTACCGTCACCACATCTCCATTGGTAAATGTCCCCACAATCGTATCAATCTCATTATCAAAAATCCATGCGCCACCCGCCTTGATCGTGCGGCCTTCTCCCTTTTTTAAAGTAACAATTGTATGATTCTCCATCTTCTTTTCCTTCCTGTAAATATTTTCTTCATAGAGATACCATGTGCGATGTCGAACATTTGAGGACATATACACAATATCTTCTTTTCGCTGTCCCAGCTTCGTTTTCGTTTGGGACATATGCACAATATTTCTTCTTTTATGTCCCACTTTTATTTTCGTTCGGGACATATACATAATATCTGCACTTCTATATCCCATTTTTAACGCTTTCCGGGACATATCAGTGGAAACTTTTTTTATATATCCCACTCTGACTCTTCTTCGGGACTTTTCAACTTAAAAATCTTCCATATATCCCTGCCCTGTCTATCTTAGAATTTTTTCTCTCAAATATCTTCTATATGCCCTCTCCCTGTCTACCTCAGGACTTTTTCCCTTAAAGTGTACCACAGAATAATTACGTTTTCCAGCACTCCCCATTGTTTTTGAAATCCATAAATGTTATAATGTTGTTAATAAATTAACGAAGTTGTTGCATTTCTGTTCACAACTTCACGCTAAGACATACAAGGAGGTCTTATACGAATGGATTTTTCAGAAGAATACAGACAGAAGCTCGTTTCAGCAGACGAAGCCGTAAAAGTAATCAAATCCGGTGACTGGGTAGACTATGGCTGGTGTACCAACACCGTAGATACACTGGACAAAGCACTTGCCAAGCGTACCGATGAACTGAAGGATATCAACCTGCGTGGCGGAATCCTCTTAAAACCGCTTGCCGTATTTGAGCGCGAAGACGCCGGCGAGCATTTTACATGGAATTCCTGGCATATGTCCGGAATCGAACGTCATATGATCGCACGTGGCTGTGCATTCTACAGCCCGATCCGTTATTCCGAGCTCCCTCGTTATTACCGTGAGCTGGATTGTCCGGATGATGTGGCAATGTTCCAGGTTGCTCCAATGGACAAGCATGGATACTTCAACTTCGGGCCAAGTGCTTCCCATCTTGGTGCAATGTGTGAGACAGCCAGACATATCATCGTAGAAGTCAACGAAAATATGCCGCGCTGCCTTGGCGGAACAGAAAACGGTATACATATTTCCAAAGTCAATGCAATCGTAGAAGGCTCCAATCCTCCAATCGGAGAACTCGGTGCCGGCGGTCCTGCTACCGAAGTAGACCAGAAAGTTGCACAGCTGATCGTAGACCAGATTCCAAACGGTGCCTGCTTGCAGCTTGGTATCGGTGGTATGCCAAACGCAGTCGGTTCCCTGATCGCACAGTCCGACTTAAAGGATCTTGGTGTTCACACAGAAATGTATGTAGATGCATTCGTAGACATTGCCAAAGCCGGAAAGATTACCGGTGCCTGCAAAAACATTGACCGCTACCGTCAGGTATATGGTTTCGGTGCCGGAACCAAGAAGATGTATGATTATCTGGATGAAAATCCAGAACTGATGAGCGCACCTGTCAGTTACACCAACGATATCCGCTCCATCGCAGCACTGGACAACTTCATCTCCATCAACAACTGTGTAGATATCGACCTGTTCGGACAGATCAGTGCCGAGTCTTCCGGAACCAAACACATCAGTGGTGCCGGCGGACAGCTTGACTTCGTTCTCGGTGCTTATATGTCCAAAGGTGGAAAGAGCTTTATCTGCTGTTCTTCCACATTCACGGATAAGAAAGGTGTTATGCATTCCCGCATCCGCCCGACCCTGGCAGAAGGTTCTATTGTCACAGACACCCGTGCAAATACCCACTATGTCGTTACCGAATATGGCATGGTCAATGTAAAGGGATTATCTACCTGGCAGAAGGCAGAGGCTCTGATTTCCATTGCACATCCGGACTTCCGTGATGATCTGATCAAAGAGGCAGACCAGATGCACATCTGGAGACGTTCCAACCGATAAGAACACCGTTTGTTCACAATTTATTCATATTGCAAAAAAACCTCGTTTTTAACGGGGTTTTTTTATAAATTTTACCTCTTGTCTTTACTATCCTTTTTTAGTAATCTATAGTTCGAGTAAAGGAGAGGTAAAGATGAAGAAATTTTTTAGTATTATCAAAGAAAAACTATTCACCAGAGTTGAAAAACAACATTCCGAAGCTTACCTGCGTCGGATCTCATTTCTGAATAAATATTCCCTGCTGTTCCACATGTTGATATCCTGTGGGATCGTATTTATGGTGGAGGTTCTTTCCCGAAGGAGTTTTCTCTCGGCATGTTCCTTCGTTGGGATGCATACCGGTGCATTTTTTTATAATGCCTTTATTGTATTTGCATCCTTAAGCTTTGTTTATCTGTTCCGCAGACGTGCATTCTGGCGGATCATTATCAGCGGTTTCTGGGTGCTCCTTGGAATCATTAACGGATGCATCCTTTCAAACCGTGTAACACCGTTTGGCTTTACAGACCTTAAATGTATCAATGATCTGTTTGCCATGAACAATACCAACTATTTCACGGCAGAAGAAGCTACCATCGTAGTCATCGGGCTTTGTCTGTTCCTTCTGTTTTGTGTTGCGCTCTTCATTAAAGGACCGCGCTATCAGGGCAAGACCCATAAAATTGTTGTAGTAGGTGCCATTGTATCGGTACTGTTTGTCGGTCTTCCTGTTACAACCTCTGCTGCACAGAATGCCAATGTTGTTGCAAGTTACTTCTCCAACATTGCACAGGGATATGAAAACTACGGTTTTATCTATGGATTCTCTTCGAGTGTGGTAGACCGTGGAATGAGCAAGCCGGATGACTACTCCGAGCAGAAAATTGCTTCGATTGAAAAAAATGTAAATGACACAAAAAAAGAAACAACTGTCACCAAAAAGAATGCACCAAATATTATCTGTATTCTTCTTGAATCATTCTGTGATCCGGATGAGATCAAGTTTCTGAATTATAATCAGGATCCGATTCCTACCTTTCACAATCTCGAGAAGAACTACACGAGTGGTTACCTGACAGTTCCGGTTGTTGGCGCAGGAACCGCAAACACTGAGTTTGAAGTTCTCTCCGGTATGAGTATGCAGTACTTCGGAACCGGCGAGTATCCGTATAAAACAATCCTGAAAAAGACAGACTGCGAGAGCACTGCTGCTGATCTGGCTTCCATCGGATATGGAACCCATGCCGTACATAACAATGGCGGTAACTTTTACAGCCGTGTCAATGCCTTTTCCATGATGGGATTTGATACTTTCACCAGCAAGGAACTGATGAACATTCAGAGTTATACGCCAAACGGAAGCTGGGCTACCGATGATATTCTTGTTCCTGAAACAATCAAAACCTTAGATTCCACTCCGAATCAGCCGGACTTTACCTACACCATTACCGTAGGTACACATGGTGATTATCCAAAGACTCCGGTTATCGCAAATCCGGTATATACCGTCAGCGGTGTGGATGATGAAGAAAAGAAAAACCAGTGGACTTATTACGTCAACCAGTTAAATGAAGTAGATACATTCCTGAATGATCTGATTACAGAGCTCTCCAAGAGAGATGAAGATACCATCGTGGTAGCGTTCGGTGATCATCTTCCAACTATGGGTCTGGAAGACTCCGATATGAAATCCGGTGATATCTACAAGACAAAATATGTCACATGGAATAACATGGGATTAAAGAAGCAGGATGCAGATCTGTATGCATACCAGCTGATGGCAAGCATTACGGATTCCACAGGTATTCATGAGGGAACCATCTTAAATTACCATCAGACCCAGATGAACAACACAGACCACACTGCATATCTGGACGGACTGGATAATCTGCAGTATGACATTCTTTACGGAAACCGTTACTGCTATGATGGCAAAGACAAATACCCTGCAACCGACATTGTAATGGGAATTGACGATGTAACTGTATCGGAGACGTCGGATTCCATCGGCGGATCGGAAGTGTTTGTCTATGGAAACAACTTCACCAAGTGGAGTAAGGTATTTGTAAATGACGAGAAAGTCAATACAACCTTCAGCAATTCCGGTTGTCTGATTATTCCAAAAGACAGTGTCAAAGACGGTGATACCATTAAAGTGTGCCAGATGGGTTCCAACAGTACGATTTTCCGTGAATCCAACACGTACACATACAAAGATCCTGCTGTGGAAGAAACCGTTATGGGAACAGAGTCGGACAGCAATACCGAATCTACAGTTTCAGGAAGCCAGAAATAAGCAAAAAAGACCTGCCAGTGATTTATTCACTGACAGGTCTTTTCTTGTCTTAAATCGTCTTCAGCGCATCCACAGCGACATCCAGATACGGATTTTCCATCTCATAGAATGCACCGGCATCCGCAGCTTTCGCATATGCCGGGTCCAATGGCAGTTTGCCTAAAACTCGGGTTCCTTCTTTTGCGGCAACTTCGTCAATGTTGCTCTCTCCAAACAGTGCGATCTTCTTTCCACAATCCGGGCATTTCAGATAACTGAAATTTTCCACCAGTCCAAGCACCGGTATATGCATCATATTTGCCATATGGAAAGCTTTCTTTACGATCATCTGTACCAGTTCCTGTGGAGATGTAACAATAACGATACCGTCCACCGGAAGGGACTGGAACACGGTAAGCGGTACATCACCGGTTCCCGGTGGCATGTCCACAAACAGATAGTCCACATCGCCCCAGACAGCCTCATTCCAGAACTGTTTCACAGCCCCTGCAATCACAGGTCCTCTCCAGACAACCGGTGCCTCTTCATCTTCCATCAGAAGATTGATGGAAACGATTTTGATTCCTTCTTTTGTCTCATACGGATACATTCCTTTTTCGTCACCGACCAGCTGACCGTGTGCTCCAAACATCTTCGGAATGGACGGTCCGGTAATATCGGCATCCAGAATTCCCACTTTATATCCTGCTTTTGCCATCTGTACCGCCAGGGAAGAAGTGACAAATGATTTACCGACACCACCCTTTCCGCTGACCACTCCAATCACATGTTTGATATTGGAATATGCATTCATCGCTTCGAGCATACTCTGCGGATTCTGAGAATTATGGGAACATCCCTCACAGCTTTCTTTGGAACAGGATGATGCTCCGCTGCAACTTGAATTTTCTGGCATAATGATAGCCTCCTTGTTAATTATTTAATGATTTATTTATATAGACTGCCCAGTCTTTGGAATGGGTAGTATATGAAATAAGCTTTTCCGATAATTTTATCTTTGCTGACATAGGTATGATCCCAATATCTGGCATCATAGGAATCATTCCGGTTGTCTCCAAGCACCAGATAACTGTCTTTTGGAACCTCAAACTCAAACGGTCCGGTTGCCTCTGTCCATGTCTCTTTCAGGTAATCCTCCTTCAAAGGAGTCTCAGAGTCATTGATATAGATTTTCGCATCCTCAATGGTAACCTTTTCTCCGGGCAGACCAATCACACGCTTGACGTATTTTTGCGTTTCGTCATCCGGGAACCGGAAAATCACGATATCTCCTCTCTTCGGTTCTGAAAACTGATACGCCAGCCGCAGCCCGAACAGGTCATCGCCCGGTTCAATGGTATGCTCCATCGATCCGGTCGGGACTGTTGCATTGATGATCACGTAATTCTTCAAAACCATCGCCAGCGCGAAGGCTGCCAGCAGAGTGACTACCCAGCTGAGCACTTCCCGCAGAGGCGAAGAAGCTTTCTCCTTTCCCTCGCCCTTTGGATCATTGTCCATCTTTATTTCTTCTGTTGACATTTCTTTTTTCTCTTCCATAATCACTCTACTCTCTTGGTGCAAACCACCAGTCAATAAAATCTTCCCTGCGGAAAACCAGTCCCACAAGTCCCAGATCCACACGTTCTTTCTGTGTCAGGGTCTGCGCAATAAATTCATTCACAGATACATCAAAATCGCCTTCCAGGCACCAGATACAGCTCACTGTCGGCACATTCTCCTGATTTTTCCAGTCATCTACGAACGAACCGCCGAAATCAACAATCTTATTCCAACGATGCTGCGTATTGATAACCCGCTGCTTGATATTCTCATAGATGACCTCCATCATCCGGTGAACTTTCGGGTGATACATCACAGGCTCAAGAATCCTTAAGAGTCGGTGCTTTGGATTGACACGTAGTTCCAGCGTTCCGTTTGCCGTATTCGTCACCATACAGAAAATCTCGTTATCCGGAAACGTTTCCGGCCGCAGATGATACTGATAACGATATGGTACCACACTTTTTATCATATGGAAATCTGCATCCATTTCTTCATATATAACACCCGGACATTCACTGCTTATCACATAGTGCATGCTACCCTGATAAGGCGCCAGAAGCTGGCAGAACAGATCCCGGTTCTTTTCGAATACAATCAGCTGGTATTCTGCCAGAAAACGCCGGAAATCCATAATATGGTTCTGCCTATAATATGTAAACAGCCCCTTGCTGATAAATGCAATCCTTATGCTTTTTCCGGTATAACCCTGAATAATTGTTGCAACCGGAAGTTCAATCTCTCTCCCTTTTAAATAAACTTCCACTGTGACAGCTTTGCCAAGCAGCTGCATCTCTTCTTCATACTCTGTCAGAACCGGCTGCTGTCCGCTGGCAATATACTGGTTCAGTCCCAGCGGATTGGATGCAAAATGTTCTACAATCCGTCTGCCGATCAGCCTGCGCAGCTCCGTCAGATTTTCATCATGCGCCACATCATCCCTTGCCAGCCGCAATGTCAGGAATTTTTTCCGTAAATGCAGATGATACGTCATATGCCTGAGCCACTCCGGTTTTAACCCCAGATCTTTCTTTTCATCGGTCACAAGAAACCCCTGCTGATACAGGCAGGATGTCCCGATCAGTCCCTGATGTTTGGAATTATAAATCCAGATACACCCCTCCATCAGTTCATCCATGATACGAATCGATATGATTCCAAGAATATCCGCGAACGGATTGTCCATGATATGATTCTGTTCCCGCAGCGTCACGCTTTTTTCATCAAAGGAAATCTGAATGGGAAATGGCTGATACAGCATATAGTGCTGTACTGCGTGCACCAGCCTCTGAAGGGACAGATTCTTCGCATATTTCGGCCGTAACACCAGCGTAATTCTGGTTCCGGACTGTTCGCGGTTGGAATTGATATATTCCATTGTTTCCGCCCCTTCTATCCATTTTGCGGTAACCGGTTCTAACGTCTGGCGATCCGTAACATTCCACGCGGTATTTACCGATTTGTCCTTTCTCGACTCAATCAACAGTGCCCGTGCAACCATAAAACCGGAAAGCATACCGACTCCAAACTGCGCCACCGGTTCATAGTGAAGCTGCTGTGTAGAAAAATCCTCGCTCTGATAAAAACTCACTCCGATTTTGGCGACATACTGCTCAATATCCCTGGCATTGATTCCGATTCCGTTATCCTCAAACACCAGACGCTGCGTTTCGGAATTATACTGAATGGAAATTTGAGGAGAATACGGATTTCGCATGGAATTTAAGGCTCTTGCCTCCTCCATCTCCAGAAACTCTGTTCCCCAGCTCCATTCCAGCGCCGCCCTGGTATTGCATGCATCAATGGCATTTTGAAGAAACTCCCGGATATAGGCATCCGGATCTCCGTAAAACTGCGTACTTGCAAAGGTCGATATGATATTTTCCTGATCCATACCTACTTTGCACTGTTTCATAGCTGTTCCTCATTTAATAAAATTGCCTGAACCACAAACCGCTTATCTGCCTGTCTGCTCACACAGGTTGATAAAGTCAGCAGATGACTGTCCACCGAAAGCTGGATTTTGTCCTTTACCTCCGGCGAATTCTTGGATTTTTTCACAATGCTTTCAAGATAACTTACACGTCCCTCTTTCGTTGAAAAGTCATTGGTGTGCAGAATATGTGCATCGTCCGTCTTATATGCCGCAAAAATCTCATACACGAGCACCTTTTCCTTTGTATACACATATATATACGGAAAATTGTTAAAAAATGTCTGGTCTTCATAGTTGTGGAGAGAAGCAAACATTGTGTCATTGCGCATATTGTGCCCATACACGACAGTATCAAAATCCGTAAACTCTTTACTGTTTGCCTTCTCTGTATAAATACATCCAGGATATCCCCTGGTACCATTCATATTGTAATTCAGATAATAGGAATCATCACTCGGATGCTGTAACACCGGATAATCCACCCCGGTTCCCGGAATGTAGATCCATGCGTAAATATCCTGATTGACTCCCTTTAATTTTTTCCAGTTTAAATTTTTCTGTGGAATTTCTATTCCTTTTTGTTCCAGTTCGCTGTCTTCGGTCTGCACTTCCTGTGCCACATTCTCCGTCTCAGTCTGCGTATCTGACGGAATATTGATCTGATTATCATTCACCTGATTCTGCAGATCATTTACCTGGGCAGAAAGCTTTTCATATTCTTTCTGTGCATTCTTCTGAACCATCCAGCTTCTTCCAAATATTATGAGTACCACGATCAATACAACTGCCAGAACAATGGTCAGAATTTTATAGATATTGATCGTTCTGTCGTTCTTTCTCTGTCTTTTCATAAAATAGTTTTCTTTCTTTAAAATTGAGGCAGGGCGGCAGATTCCATTCCACCGCCCTCACGTGATGCCATGCATCACCTATCCATAGACCTACATGCTAAATAAAATTGTATCCAGTGAGATTAATTCTTACGTGCCTTTCTTCCGCATACAACAATACCTGCTGCCGCAAATACTGCAACGAACGGAAGTGCCGGAAGCGCTGCCCCGGTTTTTGGAGATGTCTTATAGGAAACAGATCCGGAAGCTGATGTTCCTTTCTGACTTCCTGCTCCACTTTTGCCATTGACACGGGCAGAAGAACCCTTCGTGGAAGTGTTCCGTACGGAATTCTTTCCATCGGTATAACCATCTGTATAACCGTCGTCATAATCATCCTCGAAACTGTCCTCTCCATCGTCATAAGACTGTGGATAGTTTACTGTCACATTCTGATTTACACTAACCGGATTATACTGATTATTGGTCTGTGAGTTGTTCTGGTTGTTGTTGTTTGTCTGGCTGCTGCTGTTGGAATTGTCATTTACATTGGAATTTGTATTTGATCCCTGGGAATTTTCATCCTTTGACGGATCTGTTGTAACGGCAGGGGTCACATTTGAACTGTACTTTACAACTATAACCGGTGAAAATGAATACAATGTAACCGTGACTTTGCCATTGGAAACGCTGTCCGGCTTTACCGTCTGCCAGCTTCCGCTTTTTAATTTATGTAATACATAAACATTGTCTCCAGCCTTAATTCCACTTGCACAAATCGTTACTTTGATTCCTTTGGATGTATTCGTTGCAGACGGAACACTGATATCAGACATGGCCATGACGGTTGCACTTCCGTTCTGTGCACTTGCCACAGCATTTGCCTGACGGTTTCCCTCGCGGTAAACATCTTTGTCCACATCCTTGAAAGAAACCGTGATAAGCTCATTGTTTGCATTATAACCGCTGCTTTCAACGGTTGTTGCCTTATTCAGCTCATAGGTTCTTTGAACCAATGCCGTATCACTTGTTGGTGATGGATCTGCAAACACGGTTGTGCCCATTGTAAATACCAGCATCATAGCTGTCACAACTCCTGTGAAAATTTTCTTTTTCATCGCAATCTACCTCCTTTCCACGTAATATAAACTGCATGTAACTCTATCTATATCAAGTGCGCGCGCACTGGATACCTTATTGTACGGGTGTATAAAACACCTTCATAATGAGTTCTTCCATGGCATCTTCATCGACATGGTACTCCTCATACCGTTTCCCGTCAATCGGCTTTCCCTCCACCGTTTTTCCGGGAACCGTATACATCTGGTCTTCTGAAAAACCGTAATTCATCAGCTGCTCAATCATACTTGTGAAATCCACACTGGTTACCAGATAATCGGAAACAGAATTGTAAATCTCTGTCACCTGATCCGGGTTTTCTGTGGATACTTTTTTTAATTTATCCATATAGGCAACAATATACTGTTCTTCGCGCTGCAGACGCTTTGTTGCACTGTCATATTCTTCGGTATCCCTTCCATGCAGGTAATAATAAGCCTGCGTCCCATTCAGGGTTACTTTTTGCCCTTTCTTCAAATTCACACCGGCTTTTGGAAACGAAATATCCTGCTGTACAGTCACTTCCACTCCTCCCACAGCATCATTCATCTGTGGGATTCCCCCCATATTCATCGCAAGATAACCGCTGATCGGAATATTTTGAAACAGGCCGGAAACCGCATCCACGGTTTTGCTGCAGCTGAGGCGCTTACCGTCCCCGAATGCATGCTGCAGACAGATCTGAGTTTTAAGCGGTCCCATATCAATACCTTCTTCATCACACAATTCGATATCTGCCATCGTGTTTCGATTGATGGAAATGACCTGTAGCTGCTCTGTTTTGTTGTTTACAACAAGAAGAAACAGTGCATCGGACTGCCCGCCCTGGGTATAATCGCTGCTTTGCTGTACCGGACCATTGATATCAACCCCCATCATGAGGTAGGTTTTGATATCTGTATTATACAAATACTCTTTTCCCTCATAAGTGACCACACCCTCCTGCCACTTTTCCTGACCGGAATCCTGTGTGGTATCTGTCTGCCCCGCAACCTGCTGCTCATAAGAATTTTCTGTATCATCCGCAATGTGGGAGCCGGTATTTTCCGCCTTCGTTTTGGCCCCTACCACAATCACAAGTGCAAGGATCACCACCATCATTCCGGACATAAAATACAATGCATTATGAAGTTTTGTCGATGGTTCATGCATTCTTCTCATGATGTTCTCCGTAATTTCCATAATAGCTGCCATAGTAGCCGCCATAGTAGCCACCCTCATAGCCGCTCTTCTTCATCCGTACTTTGTTCAGTACCGCACCAAGTACCCTCACTCCGGAAGCTTCCATCTGCTTTTTGACCGTCTGGATCAGACGTCCGCTTGCCATGCCCTGGGCAATAACAAGAATCGCACCATCACAGTGTTTTGCGATCACTGCTGCGTCGATTGCGGCTCCGATCGGTGCACAGTCAAGCAACACATAATCAAAATGTTCTTTTGCAAAATTAAGCAACTCGGTAAAATATTTTTTTTCCAGAATTTCTGTCGGGTTTGGTACAGACGGTCCTGCAAAAATCATAAACAGTCCCGGAATCGTTGTTCCGTATAATACATCTTCAAGTTTTTTTTGTCCAGAAAGGAAATGGGATAATCCGTAGATTTCCCTTCCATCCGAAGCCACTGCCCGTAATCGTCCCACGTATACAGATTTACGCATATCGGTATCGATCAGCAATACACGTTTGCCGGATTCCGAAAAAGAACGTGCCAGATCCATCGTCACGGTACTTTTCCCTTCGTTCGGCATGGCAGACGTCACAACGATGGTGCAGATATCATCTCCGCAGAACTGGATATTGGTTTTTAATGCCCGGAGTGATTCTTTCATCGTATAATTTTGTTTTTTCAGATTCTCAAATGTTACCGATTTCATTTCTTTTTCTTCCTTCTCTTACGCTTGCGCTCTTTTTCCCCATCGTATTCGGCTTCTTCCAAAGGAAGCGTACCAAGAACATTCAGCCCCAGCTTCCTTTGTACATCATCTGCATTCATAATCGTATCATTGAACAGATAAGCCACCACAATAACCGCAATCGCCAAAAACATGCCAAGTATTCCTCCGACCGCCGTATTTTTCATGATATTCGGGCTGACCGGTTCTCCGTCGGAATATCCCTTTTGAATGATATTCGGTGCATCCTGATCCATTTTCTGTTGGATAAAGGCCACACTGACACGCGCAATCTCATCCGCAATCTTTTTTGCCATGGATGGGTTTGCATCGCGCACCGTAATCTCGAGGATTCGCGAGTTGGAAGGATTATTCAGGGTAACTTTTTTCTTCAGGGAACTGTAGGTCTCGTCCAGTCCGAGATTCTCAATTACCTGCTCAAGCACGGGACGCCCCTCTACGATAACCATATAATCGTTTGTCAGACTTGTACCTGTCTGTATATCCGCAAGACTTGTAATCGACATGCTTTTGGACAATACATAAAACTGGGATGTTGACTCATATTGCGGCACCATTACAAACCTGCTGATACAATATGCGGTCACGGCTCCGATAATCAGTGCAAACAACACCCATTTCCAGAAAGAAAGGATCTCTAAAACGAGATCTTTCAGATCAATTTCAATTTCATCATCATTTTCAATTACAATACGTTCCTGTTGTAACTGCTGCTCCATATCAATGCTCCATTACTAACTATTTCATTTCTCCGGTCAGAATCTTTGCCGGATGATTCACCAAAAGCTGATCCGCATATTCCCTGCCAAATTTTTTTTCAATCAGCTCATAGCATTTTCCCATATGATTGGCACGGTTTTTTATTCCATGACTGTCCGATGCAATCGCATCCACACATTCTGCCTTCAGCATCTTTTTACAGTATTTCTTTGGACCCATACCCTCAAGTCCGAGTACCGCATCCGCATTCACCGTAATCCATGCCCCAAGATTGCGCAGCTCCTCTGCCAGCTGCAAATCCGCAAGTGCTCCATACCGCTCCACATGTGCAAATACCGGAATATATCCGTGCAGAACCAGTTCCTGCGTCATCTGGTAAATATAGGCATATTCACTGTCGTGCGAATACTCACACAACACATACCGCGAGCCGGCCATTGTCCGGCATCTGCCACTGTCAAGTGCCTCGACAATATGACTGTTCACATGGTATTCGGTGCCCAGTGCAAGATAAATTCCAAGTTTCTGTGCATACGGCTCCAGAATACGGAAATGTTCTTCAATTTCTTCCTTCGGATAAGCAAACATGCCGTGCCGGTAATGCGGTGTCAGGATCATTGCAGAAATGCCCTGCTCTTTTGCTGCCTCAAGCATCGCCACAGATTCTTCTATTGTTTTTGCTCCGTCGTCTACTCCGTACAGAAGGTGACAGTGAATATCGATCATGGTTTTCCTTGCCTTTACTTTTTTATACTTTATTATACTATATCGACCATTTTCTTGCAATCTTTGAGCCGTTTTTCCCTCTTTTGACACAACTTTTTGTATTTCTCGGATTTCCACAATTGATTTCCCGGCAAACATAGCGTATAATGGTCATGAAAAGCGAATAACACTTGACAAACTTCGGTTTTCGGGGTACGCTTATATGAGTCCATATAAGGACGGTACAATATTTGACCATCAGGCTCAGGCGGTGAGAGTACCGCACGCATAAACAAGTAGGTTTTATTCTCTGAACTGTCAGTATTACAGCTCAGTATGTCATAGATTTCATTGATCTGTTTTTTACAGCAAGCGCGATTGTCCAGCGCAGGGATTTGTTTTCACAACATGACATGCTGCCTGTTGAAAACGCAGTACAGCAGATGCGGACTATTTGGATCAGGAATTCCTGCGGAGGGTTCCGGTATCCGTCGTGTGCTCACACCCCTGCCGGAGAGGTTAAACTCCGGAACTGCCTAGCAAGTCCGAATACAATTGAACAGAACAAACATATATTTATCTAAAAACCCTATGCATAATGCATAGGGTTTTTTGTTTCTTCTTTTCTGTTGTCCATTACAAAGTAATGATTCCAAGTGCATTGAATACCGAACTGAATAAAATCAACAGTACCAGTATCGGTGCAACATACTTGATCAATACAATATACAGTTTCTTACTCTTAAATTTCTGTGTGGAAGATTCCACTTCATCCGTAATCGTCTCTGGTTTCACAATAAAACCGACAAATACACAGGTCAGGAATGCCACAATCGGCATAAGGACACTGTTGGATATAAAATCGAAGAAATCCAGAATACTCATTCCGTGAATCGAAAAACCGCTCCAGATTCCAAATCCAAGAGAAGACGGAATTGCCATCAACACCGTATAAACGGTTACACAGACCGTAATAAATTTACGGCTCTTTTTTGTCTTATCCACGAAAATGGAAACCACTGTCTCCATCAGGGAAATGGACGATGTCAGTGCAGCAAACAATACCAGCACAAAAAATACCGTTCCGATCAGGTGTCCTCCCGCCATACTGTCAAACACTTTTGGCAGTGTAATAAACATCAGTGTCGGTCCTGCCTTCAGCGATGCCTGATCTCCACCGGAAAACACAAACACGGCCGGTACAATCATCAGTCCTGCCAGAAATGCAATTCCGGTATCAAAGATTTCGATATTCCGCACACTGCTCTCTATATCCTCATTTTTCTTCATATAGGAGCCATATGTAATCATAATGCCCATCGCCAGCGACATGGAATAAAACAGCTGTCCCAGTGCCGCCAGGAAAGCATTCGCACTGATCTTGGAAAGATCCGGCTTTAAGTAGTAGACAATTCCTGCCCCTGCTCCCGGACGGGTCACAACAAATACCGCAATAATAACGGAAAGGACTACCAGAAGCGGCATCAGCACTTTGCTGATATTTTCAATTCCTTTATTTACGCCAAGCAGAATCACAACCGAAGTGGCAAGGATAAAAAATACCAGCCACATCACCGGTTCCCCGGTCCTTGCAATAAAATTTGAAAAATAATCATCTGCTGCCGCTGCATTTCCGCTTCCTGTAAGAAATGCCCATGCAAATTTGATGACCCATCCACCGATCACACAATAATACGGAAGAATGATAATCGGCACAATACTGGCAAGAATTCCAATGAAACCGCACTTTTCATGCAGTGTGCTGAATGCATACAGTGCACTTTTCCCGGTTTTTCTGCCCAGTGCAATTTCTGTGATCATAAGTGCAAATCCAAACGTAACCGCAAGGATCACATAGATCAGTAAAAAAGAACCTCCACCGTATTTTGCGGCAAGGTAAGGAAACCTCCACAGATTTCCAAGTCCGACAGCAGATCCCGCAGCGGCAAGAATAAAGCCCATTTTGCTGGAGAAACTGCTGCCATGTTTTTTGTGTTCGTTCATAACAGCCCCCTTAATCATAGTTTCAGGAGGCAGACCGTTTATAATTTAAACCGATATCCGACTCCCCAGATGGTCTCGATGTACTGCGGCTTGTTCGTATTCATCTCAATCTTCTCTCGAATCTTTTTGATGTGTACGGTAACCGTTGCAATATCACCGATAGATTCCATATCCCATATTTTACGGAACAATTCCTCTTTTGTAAATACATGATTTGGATTCTCTGCCAAAAAAGTCAGCAAATCAAACTCTTTTGTCGTAAACTGTTTCTCTTCTCCATTGACCCATACCCGGCGCGCCGTCTTGTCTATTTTAATGCCCCGGATCTCAATGATATCATTTTGTGGCATATTGCTGCCGATCAGTCGCTCATACCGTGCCAGATGTGCCTTCACGCGGGCTACCAGTTCACTCGGGGAAAATGGTTTTGTCACATAATCATCTGCCCCCAGTCCGAGCCCGCGAATCTTGTCAATATCATCCTTTTTTGCGGAAACCATAAGGATTGGTGTATTCTTTGTCTCACGGATCTTTTTACAGATTTCAAATCCATCCACTCCCGGAAGCATGAGATCTAAGATAAACAGATCAAACTCCTCATGCAGGGCTCTTTCGAGTCCTTTGGTCCCGTCATTTTCAATTTCCACTTCAAAGCCACTCAGTTCCAGATAATCTTTCTCCAGATCTGCAATAGCCACTTCATCTTCAACGATCAGTATTCTGCTCATTTGCTGTTACCTCCTGATATTTGCGTATTACAAAGTACATGGTAGTGCCGGAATCTTCTTTGCTGGTTGCCCAGATTTTCCCTCCATGATCCTCTATGATCTTTTTTACAATGGAAAGTCCGATTCCGCTGCCACCGGTTGCCGAATTTCTCGAAGCATCTGTCCGGTAGAACCGGTCAAAAATATATGGCAGATCTTTCTGGGCGATTCCCCTTCCATTGTCTTCGATTTCTACCTGAATAAAATCCCCGACATCCTTAATCCGGATGTTGATGAATTTTTCCGTTTTATTCATATATTTTACGGAATTTCCTATAATATTATTGATTACTCTGCGCAGCTGCTCCGGATCTGCAATAATCTGGGTATCCGGTGTTGCATAATTAAAATAGGACAGGGCAATCCCCTTTGCCTCCAGATCCAGTCCGATTTCTTCCACACAATCCTTAAAATATGCGGCAACGTTCAGCTTTGCAAAATCATATGGAATACGGTTGGTGTCGATCTTGGAATACAGTGTCAGTTCATTGATCAGTGTATCCATCTCATTTGCTTTGTTGTAAATGGTACGGATATACTTATCTAATTTCTCCGGCGTATTGGCTACTCCATCCATGATGCCTTCCGAATAGCCCTTTACCGCCGTAATCGGTGTTTTCAGGTCATGGGCAATGTTGCTGATCAGCGTGCGGTTTTCTTTTTCGTTGCTTAGTTTTTCCTCTGCATTATCTTTTAAGCGCTGACGCATCTGTTCAAAGGTCGTGCAAAGTTCCCCGATCTCATCGTCGCCTCCGGTATCCAACGCAAAATCGAGATTTCCTTCTTTGATATTTTCTGCCGCAACGCGCAGTTTCTGGATCGGTGTAATCATGCTCCGGTAGATCCACACAATCATCATGATCGCTGTCAGTAACAGAATGATTACCACACAGATAATCCCCCATAAAATAAACTGGCGGATCTCCTGCCCGGTAGCATCAAAAGACGTGACTATATACGCCGTACATTTTTCTCCCGAATCCAGCTTAAAATCTGCCTGTTTTACCAGAATTTCATCGTCCCGGTCGATATATTTGTCCACTCCCTGTTTCGAACTGTTTGCCCCATATACCGGAAGTTCCGAAAGAATCTTTTCATTATCACTTCCCCCATTGAAAGAAATATTCTCCCCGATTCTTACCACCAGATAGGAATATTTCTGTTCCAGGCTCTCATTGATCTCACTAAGATACGAAACGTCCTCCATTTTTGAAGGAGATAACTTTATGGTCTTTTTGATCTTTTCAAAATCCGGTGCAGTATAACGGTTTAACATCGGTACAGAATTGATAATACTATAGGCATCCGCATTCTTAATTCCATACGTCTGCTCGATCACATGCGACTGAAAATTACAATAGGCGCTGATCGTGGCAATCGCCAGGATCGATGGCACAAAGATAATAATACAGAACGAAATGATCAGTTTGGTTTTTATCTTCATTCGTATTCCTTCCCTGTAAAAAAATAAGACACAGAACAAACTCTGTGTCTTATTATATCATTCTTTTATAAAAAATTATGTAAACTTTTCATAAATTAAAGGTACTTCTTTAAAGCCTCTGCCTTGTTTGTTGCCTCCCATGGGAGATTTAAGTCATTGCGTCCGAAGTGACCATAAGCAGCTGTCTGACGGTAAATCGGACGGCGCAGATCCAGCATCTTGATAATTCCTGCCGGACGAAGATCAAAGTTCTCACGTACAATCTTTACCAGCTCATCATCTGCGATCTTTCCTGTACCGAATGTATCAACCATGACAGAAGTAGGCTGTGCAACACCGATGGCGTAAGATAACTGAATCTCACACTTATCAGCAAGACCTGCTGCAACAATGTTCTTTGCAACATAACGTGCAGCATATGCTGCGGAACGGTCAA
>ERZ826016.1306-NODE-1306-length-23998-cov-3.382575_pt1 | contig 23998 bp, 16 predicted proteins | sample MGYA00519872_ERZ826016 | MGnify/ENA primary metagenome ERZ826016 (study PRJEB31778, sample SAMEA3449218) | human gut metagenome | biome: human gut; feature: human-associated habitat; material: faeces | place: United Kingdom | collected 2010/2012 ... | reverse complement strand
CATGGCCTTCACGCGGATTAGGAACTGGTTTACTCGATTTTGCTAGCCTGCCTAAACCACGAGCTCATCATCGCGCTTCTTTATGGAAGGAAGATCCGGTTACCTACATCGGTACTTATCCGAAACAAAACTATCTTTCACCGGACGCATGGGATATTTGGAATTATGAACCGGGACAAGAAATACGCGTAGTCTGTTATACGAATGCTCCACAAGCTCGTTTACTGCTTAACGGAAAAGTAGTAGGAAAGATGAAACAGTATGATAAAAAAAATGGTATTATACATTGGGATATTCCTTATGAATCCGGAGAGTTGCGTGTCGAAGGTTGTGATGACAATGGGCAGATTTTATCATCTTATGTAATCAAATCATCGGAACGCCCTTATGCCATTCGTGTACGAGCAGACCGTGATTTATCATCTGTCGGGCAAACAATACTGCATTTACTAGTGGAAATTGTAGATGAACATGGTGTATTAGTTAAGCTGGCAGATAATGAAATAACTTGTCACGTGGAAGGGCCTGCCCGCTTGCTTGGACTGGAAAATGGTAATAACAGGGATATGTCCGAACATCGTGATAACTCTCAGCGAGTTTGGCATGGAAAGTTATTAGCATATGTCCAAACGACAAAGGAAAACGGACAAATATGCATCCGTTTTACTTCCCCACTTTTAGTGAAGGATGAAATTGTATTAAATATTAATTAAAAATTACATGATACTAATTCATTTCAAAAGTCTTTAATGACATTAAACTGTATATGCTTTAAAATAGAAAATAATGATAGGTAATTAGAAAAGGTAAAAGAATTGTTTTTGGGATTTTATCTGTATTGATTAGTTATGGTATAATAAATAATTTTTGTTAATATGAATAGTATAAAAAAGAAACATTTTCTTTATAATAGAGAGTATTTCTTGCATGGTCCTTGATTTTATTTACTGAAAAAGGGAACTGTCAAGTGAAAGATATAGAGAGGGGTGGCGAATGGTCAAGTCAATAATCTATACGAATGTTTAACTATTAAATTTGTTATACAAATGAAAACAAAAAGAGACAGATTCAATCTGTTTGAGAAGAGATGGTCAATACTGTTTCTCTTATTTATGGTGAGTGTCGCTTCGTTTGCGATGTCCGACCAGTCACCGGCAGCTGTTCGCGGCCGGGTAATTGATTCCAATGGTGAGGCTCTTATTGGTGTATCGGTTCTGGTACGTGGTACGCAGAAAGGTACCATTACAGATAGTGGAGGTAATTTTTCTATTCCGGGTGTATCTGTCGGATCTGTTCTAGAATTCAGTTATATCGGTTTTGTCAAGACTGATAAGAAGTTTGATGGAAAGGAGATGACAGTCATTATGCTGGAAGACAATACCTCATTGGATGAAGTTGAAATCGTGGCTTTTGGAACTCAGAAGAAAGAAAGTGTAATTGGTGCTATTACTACTATTGCTCCGGCTGAGTTGAAAGTACCGTCCAGTAATTTGACAACTTCTTTTGCCGGACGTATGGCGGGTATGATTTCTTATCAGCGTAGCGGAGAACCGGGCGCTGACGATGCTTCCTTTTTTATTCGTGGAATCACTACATTCGGTTACAATCAGAATCCTCTGATTTTGATTGATAACATTGAGTTGACTACTGCCGATCTGTCCCGTCTGAATACGGACGATATTGAAAGTTTTTCAATTATGAAAGATGCTACTGCCACAGCCCTTTATGGAGCACGTGGTGCAAATGGCGTGATTTATGTGAAAACAAAAGAGGGACGTAAGGGAAAGGCAAAACTAAATATCAGAGTTGAAAATTCAGTCTCACAGGCTACAAGAGAGATAGAACTTGCCGATCCTGTTACTTATATGCAATTGTATAATGAAGCAATTGTTACCCGTGACCCGAGCCAGCCGATTTATTTCTCGGAGGACAAGATTGCCAATACGGTTCCCGGTTCAAATTCACTTATATATCCGGCTACCGATTGGAAAAAGGAGTTGCTGAAAGATTTCACTATGAATCAGCGTGCTAATGTAAATATTAGCGGTGGTGGTGATGTAGCACGTTATTATGTGGCAGCTTCATTTTCACAAGATAATGGAATCTTGAAGCAAGATGGAAATAATAACTTTAATACCAACATTAATTTAAAGAAGTATACACTAAGATCGAACGTAAATATTGATATTACAAAAAACACGAAATTACTTGTACGTTTGAGTGGAGCATTCGATAATTATTCCGGTCCGGTAACTTCAGGAACTCAACTATATAATATGGTAATGAAAGCTAGTCCGGTATTGTTCCCTGCCAAATATCCGGTTGATGCTGAGCATCAATATGTAAAGCACACACTTTTTGGAAATGCGAGTGACGGAGTCCTTTACTTGAATCCTTATGCTGAAATGGTACGTGGTTATAAAGAATATGAACGTTCGAATCTAGGTGCCCAGATCGAACTGAAGCAAGACCTTAAATTTATAACCGAAGGACTATCTGCCCGATTGATGATCAATGCGTCCCGTATCTCTTATTATGAACAGCCCCGTTCGTACAGTCCGTATTATTACGGATTGTCAACTTATAACCAGTATACAGGAGAATATAGTATCGATATGTTGAATTCGGAAGGACCTAACAAAGGTACTGAGTATTTGACTTATGATACAGGTAAGGGAAGGAAGGAGCTAACTTCGGCAACTTATATAGAAGGGGCTTTGAACTATGCGCACGATTTCAAAAAACATGGTGTCGGAGGATTGTTGGTTTTACAGATAAATAATCGTAAATATCCCAACTCTTCCACGTTGCAAGGCTCGTTACCTTACAAGAATATTGGTCTTTCAGGACGTTTTACTTACAGTTATGATAAACGTTATTTTTCAGAGTTCAATTTTGGATATAATGGTTCGGAACGTTTTGAAAAGAATAATCGTTGGGGATTCTTTCCGTCATTTGGTTTGGGATGGATGATTTCAAATGAGAAATTCATGGAACCATTGCAAAATACCATCTCTAAATTGAAACTTCGTGCATCTTATGGTTTAGTCGGTAATGATAATATCGGGAGTGAACGTTTCTATTATTTGTCCGAGATTTCAATGAACTCTTCGGCAGTTGGTGCCAGTTTCGGATATGAAAAAGGAGCTTATAGTAGGAATGGAGTTTTGGTGACTCGTTATGCCAATCCGGAAATTTCATGGGAAAGAGCTACTAAAGTGAATTATGCCTTGGAACTGAGTTTGTGGAATGAGTTGAATATGACGCTTGAATACTATACAGAACATAGAAAGGATATTCTGCAATCGCGTGCTACCATTCCTAATTCTATTGGATTAAAAGCAACTCCGTCTGCTAATATCGGAGAAGCAAAAGGCAACGGTGTCGATCTGGCCCTCGATTATAATAAGATAATAGGCAAAAAAGGATGGATTCAAGCACGTGCCAACTTCACATATGCGAAAAGCAAATATACTGCTTATGAAGATTTAAATTGGGGATATCCTTGGAAAAGTCGTATAGGGCATCCAACAACCCAAACCTATGGATACATTGCTGAAGGTCTCTTCATTGATGATGCTGATGTTGCTAATTCTCCTAAGCAATTTGGTACTTATGGTGCGGGCGATATCCGTTATCGTGACTTGAATGGAGATAATGTGATTACAGAAGCGGATAAGGCTCCTATCGGATATCCTACTAGTCCTGAAATCATATATGGTTTCGGTCCGAGCTTTGGTTTTAACAATTGGGATTTTTCATTCTTCTTCCAAGGGTCTGCACGTTCCTCCTTTTTCTTGAGTTATAGTGCAATGTCACCTTTTTTTAAGGGAAGTAGTGGTAATATGACAACAGTCAACAATTTAGCTAAAATAATTGCTGATAATCATTGGTCGGAAGATAATAAGGACGCCAATGCACTTTGGCCTCGTTTATCTACCTATTCTATCAGTAACAATAACCAAACCAATACTTGGTTTATGCGTAACGGTGCTTTCTTGCGTCTGAAACAAGTGGAAATAGGATATACATTACCGAAAAGATTATTATCCAAGTTAGGTGTCAACAATTGCAGGTTCTACTTGTCGGGAACCAATCTGTTCTGTGTATCCAGTTTCAAAGACTGGGATGTTGAAATGGCCGGTAACGGTTTGGGATATCCATTGCAACGAGTATATAACATAGGCCTTAATTTAACTTTTTAAATGCTTGAAGATATGAAATTGATAAAACAAATTATATTTATAGCACTTGTTACAGTTACATCCGCGTGTAATGATTATATTGATGTAGTACCTGACAATGTAGCGACTTTGGACAATGCTTTCGCATTGCGGAATGAAGCGGAAAAATATCTTTTTACTTGTTATTCATACCTGCCAAGGCATGGTAATGCTATCTATAATCCAGCCTTTTTCGGAGGAGATGAGTTGATTCCTGGTAAAGACTATGCTGATGCTTTATATGCATTTAAATTAATTTCCGGAAAACAGGGAATCTCGACTGTATATATGGACTTCTGGGATGGTTTTAACGGTGGGCAAATGCAACGGAGTAGCGGTGATGGGAAAGGTGTTTATGCTGCAATTCGTGACTGTAATATTTTCCTTGAGAATATAGAACGTGTACCGGATATGACGGAAGAAGAACGTCAACGTTGGATTGCCGAAGTAGAGTTCCTAAAAGCCTATTATCATTTTTGGTTAATAAAATTGTATGGGCCTATCATAATTGTCGATAAGAATCTGCCGATTGATGCCGGTATAGAGGAGGTCAAACAATATCGAAATACTTTAGACGAATGTTTTACTTATGTTGTTGATTTGTTGGATAAGGCTATTGAAAATGAATATCTCCCAAACAGAATAACTAATGAAGCTGAAGAATTAGGGAGAATAACACGTTTGATTGCCAAAGCTGTAAAATGTGAAGTATTGATAAATTGGGCAAGTCCATTGTTTAATGGAAATACACTGTATGCAGGAATGAAGGACAACCGTGGTATTGAGATTTTCAATCCAAACAAAAGCGAGGAAGAAAAACGTCAACGTTGGATCGCTGCTCGTGATGCTTGTTTGGATGCCATTCAGTTTGCAGATGAGTTAGGATACAAATTATATTATTATACTCCGGGAGAATATCCAGGACTCAGTGAAGAAACTATAGCCAAACTAAATATCCGTATGGCAATTACTGATAAATGGAACACAGAAATTATTTGGGGGGATGCCAATTGCTGGGTAGGAAAGCAAGAAAGAGATTTAGCTCTTCATTCGTTGCCACGTGATCTTGATATTAATAAGGTGAAGAATACGACACAGCGTAGCAACTATGCCGTGCCTTTGAAAATTGCCGAACAATTTTATTCTAAAAATGGAGTACCTATCAAAGAAGATAAGAAATGGGATTATAAAGTGCGTTATAATCTTCGTCAAATTACGGAAAATGAAAAATATCTTCTTAAAGAAGGAGAAACTACCTGTCAATTAAATTTTGATCGTGAGATCCGTTATTACGCTTCAATTGGATTTGACCGTGGTATATGGTTCGGACAAGGAAAAACAGACGATAATTCTTGTTATTATGTCCAAGGACGATTTGGAGAAGCTGCGGCTAATGCTGTTTCAAGTTCGTGGAATTATACTGGACTATGGCCTAAAAAGTTAGTTCATTTTAAGACCGTTATTTCTGAAGGAACAAATGGACATACTCCGGTAGAATATCCATTTCCTATTATTCGCTTGAGTAGTTTGTTTTTGTGGTATGCTGAAGCATTGAACGAGAGCGGAGAAGCGGATTTAAATAAGATATTCGAATATGTTGACATTGTCAGAAAACGTGCCAGCCTAAAAGGAGTTGTCGAATCATGGCAAACATATTCCACGAATCCAGAGAAACTAAACACCTTAAACGGACGGAGAGAAATTATACAACAGGAGCGTTTGATAGAATTGGCATTTGAAGGTCAGAGATATTGGGATATGCGTCGTTGGTTACGCGCTCATACGGAGTTCTCTAAGCCATTAACCGGTTGGAATTTAAAAGGTGAGATTCCTGAGGACTATTATAATGAAAAAACTATTGATCCACTTGTTGTGACTCCAACCTTTCGAATTAAAAATTATTTTTTTCCACTTAGTGAAATAGAAATGAAACGGAATACAAATTTGCTACAAAATTATGGTTGGTAAAACATAAAAAACAATGATTATGAAAAAGATAATTTTACTCGGTTCATTCACATTACTATTAAGTTTATTATTTGTCTGTTGTAGTGATGTAGATGTTAATGCTCCCAGAGGCGTTGGAGAAATACCAGTTCAAATTGATATTAATACAGTTAGAATAAAAGATATGAGCGGGAGTTCTTATATTTATTATGAACGACCGGATGATAGAAATTTAAAGTATATTCAAGCAGTCTATACACTCGAAGATGGAACAGAACGAAAGTTTAATGCTTCATATTTCACTGATTCAATCATTGTAAACGGATTTCCAAAAGAAGGAGAATATGATGTGAAACTGTACTCGGTAAGCTACGATGAGATGCGTTCTGAACCGGTAACAGTGAAAGTACATCCTCAAAAACCTCCCTATAAGAAAGTTTTAACAGACTGCAAAGTGGAAAATACATTCTCGGGATTCCGTTTTACGTCACACGACGAAGTTGGTTCTGATTTATCCATTATTTTCTTGGAACAAAATACAAATGATAAATGGCAAGAAATAAGTGCTTACTACACGCGGAAATCTCATAATTTGTTACATGTAGTTAGAGGAATGGATTCAAAGGAGACAAAAATTGGGATTTATGCTATAGATAAGTGGGGGCATAAATCGGATACCACTTATGTGACGGTAACGCCTTGGTATGAAATCGAAATTCCTAAAAAAAATCCATTATGGAAGGATTTGAAATTACCAGGAGATGCTGAAATGCATTCTTGGAGTGGTGGAAGTGTCAGTGTAGACAAACTATGGGATGGCATAACTGTAGCTGCAGCAGGAGTAAATGCATGGCAAACCTGTTATCATACAATACCTGGTAATGGACTTCCCAAATGGACTTCCATTGATTTAGGTACTAAATATATATTTTCACGTGTTGTATTCCATTGGCGTGGAGGTTCAACTGATGTTTCCTTTAATAGCTATTCTCCGAAAACCTTAGAAATATATGCAAGTAACAATCCTACAATGAGTGGTGAATGGGATGATAGTTGGATAAAACTTGCAACATTTAATATTGTTCGTGAAGATGGCAGTCAAACACCACAATCAGACATGGCACTAACAGCCAATGAAAAACAACAAGCAATAGATGGATATAATTTAGACTTTCCTACTGGACTTGCTGCATATCGGTATATTCGGCTTAAAATACTTAACACATATGGAGGGCTTGATTATGCAGCAATTGGAGAAATGACATTATATGGGCAAGAACCGGAAGAATAATAAAATCTAATTAGATATGAAAACATTATATATAATAAAGACCAATTTAATAAGTTTCATATTGCTTGCTGTTGTATCAGCGTGCGGAGGAATGGATGAAACTTACAAAGATTTTATAGGAGATAAACCAATTGTGTATCTGGCGAGAAACGAGTCGGATTCAATAAAGGTGCAATACGGGCGTGAAAGAGTGAAAATGACTATACCACCAGCAATGGACCCCAGAATTGAATATGTCAAAGTAACTTGGAACAATGGTATGCATGAGAAGAAGGTCCCGGTTGTTTATAAAGAGCCGACAATATTCATTATTGATGAGAACCTGCCGGAAGGAATGTATGACTTTGTTATCACCAATCATACGGAAGATGGTTTGTATTCTATTTCAGCATCAGCAACAGGGGAAACCTACGGAGCAACCTATGAAAGTTATTTGCGAAATCGTAACATTCAAAAGATTGAAGTAGATATGGTAACGAGCGACATAACACTTCACTTTCCGATGTTAAGTGATAGCATCATTAAGGGGACAGAAATGAAGTGGATGAAAGACGGCATCGAGAAAACTGAATATTTTCCTAATACGGAGGATAATATGATTTCGATTGAGAATTTTCCTTTTACTGATGAAGAAATAGGAGAATTCCAGTATCGGGTACACGTCCTGCCCAATAAGGATGCCATAGACGTATTTTATAGTGAGTGGCAAACCTGCCGTTTTCAGGTAAAGGAAGAAGTGATACCGGCGTTGATTGAATCTGTGGATTGGAATATTACGACTTCATATCCGACTCTGGTAGATGGAAACAACGGAGCTGCAGAACTCTCAATTGACGGTGATCCAAAGACTTTCATGTCATTAAGCAAACCTGGTAAAAACGGCATATCACCAGAAACTGTTTGTTATTTTGTCGTAGATATGCAAGATGAAACTAAATTCGATTATATTGAATGGTATCATAGAGGTGGTAATATGCAATTAGGATTAAGAGCTTGGGGAATAGCGGTCTATGGTAGCCATGATAAAAATGTATTTACTAAAATCAGAGAAGACATCGATATTCCAGGTGAAACAGATAAGACTGTAATGAATGCCATATTAAGTTTACCGGAATCAACTTATCAATACCTTAAAATAGAATTTACTCGTTGGGATAAACAAAATAATAACTCTATTCAAGTAGGAGAATTTAAGCTTGGATATTCAAAAACGTTGACAGGAAAAGGAGTTGGTATGATATTGTAAAAGTGTAAAATTTAACAAAAAGGTAGAGTAGGCGAGAATGTAGTAGTTCCGCCTACTTGTAACCTGTAATATGAATTAGTCCACTCCGTATTTTTACACTTCTTAAGAATCTCTTGACTAGTTATAAAAAAGAGTGACGCTATCACATACGGATAACGTCACTCTTTGCTTCTTATGGCGTCATAATCCTGACCGGATATCGACACTCTTTTTTCTACTTCAATAAAAACTCATCAATTGCTTTCTTGTAAGTTGCTTTGTCTGCAGCTCCGCGGAAAAGCTGGGGATCTCCTTTCATGGGGATGAATACGAACAACGGAATACTTGTTGCATTGAACAGGGCAGCCAGTTCTTTCTGCTTATCTACATTTACTTTGTAGATTACGATTTTCCCGGCATATTCTTTTGCCAATTCTTTCATAATAGGAGCTGTTTGGCGGCAAGGTCCACACCAGTCGGCATATAAATCGATAATGGCAGGCTTGTCGCCTTTGTATTTCCACTCTTTTGACTTTTCATAATCGAAGACGTCTTTCAGAAACATTTCTTTATTCATTACGACGACTTCTCCGTTGTTACCTGTTACTTCTTTTTTACCTTGTTTGGCTTCAGCTCTGTCATTGAACGCGTATACGATTACGCTTACCATGACGAGTGCTACCATGACTAATACTTTCTTCATTCGTTATTTATCTTTTTATGTATAATGCCGTTCTATTACCCCTTGTAATTCACTGCTATGAATTACACCGGAATGTCTCCATACCGCTTCTCCATTTTTGAACAGGATAAAGGTTGGTACAGCTTGTATGCGATATTTTGTAGCCAAGTCTTCATGTTGGTCAACGTCTATCTTGACAATACGGGCCTTATCACCTACAACTAATTTGAGTTCTTCCAGAACGGGTTTCATTGCTTTACATGGTCCGCACCATTCTGCAAAGAAATCAACTAAAACGGGCATCGGTGATTGTATTAAATCTTCAAATTTCTCCATAATCTTTCCTTTCTTAAAATTAAATGACAGTCATTGAAGACTGCAAATATAGATTCTATTTTATTAATATAACGGGAAAATGCTGTTTTTGTTCATCGAATAGTAACCGGAGAGTCATTCTGTTGTAATCTGAAAACGGGAGTTTTGCATATCGAAAAGTAACGGGAGTTAAAGTTATGAACTAAATAATAATCGCTATATGAAATTCTTATTTATTGTTCAAGGTGAGGGGAGAGGACATCTGACACAGGCTATCACCCTCGAAGATATGTTGCAGCGTAATGGGCATGAGGTTGTAGAAGTATTAGTCGGCAAAAGTTCCTCACGCACATTACCAGGTTTTTTCAATCGGAGTATTCATGCACCGGTGAAGCGTTTTATCAGTCCGAATTTTCTGCCTACGACAGATAATAAGCGAGTGAATCTAAAGAAAAGTTTAGCTTATAATTTATTGAAACTACCGGAATATTTCCGTAGTATGTACTATATAAATCAACGGATTAAGGAGACAGGGGCGGAAGTCGTCATCAACTTCTACGAACTTCTGACCGGACTTACCTATGCGTTCTTCCGTCCCTCTGTTCCGTATATTTGTATTGGACATCAATATTTGTTTCTACATCGTGATTTTCAGTTTCCGGATAAGAGTCCGGTCCAGTTATGGATGTTGCGTTTCTTTACACGAATGACGGCTCTTAGATCATCAAAGAAGTTAGCTCTATCTTTCAGGGAAATGGAACGGGATGATGAACATCAGATTGTTGTGGTACCTCCTTTGATTCGCCGGGAAGTAACGGCAATCCAGCCGGAAGAAGGAAATTATATTCATGGATATATGGTAAATGCCGGTTTTGCAGATACAGTGGAGAGTTTTCACACAATGCATCCGGAAGTTCCTTTAAGATTTTTCTGGGATAAGACGGAGACAGAGGAAGTAGTACGGGTGGACGAAACATTGAGTTATCATCAGATTGATGATGTGAAGTTTCTTAATGGAATGGCGAACTGCAGGGCTTATGCCAGTACGGCAGGTTTCGAGTCTATTTGTGAAGCGATGTATCTTGGCAAACCGGTATTAATGGTTCCGGCACATATCGAACAGGATTGTAATGCTTATGATGCTATGATAGCAGGGGCAGGAATTATCGGTGATTCGTTTGAACTGGAGTCCTTGCTTCGTTTTGCGGGAAAATATATTCCAAATCGTGATTTCATTTATTGGGCACGCAGTTGCGAGCGTCGGATTATTCTTGAATTGGAAAAACTGGCTGCTTCACAATCAGAAATAACCTCAATACCAACATATACTAATTATTTACCAATATGAAACTGAATAAAACAGATTATGTACTTGAACGTGCATCAGACGGTGGCTATTATGCTTGGCTGACTGTAAATATGCAATGTAATGCTTATGGAGAGTCTCCTGATGAGGCTATTCGGAACCTGGAAGAATCAATGAATGAGATAATTGATGAAATGTATATGGTGGAAGACTTTGTCTAATGAATAATGTGAAATGAAAAACGGATAATGAAACAGAACCCGGTTTCATTATCCGTTTTCAATAAATGATTTTTCTATTGTTCACAGATAGTCAGTTCATCAATGATATGGGATGCTCCCGCAAATTTATCTATGATAAACAGAGTATAACGAATATCAACGCAGGCAGCGCGCTGTGATGAAGGTCGGAAAGCGATATCACCTGTCAGTCCTTCAAAGTTACGGTCAAAAGCAGTTCCTATCAACTGGCCTTTACTGTTGAAAACCGGACTACCGGAGTTACCTCCTGTGTTGTCGGTGTTTACAATAAAGCAGACCGGCATCTCACCGTTTTTGCCGTACTGTCCATAGTCTTTAGAGTTATACAACTCTTTCAACTTTTGCGGTACTACAAATTCCCAGTTACCCGGATCCTCTTTTTCCATAACTCCTTTGAGAGTGGTATGAGCATCATACACTACACCGTCTGCAGGTTCATAAGGAAGCACTTGTCCGTAAGTCAGTCGTAAGGTTGAGTTCGCGTCCGGATAAATAGGTATTCCCTTTTCTTGTCTCATATTCATCATGCCTTTTACCCATACTTTATGAGCGGCATCATAATTCTCATTGGCTTCTTTCATGGCAATGGCAGTTTTCAGAATGCCGTCGGTAATTGAATATTTGAATAGGATCATCCAGTCATATCCGATTTTATATAAACTAGGCTTTTTGATGAACTTCTCAAAATTCTTTTGATTACCGAAAATTGAGTTATCAAAGCACGCATCTACAAATGCATCTATGTTGCCTTTGAAGCGGGAGTCAATGATTTCGAATATATTGATTCTTTGTTCTGCCGGAATATAGTTAGCATAAGTTTTGAGCATTTCTTTAGCTACCATTCGTTCTACTTCCGGGAAAGGAACAGAAGCAAAATATTTTTCACCTTCCTGTTTCAAGTTTTGGGCAGCTTCTTTTATTTTCTCTTTATCTTTTGATTTTAGTGCGGTGGCCAGTGCTGTTGTAGAGGGGATGCGCATAAAGTCGAGCGCTGTGACAAGTGCTTCGTTGATAGCCTGTTGGTGATATAATGCGTCACGTCGGTGAGCTACAATAGAGCGAATCTCGTCAAAAGCTTTCTGATAAGAGTTATCTCCTTTTTCACGGCCGCGGGCCAATAGTTCTTCTTGCTGCGCACGTTTGGTATCCAATACTTTAAGACGCACCAGCCCTTCGTTCATGCCAATAGCATTCTTCCAATAGTTGGCTGACGATGCATATTTGCTGGCGTAATGAATACGCACAGCAGGATCTTTAAGCATTTGTTCCATAAGAACTTTCTGACGGGCACCACGTACGTGCTGACGCATAAAGTTAGTTGTCTGCATCCGTTCTTCTACTTCGTCGGAAATCATGTACCGCCAGTTACGTCCGGGAAATCCCATGACAAAAGTGAAATCACCTTCCTGTACTCCGGCAAGGCTAATGGTCAAGTGTTTCTTTACGTGCAAAGGAACATTGTCTTTGGAATACTCTGCCGGTTTTCCGTTCTTATCCGCATAGATACGGAAAAGGGAAAAGTCGCCGGTGTGACGCGGCCACATCCAGTTGTCAGTATCCGCTCCAAATTTTCCAATAGAAGAAGGAGGGGCACCTACCATGCGAATGTCGCTATACACGGTTTTTACAAACAGATAATATTTATTTCCTCCATAAAAGGCTTTGAGTTCCAACTTGGTAGCAGGAGTTATTTCAATGTTTTCTGCTTTTGCAAAACGTTCTGCTACTTTGTTGAGGTAAGTCGGAGACAGATAATTAGTTCCTTCCGGGTCTTTGTCTTTCTTTAGTTGTTCGTTGATGTAGTCGGTTACATCAAGAATACGGTCGATAAAAGTAACCTTGAGTCCTGGTGTAGGAAGTTCTGCGTCGCGGTTCATTGCCCAAAAACCTTCTGTCAGATAGTCATGCTCTACATTACTGTGTTGCTGGATAGCTCCATAACCGCAATGATGATTAGTCAGCACCAGCCCTTCGGAAGAGATTACTTCTCCCGTACATCCTCCTCCGAAGTGTACGACAGCGTCTTTCAGAGAAAGCCCGTTCGCATTGTATACTTCTTCAATGGGAATCTCAAGACCTAGTTCTCGCATGGCAATCTCATTCTGAGTTTTCAGATCAGGTAGCATCCACATACCTTCGTCGGCGTGGATGATAAGAGTTGCCAGAGAAAAAATAGCAAATAGGATTTGTTTTCTCATTTATTCTACGATTGTCATTTCATTAATCAGGTGTCCGCAATTTCCTAGTTTTTCAAGGATGAACAATACATAACGGATATCCAGGTTGATACAACGTTGCAGGTTATTGTCAAAGTTGATATCGCCACTCAATGATTCCCAGTTGCCGTCAAAGGCACAACCGATCAGTTCCCCATTCTCATTCAATACTGGGCTTCCGGAGTTACCTCCGGTAATATCGTTTGTAGATAGGAAGCAGACAGGCATATCACCGTTGGGTAATGCATAGCGACCATAATCTTTCTTCTCGATTAACTCTTTCAGTTTGGCGGGTACTACAAATTCGCGGTCTTCCGGATTTTCTTTTTCAAGAATACCTTTAGTTGTCGTATAGTAGTTGTAGTGTACTCCGTCTTTCGGATCGTAAGGTTTCACGTTACCGTATGTCAGACGAATGGTAAAGTTGGCATCCGGATAAGAAGGAACTGGCTGTTTCATTTCGCCAAGACCACGGATATAGGTCTTGTGAAGTAAAGTCAACTCTTTATCCATATCTTCTAATTGAGAAACAATTTTCTCAAATTGGTCATATTTAGACTGACAGTATTGCAAAGCCAAATCATTATCGATAGCCTTTACAGACGGTTTCTTGACAAACTTCTCAAAGTTCTCACGGTTAGAGAAAATAGAGTTGTCATACATATCATCGACAAACTTGTCATAGTTACCTTTATATTTCTGCTCAATGACTTTGTAGATAGACAGACGCTGGTCTGCCGGAATCATTTCTGCATAAAGGGGAAATAAAACTTTAGCTACTTTACGGTCTACCTCATGGTCATAGTCCTTATTGTGAATACTTTCATACGTATCTTTCAGCGCTTCGATACGTACTTTTATCAGAGAATCATTCTTCTCTATCAATGCTTCACGTGTCTTAGCCAGCATGACACTTCCAAATTCGATTGCTCCGAAGAACGTTTCTCTCAGACAGGTGAACTGATAGTTGAGAGGTGCTGTCTTAGCTACCAGATCATCTATTTTTTTCACTACCGTTGCATAATCAGCATTATTCTTTTCCTTTGCAAATTCTGCAAATTTAGCTTCTTGCGCAGCTTTCGTACCCAATACATCGTTGTCGATGATTGCCTTGTTCATTCCGATAGAATTTTTCCAGTAGTTACTGGAACCGGCATATTTGTTTGCATACTGGATGCGGATTTTATCACTTGCATTCATCACTTCCTTCAATACAGCCAGACGGGCACCGCGGATACGGATACGCGGGTCGTTTTCCGATTCCATGCGTTCTTTTACTTCCGATACGGTCAGATAACGGCTTGTACTTCCAGGGAATCCCATAATCATTGCATAATCTCCTTCTTTCAAACCTTTGAGCGAGATAGACAAATGTTTTTTTGTTTTCAAAGGAGTATTGTTTGCGCTGTATTCTGCCGGTTCTCCGTTAGCATCCGCATAAATACGGAACATGGAGAAATCACCGGTGTGACGGGGCCACATCCAATTATCCGTTTCGCCACCGAACTTACCGATAGAGGAGGGGGGAGCGGCAACCATACGTACATCCGGATATATTTTCTTATAAAATAGATAGAATTTGTTTCCGGCATAAAATGGAAGTGCTTGTGGAACGATTCCTTTTTTATCTTTCAGATCGCTTTTATTGTAAAGCTCGTTGGCCAGTTTCTGAAGAAAAGCACTACTGAAAGATTCAGATTCGGTAATTTCTTTAGCGGCAATCTTTGCATTGACAATATCCGTGATATCTTCGATACGTTCGATAAATGTGAACTTCAATCCCGGAGTCGGAAGCTCCTTGTCTCTGGATGTAGCCCAGAAACCGTCTGTCAGGTAGTCATGTTCTACGCTACTGTGCTGCTGGATGGAAGCATAACCACAGTGATGATTTGTCAGAATTAAACCTTCAGGTGAGATAATTTCCCCCGTACATCCTCCTCCGAAGATACCGACTGCATCTTTCAAAGAGACGCCGTTCGGGTTATATAAGTCCTGGGCTTCCAGTTTCAATCCTTGTTTTTTCATCATATCTATGGAATGTTGCTGTTGCATTAATTGCAATAACCACATACCTTCATCCGCTTTAGCGGAGCACACGATGAGCGCTGTCAGCGCTAATAAATAAAGTCTTAGTCTGTTCATTTTTTAATGATAAAATTTGAATATATGATTGTTAGTCTTCAATTTCCAACTCTCCGTTTTTCAATGCTTCCATAATATTGGCGGGCGGACGTTGATTCATCAGTTCGTTTTTCATGTAGTCCATGTAGGGAGCTACATGTTGGAAGAACTGATAGTATCCTTTACATAAGTAATTCAACCCGGGTTCGCCGTCGGCTGTCTGGCTGAAACGGTTCTTGGGACATTCTCCGTTGCAGGCAAAAAGGAAATCACATTCTTTACATTGGGTGGGTAGAGATTGATATTTCATGTTTCCGAACTTGTGTTGACGTTCGCTATGCATCATTTCTACAAGTGTCTGGCTGTATATGTTTCCCAGTTTATATTCAGGGAATACAAAGTGGTCGCAAGAATAAACATCCCCGTTGAATTCCATAACACCAGCGTGTCCGCAGGTCTTCGCCATTGTACAAATGCCAGGTTGTTCACCTACCCAGTTTGCTAAGGTGGAGTCGAATATCTGTATGTAGTATTTGCCTACATCTTCTTTCACCCATTCGTCGAAAAGGGTACAGAGAAATTTACCCCATTGTTCGGGGGTGATAGAGAAATCTGCCAGTTCACCTTTTTGGTTTTCTGCAAGAGAAGCGAGGTGGCGGCCGTCCTGATGTTCAAGGATACGTTCAACGATAGGTGCAAATTGGATATATTTGCAGTCTATCTCCTTGAAGAAATGATAAAAATCCAGTGGATAGTCAGCATTGAAGTCATTAATAACCGCCATTGCATTCCATTCTACACCATGTTTTTTCAGAAGATTAATCCCTTGCATCACTTTGACGAAGGAGGGCTTCCCCATTTTATTTTTACGATATTCATCGTGAAATTCTTGAGGTCCATCAATCGAAACGCCTACCAGCCAGTTATTTTCTCGGAAGAACTCGCACCATTCATCGGTCAGCATGGTTCCGTTGGTTTGGATGCAGTTATCGATCGTTCGTCCGCGGGCGTATTTCTTTTGCAGTTCCATAGCCTTTTTGTAGAAGGAGAGCGGGCGCATAAGTGTTTCTCCTCCGTGCCAGGTGAAAAGTACCTGTGGCATGGTCTGAGAGTTGATGTACTCGTCGATGAATTTTTCCAAAAGTTCATCGCTCATTACGTGTTTCGGGTTGTCTTTGTATAGATTCGCTTTTTCCAGATAGTAGCAATAATCGCATGCAAGGTTACATACGGCACCTACTGGCTTTACCATAACGTAAAGCGGTTTGGCAAAAGGAGCATAAGTTGATGTTTTCATAGCTGCAAAATTAGATAAACTAAATGAAAAAAAGCGCCTTATACCTATGTTTATAAGGATTATTAAAGAAAAGACTCTTACAAGTTTTAAATATTGATAAAATGTTTCTTTGAAGTCCGAATCAGTTGTACCTTTGTACCCGGAATTTAATGAATGGACGAACGTGAATAAAATTTTGCCTTTTTTACTTCTGCTTCCGTTTCTGGCTTCGTGTACTAGTAAGTATAGGATAGAAGGAACATCTTCAGTAAACAGTCTGGATGGAAAAATGCTGTATCTAAAGACCATGCGTGACGGGGAATGGGTGAAGCTGGACTCTGCTGAGGTAGTGCATGGACTGTTCTCTATGAAAGGAAAAGTAGACTCCGTACAAATGGTGACGCTTTATATGGATGATGAGAGTATCATGCCGATTGTATTGGAAAGCGGTAAGATTAAAGTTACCATTAGCAATACGGATTTAAAAGCAGCAGGAACTTCCTTGAATGCAGCACTGTATGACTTCATTGACAAAAGAAATGCATTGGAAGAAAGTATTGGGGAGCTGGAACAAAAGGAAACTCGTATGGTAATGGAAGGGAATGATTTGGAAGAAATTCATGCACAGCTGATGGTGGAAGGTGATTCGCTGATGACGGCAATGAACCAGTATGTGAAGACGTTCATTTCAGATAATTATGAGAATGTGTTGGGACCTAGCGTATTTATGATGCTTTGTAGTTCTTTGCCATATCCTATTATGACACCTCAGATTGATGATATCATCAAAGATGCTCCTTATTCTTTTAAGAGTAATAAACTTGTGAGAGAGTTTTTGTCTAAAGCAAAAGAAAATATGAAGTTGATAGAAGAACATCAACGGTTGGAGCAAAATACATCAACGAATAAATAAGTCAGGAGATTTTTTTTGTATATTTGTGCAAAAGCTCCAGATAAAATGAAAACGACTGTTAGTGTATTCGCCGCTTTCTTTTTTATTTCTGTGTTATCGGTTTCTTGTCAGGGAGATCCGGGTGATTTTAATACGACTTTTTCTGAAATAGAAAAGTTGATGAATACGTAGCCCGCGATACAGCCTTGTATCATGGTAGAGTAATGCTAGAGTCTGCCCACATATAATACATATATTATCGGTCTTGGTCTTCGTTTTTCACCATTCCTTTATATTTCTCCGGAAGTGCACTCTCTACGGCAGTATAGGCTTCGGCCATAGTAGCTTTGATATTCTCCATTCCTTTTCCTTTGGGAGGAATAGGATCGTGAATTGTCAGGATCATGCGATGGCGGTGTATCCATTTTCCGGTACGTGGCAGGATTTCAAACGAACCGTCGATGGTGACAGGTACAACAGCTAGTTGTAAATCATCCGCTAACTGAAAAGCTCCCTTCTTGAAATATCCCATGTGTCCTGTGAAAGTACGTGCTCCTTCGGGGAAAACAACCAGAGAAACACCGTCTTTCAACGAGGCTTTAGCCTGTTGAATGGTCTCCAACACTTTTTTCGGTCCCGAACGGTCTACGAAGATATGTCCCGCGCTTTCACAGGCTTTTCCTACAAACGGTAGTTTACGCAGACTTTTTTTCATCATCCACTTGAAGTTTCTTCCGATGAAACCGTAAATAAGGAATATATCGAATGAACCCTGATGATTAGGTACGAAAATATAGGATGTCTTGCCGTGTAACTTTTCACGTCCACGAATCTTTACAGGAATTAATAGAAAAAGACAAATTAATTGTGACCATATTTTTCCTGGATAATATCCCCAAAAGTGAGCTCCTCCCACGAGAGAACCTACGATAGTGACGATTGCCGTGAGGATAGTCAATACCAATAAAATAGGCAAAGCAATACAAATTTGATAAATATAATACAGTATCTTCATAGGGTTGGATTTTTATCCTGCAAATATACATGATTATTTGGTAAAAAAGAGAGGTGGATACGATATAATCTTTTTGATTGTACTATTTTTGTATCTTATTATATGAGATAGTTACAAAAATATGATACGTATATTACATACTGCCGACTGGCATTTGGGGCAAACTTTCTTCGGGTATGACCGTGCCGGTGAACATGAAGTCTTTTTGAACTGGCTGGCCGGAGAAATTCGTGAAAGGGAGATTGATGCACTGATTATAGCCGGAGACGTTTTTGATGTTTCCAATCCTTCTGCTGCGTCTCAAAGCCTGTATTATCATTTTATTTATCGAGTGACGGCGGAGAATCCCACTCTTCAGATTGTGATTGTTGCCGGCAATCATGACTCTGCGGCGCGGTTGGAAGCTCCTTTACCCTTGCTGCAAGCGATGCGGACGGAGGTTCGGGGGGTAGTACGCAAGTCGGACGATGGGGAAATTGATTACAATCATTTGACGGTTGAGTTAAAGAACCGTGACGGGGAGGTGGAATTGCTTTGTATGGCAGTTCCTTTTTTGCGGCAGGGAGATTATCCGACAGTCCCGACAGAAGGTAATCCGTATGCGGAGGGAGTCCGGGAGCTTTATACGCAGCTTTTGCAAAGGCTATGGAAGCGACGGAAAGAGAATCAATCTATACTTGCTATCGGCCATTTACAGGCTATCGGTTCGGAGATTGCGGAGAAAGATTATAGCGAACGTACAGTGATTGGTGGTTTGGAATGTGTGTCACCTGATGCATTTTCCGAACAAATTGCTTATACGGCTCTTGGTCATATTCATAAGGCGCAACGCGTATCCGGCAGGGAGAATGTGAGATATGCCGGAAGTCCCATTCCGATGTCTTTTGCAGAGAAGCATTATCATCACGGGGTCGTGGAAGTGACTTTCGACGGAGGGTGTGCGGTAGATATAATGCGGGTGGAATGCCCGAGGTTAATACCTTTGATGAGCGTGCCGAATGGAGAACCTGCGTCTCCGGAAATTGTGTTGGAAATCTTGAAAGAGTTGCCGGTAACGGAAGGAGCAGCACCTTATCTGGAGGTAAAAGTGTTGTTGGACGAACCGGAGCCAATGCTCCGGCAGGAAGTTGAGGAAGCATTGGCTGATAAAAATTATCGGTTGACGCGTATTGTCTCTACTTATCGTAATGAAACGGGAAATGCAGAGAAGGAAAATGAGAATTGGAAAAGAGGATTACAGGAAATGTCTCCGTTGCAGATCGCTCAATCTGCATTTGAAAAGATTTATCAGGTGGAAATGCCTGAGGAGTTGACGGACTTGTTTCAGGAAGCCTACCTGGCTGCTACACGTAAAGAGGAGGAAGAAGAATGAAGATATTAGCGATACGATTGAAAAATCTTACTTCGATAGAAGGAGCGGTAGAAGTTGATTTTGCAATGGAGCCGTTGAACTCGGCAGGAATATTTGCGATTTCAGGTGCTACGGGAGCTGGCAAATCTACTTTATTAGATGCATTGTGTCTGGCATTGTATGATAAAGCACCTCGTTTTGCAAATTCGGTAGAAAGTATAAATTTGGCGGATGTAGGAGATAATCAGATTAATCAGTCGGATGTAAGGAATCTGCTTCGTCGTGGTACGACCGACGGATATGCAGAGGTTGATTTCTTAGGAGTCGATGGTCATAGATACCGTTCTCGCTGGTCGGTGAGACGGACAAGAAATAAGGTGAGCGGTTCCTTGCAACCACAAACGATGGAAGTGAAAGAGCTGGATACAGGGAAAGAGTTTCAAGGAACCAAAAAGGAACTGCTGGTTCAACTGACAGAATTGGTGGGTTTGACGTATGAGCAGTTTACCCGGACTGTCTTATTGGCTCAAAATGATTTTTCTACATTCTTGAAATCGAAGGGAGCCGCAAAAGCCGAACTGCTTGAAAAATTGACGGGAACCGGTGTTTATTCCCGTATTTCTCAGGAAGTTTTTTTACGAAACAAGTTGGTACAGGAAGAAGTGACTACGATTCGAAATAGAATGAGTGTAATCGACCTCTTGCCGGAGGAAGAACTTCTTGCTTTACAGAAAGAGAAAGAATTGCTGATTGCGAAACGTGCAGTGGGGATTCAATTACTGGCGGAACAGAATGCCCGGTTGAACATTGTCCGTTCGTTAAAGATGCAGGAGGAACTTTGGAAAAAGAAGCAACAGGAAGAACAAGGCGAAGAGGCAAAGTTGAGACTCCTGCAGGAAACACTGGCTTCACAGGAAGAAGGGTTGGTACGTTTCAAAGCACAATGGGAAGCTATACAACCGGATTTGAAGAAAGCCCGTCAGTTGGATGTGCAGATACAGTCTCAACAGGAAGGCTATAATCAGTTGCGGCAGATATTGGAAACAGCTTGCGGGCAGGTGGCGGAGCAGGAAAAGAAGATGTGGATGGCAACGAAACAGTTGCAGGGGGCTTATCGTTCATTAAACCGTTTGTTGACGAATACGGAAACGGAGTCGTTGCCGATTGAACAAGTAGAGGATATTCTACAGCAGGAAGAAGATAAACTGAAAGCCGCCATAAAAGCCAATGAGGAACGACTGGTCCGGCTAAATGCTTTTGATTATGTATCATTAGACGAAGAACAGAAGAAACTACAAAAAGAACTGGTTCGTCAACAGAATGTCCGGCAGTTGACTGAGTCGCAGGAGAAAGTGAAAACAGAAATAGTAAGACTGGAGAAAGAAACGGTTGATTGTTCGATGCAGTTAACAGAACAGGAAGCGACACGAAAAACGATTCAGCGTCTTTATGAAAATGCCCGTATGGCAGTGGGAAAAGACGTGAAAGCATTGCGTCAACAGTTACAGGAAGGAGAAGCTTGTCCGGTTTGCGGCAGTACGTCACATCCTTATCACCGGGAACAGGAAGTAGTGGATATTCTTTTCCGAAATATAGAGCAGGAGTATAATGCGGTGGTGATTGCCTGTCAGCAAACAAATAATCAGCATATAGCCCTGCAACGTGATCTGGCGCATCAAAAAACTGTTGCCGGACAGATCAAAGAACAGTTATCCATATGGCAGAAAGAAGAAATTCATGCAGGAAACGAAGAACAGATACAGAACCGTTTGCAGGAATTGGCAAAACGTATTCAGGAGTATAGTAGTCTCTATACGGAGTGGCAACAAAATGATGAGACGATAAAGAAGATACGTGTCCATTGTGAGGCTTTGCGTGAAAATGTTTCCCAATGTCGTTTGACTATGCAGCAAGTTTCGTCCGCTAAAGAACAGTTGGCACTATTACAAAACGCTGCTTCTGCCGAACAGCAACGCTTTGAAGTAGTAGAGAAAGCGTTGGATACACTTCGTCAGGAACGGTCGCAATTATTAAAAGGAAAGAGTGCGGATGAAGCGGAAGCCGCTGTAGCCAAAAGGGAAAAAGAGCTGACTCATGCTTTAGACGGGGCTCGGTTGGGAGTAGAAACTTTGCACAACCGTCTTTTAGGCTTACAAGGGGAAATGAAACAGATTGCCGCAACTGTCGGGGAATTGCAGGAGCAACAGAAAAAGATTGAATCTCCCGAACAACTTCCCGAAATAATAAAGCAACAGCAGGAAGACAATCTAAATACGGAACGTAGCCTTTCTGCTATCGAAGTCCGCCTGTTGCAACAGGCAAAAAATAAAGTAACAGCCGAACTGATAGCTAAAGAGCTGGCCGAAAAGCAATTGATTGCCGAACGTTGGGCTAAACTGAACAAGTTGATCGGTAGTGCCGACGGAGCAAAGTTCAAAGTTATAGCACAAAGCTATACATTGAATTTATTGTTACTTCATGCCAACAAGCATTTGTCTTATCTATCCAAACGCTATAAATTGCAGCAAGTACCCGGCACTTTGGCGCTTCAGGTGATTGATTGTGATATGTGTGATGAAATACGGACTGTATATTCTCTTTCCGGAGGAGAGTCGTTTCTGATATCTTTGGCATTGGCACTGGGACTGTCCTCGCTGTCGAGCAACAACCTGAAAGTAGAATCTCTTTTTATTGACGAGGGATTCGGCTCTTTGGATGCCGATAGCTTGCGGACAGCTATGGAAGCGTTGGAACAATTACAGATGCAAGGAAGGAAAATAGGAGTAATTTCTCATGTACAGGAAATGAGTGAACGGATCTCCGTCCAGGTGCAGGTGCATAAGAAAGTCAATGGAAAGAGCGTGCTTACCGTCGTAGGGTAAGCACAGTGATTTCCGGCCAGGCGCCGAAACGGAAAGGTAATCCCACGTAGCCGATTCCTACATTGACGTAAAGCCCGCGAGTACCTTCCAAATACATCCCTCCCCATTCCGGATAAATATAAACGGAAGGGGAATAATTGCCCAGTTGCAACTGCATGGCGTGGGTATGTCCTGCCAACATTAAATCTATATCCGATTCCGGAAGTACTTCCCGTCTCCAATGTGTCGGGTTATGGCTTAAAAGTAGCTTGAACATTCCTTCGATTCCTGCTTTCGCTTTTGGAAGGTCGCCATGTTGCGAAAAGGGAGGTTCTCCTTGGTTTTCTACTCCGATAAGGGCGATGCTGTCATTGCCTTGAATCAGAAATGTATGTTCGTTGTTTAATAACTTCCAGCCCATAGCTGCCTGCCTTTGTTTAAGTTCGATCAGATTATTGTCCTGATCTTGTTTGCTTTTCCAATGAAAATAAGGTCCGTAATCATGGTTTCCAAGTATGGAATAAACTCCATCTCCGGCTTTCAGGCCGGCTAGTATTTCCTGGAAATCATTCAGCTCGACAGCCCGGTGATTTACCAGATCTCCGGTGAAAACAATCAGGTCGGGTTGCTGGGCATTCACTAAATCCACTAACTTCCGAATAGCAGGAGTGTTTCCTTGCCAACTGCCGATATGAAGGTCGGATAACTGTACAATACGATAACCGTCGAAAGCCTGCGGGAGTCGGGGAGAGGTGTAAGTGACTTCTTTTACTTCAAACCGGGTTCGTCCGACAAAAGAGCCGTAGAGAATCATAACAATACTAAGTACGGCCAGTGTCAGTCCGGTGCATATAAACGGTGTGCGCGGCCAGCGAAGCCATTTATGAAAAGGGATTCCGAGTACGGTAAATAAGACCAGCAATAGTTTGGGAGCTGTAAACAGGAAAAAGATGATAGAGAACCACCCGATGTCCTGTGTATGGCGTTCCGCAAAAGCATTGTTGGCAAAGTAAACCA
>ERZ826016.1301-NODE-1301-length-24111-cov-2.978716_pt1 | contig 24111 bp, 21 predicted proteins | sample MGYA00519872_ERZ826016 | MGnify/ENA primary metagenome ERZ826016 (study PRJEB31778, sample SAMEA3449218) | human gut metagenome | biome: human gut; feature: human-associated habitat; material: faeces | place: United Kingdom | collected 2010/2012 ... | reverse complement strand
CTTCAATTTTTGCATTTTTATTTTTTCTATATAAACTTCTTATATCATATATTTGCCTTTTAAAAGCATAATATTTTGGGTCATTTAAACATTCTTCTGTTTCAAATAAATATGTTAAATTAGGAAAAATTGAAATTATCGAAAAAATTTTTTTATAATTTTCCCTTTTTAAGTATTCTAGCTCTAGATTACTTGGATTTTTTATGTATATCGGAAAAACATTAGATATTTTTATTTCTTTTTCTAATTTTTCAGATTCTTTTGTGCAAAATATATTTTTTTGCATATGTTGATAAAATATTATTTTATTTGGCATTCTTGTAAAATCTTTCCATCAACAGATTTTAAGGTAATATTATCTTCATCAACTACAATATAACTATGTTCACTTCCCCCTTTAGGAATTGAAATAGACCCGGGATTAGCAAAAACTAAACCTTCTTTCTCCTCAATAAAACCTTGATGGATATGACCATACATCATAACATCAAAATCATCATAAGGAATCTTCTCAATATTATACTTATGACCATGAGTAAAATAAAACATCTTACCATTAATCTCCATCAAAATATGATCATTAAACTCAAACTCAGAAATCATCTCATCAACTTCGGCATCGCAATTTCCTCTTACAACCAAAAGTTTATCTTTCAATGAATTAAGAATTTCAGCAACTTTCATAGGATTATATTCTTGACTTAAATCATTTCTTGGTCCGTGATAAAGCAGATCGCCCAGCAGAACCAGGCGCTCTGCCCCTTCTTTCTCAAAAGCATCCAGCATTTTCCTGCAATAGTAAGCAGAACCATGGATGTCAGAAGCAAACATATATTTCATAAACTTGGTTTCTCCTCTGTTTTTAGTGTTCGAATTGTCTCTCTCCTTTTCGGTTTACATAACCTCATGAAAAGGACATTTTTCTTCTTTACATTATCATGCCTTGATGGAAATTACAAGATAGTACTCTTTTGAATTTTTTCTCATATATCGCATATCAGATTTCTCCCTCTGTACTCCTTCATTCCCCCGATCACCGTTTTTGTCTTATATCCATTTCGCGCCAGAATCCTGGCCGCCTGAAGACTTGCCCCGCCCCGGTCGCAATACAGCACCAGTATTTTCCCTTTTGGAAAATCATATGTCTGCATTTCTTCAAATTCCTCATATGGCACATTTACCGCTCCCTTTATATGTCCGGTATGGTACTCTTTCGGATTTCTTAAATCTATAAGAAAGGAATCTTTCCGTCCAACATAATAATCCAGCATTTTTCCGGAAATCGGCTCTACAGGAAACATGGAAAATCCCCTTTTTTATCAGTATATCCGCAAATACAAAAAAGGTGCCAAAATGCACCTTTTTTAAGTATTGCTTTTCGCAACCTCCGCAGGGGACTTACTTGATTCGGTTAAATATGAAACAAGATCAGAAATCCGTTGTACATCTGCGGACTATTTCGCATGGAACACACACATTCTTTTCAATTTGTATTTCTCTCTCAAGAAGGTCTATCATCCGTTCCACTGTCTTTTTGCACATTACCCCCAGCTTACTGTCCACCGATGTAAGCTCAGGATCACTGCTGATTGCAAGAATTGAGTTATTATATCCGACGACCGCCAGTTCCTCAGGAATCGCCAGTCCCTTAATCTTTGCATACTTTACTGCTCCGATTGCAATTCCATCCTCCGTTGCAAGGACGCTGTCGAAATCGAGGGTCCGGTTGTATTCAAGCAGCATATCCCGCGTATATTCAATGTCATTTTTGGTCTTGAATTTCAGATTTCCACGAATGGGATATCCGGCGTCCTGCAATGCAGCTTCGTATCCCGCCATTTTCTGTCTGGCACTGTAGGATTCTGAATCATACATAAAAAGAATTTTCTCTTTTCCTCTTCGGATAAAAGCTTTTGTCACTTCATAAGTAGCCTGAAAATCATCTGCATAGGTGCAATAAATATTATCGCCTGAAACCTTTGCGTTAATCATAAATACCGAAACCTGTTCCGCTGCCTCCCGAATATAATCTGTGTCAGATTCATCTTTACCATTTCCTGCATATGTAGAACCAACCAGTATCAACGTGTCTATTTTCTTAGACAAAAGGAGTCTGACATAATCCACCTTTTCTTCCTGTTTAAATCCGCTGCAGCCAAGAATACAGTCATATCCATGAGCATGAAGATTTCGCTCCAGATAAGATACTGCTTTTGCCATATAGATATCGTCAATATTTGGACAGATGATTCCTACTGTTTTCATCGACCCAAGACCAAGGCCTCTGGCAAACGCATTCGGCGTGTATTCATTTTCTTTCATAACCGCAAGAACCTTTTCTTTTGTCTTCGGGCTGACTTTCGGACTGTTATTGACCACTCTGGATACTGTTGCGATGGAAACATTTGCCAGCTTTGCAATATCATATATATTCACTATCGTTCTCCTGTTCGTTCTGGTAATAATAGAAAATAAGCTTTCTGATATCAATCATTTTACAGGTCAAACCCAAAATAGTCTACTGCATTATTGTATGAAATTCCACACACGATTTCCTTTAAAGTCTTATAATCAGCCGGATATTCTCCATTTTCCACCCATCCGCCAATAAGCTCGCAAAGAATTCTGCGGAAATACTCATGTCTGGTATAGGACAAAAAGCTTCTTGAATCAGTAAGCATGCCAACAAAGTTTGCAAGCAGTCCCAGATTTGCAAGTGATGTCATCTGTGCGATCATACCGGTTTTGTGATCGTTGAACCACCATGCACTTCCCTGCTGAATTTTACCTGCTGCCTCTGTTCCCTGGAAGCAGCCAAGGATTGTTCCGATTGCTTCATTGTCATTGGGATTCAGGGAGTACAGGATTGTCTTTGGAAGTTCATTTGATGCGATCAGGGAGTTCAGGAAATCTGCTGTCTGTGCACTTGGAGCATAGTTATTGATACAGTCATATCCGGTATCCGGTCCGAGCTGCTCATACATAAATGCATTGTTGTCTCTCTTGCATCCATAATGAATCTGCATCACCCAGTTCTTTTTATGATATTCTTTTCCAACAAACTGCATAAAAGCTGTCTTGAAGATCATTTCTTCTTCTCTTGAGATGCTTTCGCCATTCAGTCTCTTTTTAAAGATCTCATTTACTTTTTCTTCTGCTGCAGGCGCATACATAACATATTCCAATGCATGGTCAGATACGCTGCATCCCATCTGTGCAAAGAATTCCATTCTCTTAAGAAGGGCTTCTTTCAGATCTGCGAATTCTGCAATTTTAACTCCACTTACTTCAGAAAGCTTTTTCATGTATTCCGGATATTCCGGTTTTTCCAGATTCATTGCCTTGTCCGGACGCCATGCAGGAAGCACTTTTACCTCAAAGCTGTCATCCTCTGCAAGAACTTTATGCCATTTCAGATCATCTACCGGATCATCTGTTGTGCAGATTAATTTTACATTGGACTTGCGGATAATGTTTCTTACAGACATATCATCTTCCTGAAGCTTTTTGTTGCACAGGTTCCACACTTCTTCGGCTGTATCTCCGTTCAGATATCCTGTATATCCGAAATATCTCTGCAATTCCAGATGGCTCCAGTGATAGAGCGGATTTCCGATTGCTTTCCCAAGAGTTTCTGCCCATTTCTGGAATTTTTCACGGTCACTGGCACCACCAGTAATGTAGTACTCATCTACTCCATTTGATCTCATCTGACGCCATTTATAATGATCGCCACCAAGCCACACCTGGGTAATATTCTCAAACTTACGGTCCTCTGCAATTTCCTGAGGATTGATATGGCAATGGTAATCTACAATTGGCATTGTCTCTGCATACTCATGATATAATTTTTTTGAAGTTTCTGTTGAAAGTAAAAAATCTTTGTCCATAAATGCTTTCATAAAGTAATTCTCCTCTTCTTTCTATCCATTCCTGGGAAATGTAAGAACTTACATTTTATTTACAGTATACGACAAATAAATGTCATTTTCAATTCATGAAGTATTTGCAGAACAGACAAATTTTTGCACTATACATTGTGTATTTTTACCATTTTCAGCTTTTTTTCCATTTCCTATTGACGTTCCCGTTTTGTTGATGTAATTTGAATGTAAGCTCTTACATATATTATTTTCACATAAAGGAGGTTGTTGATTTCTTGAAATCTTTTATTAAAATTAATCCTTCAGATAATGTAGCCGTTGCGCTTCAGCCTCTGGCGAAAGGCACTGTGATCGAACTTGATAATTCCACATTCACTCTTACAGAAGACATCATGCAGGGACACAAGTTTGCATTAAAAAGTCTCAAGCCTGGTGATTCCATTATTAAATATGGTAATCCCGTTGGACATGCAACCGCAGAAATTTCTGCAGGTTCCTGGATTCATACTCACAATTTAAAAACAGGGCTGGGAGATTTTCTTACTTATACATATAACAAAACTATCACAGAGCTTCCACACCGGGAGCCAAAGTTCTTCCAGGGCTATCGCAGAAAAAGCGGTGGGGTTGGTGTACGCAATGAAATCTGGATCATTCCTACAGTAGGCTGCGTTAACAATGTCGCATCTGCTATTGAGAGAGCCACGCAGAAGTACATGACAGACCAGATTGATGGTGTCTGTGCTTTTCCACATCCTTACGGATGTTCCCAGATGGGTGATGATCAGAATAACACACGTCAGATTCTTGCTGATTTAGTGAACCATCCCAATGCAGGCGGTGTTCTGGTTCTTGGACTTGGCTGCGAAAACAGCAACATCGATGAATTAAAGAAATTTATCGGGGACTATGATCCTGAGCGTGTACGTTTTCTCGTTGCCCAGGAATGTGAAAATGAGATCCGTGATGGTATTGAAACTGTCAAAGAACTGATTTCCTATGCATCCTCATTTAAACGTGAACCAATCAGTGCATCTGAACTGGTGATCGGTATGAAATGCGGCGGCTCTGATGGTTTGTCCGGAATCACGGCAAACCCTACTGTTGGTGCATTTTCTGACAAACTGATTTCTATGGGCGGATCTACAATTCTTACAGAAGTTCCTGAAATGTTCGGCGCTGAGGAATTACTTATGAACCGCTGCGAGACAGAGGATCTGTTCAACCAGACAGTTGCCCTTGTCAACGATTTCAAAAACTATTTTAAAAGTCACAACCAGACCATTTATGAAAATCCTTCTCCCGGAAACAAAAAAGGCGGTATTTCCAGTCTGGAAGATAAATCTCTCGGATGTACGCAAAAATCCGGAAGTGCACCTGTTATGGGAGTTCTTTCTTATGGAGAACCTGTAAAGGAAAAGGGATTAAACCTGCTGAGCGCACCTGGCAATGATCTTGTCGCCTCTACTGCCCTTGCTGCCTCCGGCGCACACATTGTACTTTTTACAACCGGACGCGGAACACCTTTTGCAAGTCCTGTACCTACAGTTAAAATCTCCACAAACAACCAGCTTGCAAAAAAAAAGCAGAACTGGATTGATTTCAACTGTGGAGTTATGGTAAATGATACTCCTCTTGATGAGCTTTCAGAAAATCTTCTGGACTTTGTCCTTGAGATTGCATCCGGAAAGAAATCAAAATCCGAAGAAGCAGGTTTCCATGATATGGCAATCTTCAAACAGGGCGTTACTTTATAAAACATAAATCGAATTGCGGAAGCAGCATAGCTGCGTAGCAATCCGGGTATCAAATGAGTGTCAAAAGACCTTTTAACACTCATATCATTATATATGAGGAAAACCTAAAATGAAAAAATTATCTTATGCTGTTTTAAAAGAACAGGGCTATGATGGATACCTTCTTGAATCAGCGCCGGAACGTGTACTTCAGTTTGGTGAAGGAAACTTCCTCCGTGCATTTGTAGATTATTTTATAGATGAGTTAAACGAAAAAGCCGGATTCAACTCCAAAGTTGTTCTGTGCCAGCCAATCGCTCCAGATCTTGATGACAGGTTCAACGAACAGGAGGGTCTTTATACCTTATTTCTCCGTGGATTCCAGGATGGCAAAAAAATAAATAAAAAACGTGTTATCTCCTGTGTAAGCCGCTGTCTCAATCCATATAAGGATTTTGAAGCAGTTCTCGCATGTGCAGATAACCCGGACCTCCGTTTTATCGCATGTAATACAACAGAAGCCGGAATTACTTATGATTCTTCCTGTCAGTTTAATGATGTTCCGGCTGGTAGCTATCCTGGAAAACTTACTCAGTTTATGTACCGTCGTTTCCAGAAATTCGGTCAGGAAGCCGGCAAAGGATTTATCATTCTTTCCTGTGAGCTGATCGAGGATAATGGAAAAGAGCTTGAAAAATGTGTATTAAAATATGCAACGCAGTGGAATCTCGGCGAAGACTTTATCAACTGGATCAAAACTGAAAACATCTTCTGCTCTACACTTGTAGACCGTATTGTAACAGGTTATCCAAGAACTGAAGCTGCTGCAATCTGTGAAGAACTTGGCTATGAAGATAACTTGATCGACACAGGTGAAATCTTTGGCTTCTGGGTAATCGAAGGTCCTCAGTCAATCAAAGACGAATTCCCGGTTGACAAAGCGAACCTTCCAATCCTGATCACAGACAATCACAAACCATATAAGCAGAGAAAAGTACGTATCTTAAATGGTGCACATACCTCCTTTGTGCTGGGTGCCTACCTTGCAGGACAGGATATTGTAAGAGACTGCATGAACGACGATGTAATCTGTGGATTTATGAACAAAACTATTTATGACGAGATTATTCCTACTCTGGACCTTCCAAAAACAGAACTCGAAAATTTTGCTGCAGCTGTTACAGAACGTTTCAAAAACCCATTTATCGACCATGCTCTTCTTTCCATTTCTCTGAATTCTACATCAAAATGGAAAGCACGTGTTATGCCGTCACTCAAAAAATATGTAGAACGCAAAGGTACACTTCCTGCATGCATCACAGCTTCTTTCGCCTTCTACATTGCATTCTATAACGGATATGCTATGAGCGAAGACGTACTTACAGCAAAAAGAGCAGCTAATGAATACACTGTAAAAGATGACAAGGCAGTTCTCGAATTCTACCTTGCACATAAAGATGATTCCGCAGCGGATCTTGTTCATGCAGTCTGCACCAATACTTCCTTCTGGGGCGAAGATCTGACACAGATTTCCGGATTTGAAGCAGTTGTATGCAATTACTTAACTCAGATCCGTGAAAATGGTGCGTATGAAGTAATGAAAGCACTGGCTTAAATTATATTACAGAATCATAAGTTCTTTCCATGATTGAAAGCGACGGTGCAGGACGCGTGCAGCGTTAGAGCGTGTCTGAAAAATCATTCCTGATTACTCATCAAAAACGTCTGGCATACATTAAACCTCCCAACATGGGCGCAGAGTCAACAGACCCTGCGCCCTTTCTTAAAATATTTTAATATCTGGAAGTAGTATCTTCCCCTGACTCGTAAGAATTGCGGCTCTTGTTTTTGCTGCTGTTTTTTGTGTAAGAGTTCTTGCAATCCTGAGAATTTATCTCACTTTCATAAGATCTGTTTGTTGCATTTTTGCTGTTCTTGTTTTCAGACTCATAATTTTTAGCCATTTGAGTATTCCTCCTGTTGAATGCCGCTGTCCACGTTCTGTTCCGCATCCAGCAGCTGTTTTCAGATTACTTTGTGTATTGTGACCAATTACAGAAAGAATATTCATCAAAATGATATTGCTTTTTTTTCCAATTTATATTATAATTGACTTTGTAAAAGAATTTACCCTTCAAAAATTTTTTTACATAACCCCTTATTTAATTATTTATACTCCCCTCGAAACACCCGGTAGCTCCCCTACCGGGTGTTTCTCTTTGGATTTATAAGGGTTTGCGGGATTTTGGGGTTCACCATTCTTGTAATATTTCTGTAATATTTAATAGATATGTCCAAAATATGTCCAAAATTCTATTTTCCGTCCAATCTTGGCTCTCCAAAATAACCCAAAATGAGGACAGTTTTATCACTGCCTCCTACAATGCTGTCCCTTTCTTTGGAACAAATAAATAACTCATATCCGCGTGTTCCAGTTCAAGCAGCGAAAGCTTTCTATCAATTCCTCCGGCATACCCTGTCAGACTCCCATTTGTGCCTATCACACGATGGCAGGGAATGATAATGGAAATTTCATTGTGTCCAACCGCACCTCCGACTGCCTGGGCAGACATGCGGGATACATTTTTCAGCTCTGCCATTTTGCGGGCAATTTCTCCATATGTGATCGTCTGTCCATAGGGAATCTGCAATAAAATCTGCCACACCGCCTGTCTGAATGTTGATCCGACCGGATGAAGTGGCGGAGTAAATTTCGGCTCGACCCCCGAGAACTACACATCCATCCATTTTTTTGCCTCCGCGAGAATCTCTGTTTCCTGTGGAATATGCTTGTCCGGAAGTGTATTCGCAAAATATTTCTGTCCTTCAAACCACAGACCAGTAATTCCCACTTCATCCGCCGCCAGTAAAATACTCCCTAACGGCGATTTATATTTGTATGTGAATACCATATTTATACCTCTAAAATGCATTAGAATCCTGCGATTCCTGTGAACAGATTTACGAACCAAAGTTGCCATTTTCCCTTAACCACTTATCTGCGGAGCAAAACTGAGGCGAAAAATTCTGCATCGCATATTCATTTAGACTCCTCCTTTGTCGTTCAAACAACAGGATCCTTAAATGCTTTTCATTGCCAATACATCAATTCGTAAAATACAGAAAATCCCCACAAGGTCTCTCATAATTATTAATCAGCTTATTCATGACCTGACCATTGTAATACAATGTGGCAGAACCGCCACCATCCAGATTGTAGGCGTACTGACAGCCATAGCTGTTGAAGATATTAACAAGATCCCAGTGGTTCAGACCGGCGTAACTGCCAGTGTCGGTGACAAGCAGCACATAAACGCCAGGTTTCACCATTCCCACAGCAGTTCTCGGATAATATTTGGCTGTTTCTGACCAGGCCGGCTGGGCCTGTCCATCTTTGATCAGGATTGGGCCAAAATTATAGGTATCTTTTACCCCCTCTTCCAGAAGAGCTTCGCCTTTCAATCCTTGCTCTGGTGTATAAATAGTACCATCATACTTTACAGCCATTACACTGTAACTGGTCTCATAATTTCCATAAATCACACCATTCTTGATACACATTCCAAGAGGCGACGGCCGCCCTGTCTGGTAACTAAACGCACTTCCATTCACTCCGATAATCCCCCCATTACCAGAAACCGCACCGGAGGTAGTCTGTCTGGCACCACCATAGGTTCCATAAGACAGAGCGGATTTCAGCTGTCCGGAATTTTTGATCTTTATCAGCGCTACCCAGTAAGGAACATTATGTGTGGATTTTCTGCGCAGATCAATATTAAGAGAGCTGCTTTTATATGTATAGCGGTTATCATTCACCTTCACATCCGGTCTGGTCTGTCCTGTTCTTCTCCCGCTGTCGTTTACATAATATTTTCCAACCCACACATTTGTATACAACGCGCCTGTTTTCTTATCAAAATAATAACGATATTCACCAATTTTCTGCCATCCTGTTGCCATTCTGGAATTAGTAAGGAAATAATATCGCTTTCCTCCGTAACTCAGCCAGCGGTTGGCAATTGCCGCACCTGACTTATTGAAATAATAAGAATATTTTGTTCCAGTAGCCCAGCGGTTGCGGAACATAATTCCATTCTTCCGGTTGTAATAATACCTTTTTCCGCCTGATTTCAGCCAACCTGTATAGCGTTTGCCATTCTTTGTACTGTAATAACGCTGACCTTTGTAGGTAATTTTTCCCCAAAGCAGTTTTCCCTTGGAATTATAAAAATAATAGTCTTTCCCCCGCCTCACCCAGCCATGCTTTTTCGAAGTGATACTCACAGTCGTATTGGAAGCCTTCACATAAGAAGCTGCCCACACCGAAGAGGAACACATGGTAAATATCAAAAACAGAAAACAGATAATCCCAAAGCTTCTTTTTTTCAATTCCTTCTCCCCCTCATTTCAATAAGAAAATTGTAACGGTTCCGTACCTTCACAGTTACACGCTCCGTGATGTACAGAACTCACTAAGCATTTGCTTTCTGGTTATAAAAAATTACGGGGCAGACAAATTACTTCGTCTGCCCCGCTGTATTTGCCTTGCTGCAGGTAATTATTATGCGGCTGCCTGCTCGCATAAATTACTGATTAAGCTGCCGGTGTCTCACTGTCATCCAATGTATCTCCAGCCATATCTGTCTGCTCTTCGGACTCAGCAACACCATCTGTCTCTGTACTATCAATATCGCTGTCACCTGTAGCAGCGATCACATCGTCCAGCCAGCCCTCAGGCATGCCTGCGCTGGTCAGATTCTCTGTAATTGCATCCATATTCATGGAAGCTGTATAAGCTTCAACTTCATCATCATTACTGAAATCATAAACATCTGTCAGGGAAGCAACATCAACTGCTGCAAGTGCCTCACCACCATTTCCGCCTGTCAGAGAAACTGAACCAAGAGTCGCACCACCTGCTGCAATAGCAAGATTCCAGTCAATGCTGTCCTCATCTGCACCATCGGCTGTAAAGATCAGCTGCATTCCACCAAATGGATCATAGGAATTTCCATCTTCATCTTCCACAGGTGCTCCGGAAATTGTGTAGGTTCCCTTCCAGATTCCGTCCTGTACTGCCTTGGTATCATAATCTGCAACATCAATAATAGCAGCATCCGCATCACCGGAAGAAATCGAGTAAGTTCCGCTTAACAGATCACCATTCAGCTCACCGCTTCCTTCAATGGCGACTTTCTCATCTTCGGAACCCAGCTGCATGGAAAATCCTCTCTTATCTCCATCCGCTGTACACAGATATCCGAAAAGCTCTTCCTCCTGCTCATCATCATTCAGAAGGAACTGGCGTCCAACAACCTCTCCGTCACTGTCAACCCATGCCCTTAAAATAAATCCGGACTCGTCAGTATCATCAGCTTCTGTATCCAGATCTTTCTCCATATCCTCGATTGCTTCCAGGAAAGTCTCATAAGTATAATCCGGATCATTCATGGCTTCTGTCCAGGTCTCAATAAGCCCCTTCAGTTCTTCATCAGACTTGGCTGTATCCAGAATCTGCTGGAACATTGGAAGTGCCTCTGCCTGTGTAACATGTCCTTCCAGAACGCTAAGCTCCTGGCTTACATCTCCTGCAACAGCTTCCTGTGCTCCAGGATTCTCAGCATCTGCAACATTATCAAAAATAATATCTGTATATCTTGTAAGAATAGATGTCACTAAATCTGCTTCCGGAAGGTTCTCCAGAGTAGAAAAATAACTGTTCATGCTATCTGCCAGGTCAAGACTCGTGGTAAAGGAAGAATCCAGTTCCTGATCTGCCTCTTCCACAGCTTCCTGAGTCATCTGCTCCATGTTCATTTTAATATAGCCATCACTCAGCTCCGGAATTCTCATATAAATTTCAGAATTCTCTGTATCAAAATAATATTCTATTGTACAGATCTTGGTTCCGTTTACATTCACATCCATAAACTCAGTCATGGACTTATCAGACATGCTTACATTTCCACTGATGGAAGCATCCGCCAGCCAGGAGATATCCACAGGAGAAAGCATTCCCAGAATTGCTTTTCCACCATCTTCCAGACTTACCTTTATTTCCGCATTTCCCTTAACTTCTTCTGTATCCATTTCAGAAAGGCTCTTTGCGTAATCAGCACCAAATTCCTCGATCATTTTGGCAAAGGCTGCTTTCTCTGTTTCCTTGTAAGAATCTGCTGCCCATGTGGTAGCCGGTACTGCACTGATTCCCATAAGGGATGCTAACAAAATTGCGGTAATTTTCTTTCTCTTCATAAGATCCTCCTTTGGTATAAATCCTTACGGATTCTGCAATTTTTCCGTTGCTGTTCACTGGTAACATTCCCAACTGCTCTCATTACCAGTTAAGTAGCCAGTTTCTGTCAATGACCTGTTACAAACCATACAAGGATCCATAACAGACATATCTGACAAAACAAGTTAATATCAGAATAGCATTTGCCGAACTTATTGTCAATAACCCATAAATATTCTGACGATTTCCGTGACAAAAAAGTATTACTGTTCCATCCGTGACCAATAAAACAAAAATTTTTCTCACAAACAAATCCTATAATTCCGGACAGGCTCTGATAAATCATATTGTACCATTTACTCCCCATTGTCCTGTATAATATAACTATCCAGTTTTTCCATATACCTCTGGTCACGCTCAACAGTAATCACAATCACGTCATCCGGTTCATATTTATCCAGAAGCTCCTGGTCAAAGTCATCAATTCTCACAAATATGGTTTTCTGATAACGATAGGGCATGTATTTTTCAAGGCGAAGTCGAAAAGAATCGCCGATCACCATTAAAGTTTTCTCATTATCCGAATTGGATTTAAACACTTTCAGGATTTCCTCGCCGCCTTCGCTCTCCTCTTTTTTCACCTTGTAACGGATACCATCGTGAAAATAATTCAGCCCATACTCCCTGTCATCATCCAGTTCTTTATACCGCCCGATCATCCTGGACAGATCCCCCCTGCAAGGCTTAGTTCCGATCAGAACCTGAATATCTTCGATTGGCAGACTTTCACCTGTCATATCCTGTACAATTTTCTCGTTGGTAATATATCCGCCTAAATTGTTCATGTGAGTATCATATTTTCGGAACAGCTGGTATTTTTCAGTAAACTTCCTCAGATAATCTGCCAGAAAATCAAATTCCACATCGGAATTTTCTTTCATATATTTTGCAAAAGTCTCCATTCTGGAATCCCCGATTCCAATCACCTTTGGCTTCTCCGGCATATACTTCGAATAAAGTGTCTCTTTGTTGGGAGCCACGTAGTAATGGAACTGTTCCACGCCCCTGTCCAGAAACCAGTCCCGCACTTTTGCAATTCCGGACGCAATTTCAGCGCTTTGTTCCAGTGTATACACATTGGTCTTCTGGTAATCTGCCATGGCATTTTCTCCCTCCCTTTCCGGCAGGTAAAACAGCCAGTTATCTTCTCCGATCACCACATCCCCGATCTTTGTATTGCGGAAAACTTCCGTATCAATAAAGTTACAGAACTTCACCAGGTCATTTTTGAAGGGCACATGATCCTTATAATACGCCTCAAACTGCTCCGGGAAGTCTCCCAGAGCCCCCAGATTCACCTCTGGAAATTCAGCCAGTTTTCTGTTTTCATTGTTTTCCATATCAAATCTGCTGGAAAATCCAGCCCACACCACTCCTGGCAGAACCAGACTTCCTGCAAATAATACAATCAGAATTTTCTGTTTTCTCATATGCTTCCTGTTAAAATCTGAAATAAATAAACGGGTTATAGCTGTTATTTACAAGTGCCGCCACACTCAGCCAGAAAATCACCAGACAGGCGATCATTCTCGGAACTGTTACAATTCCATTGACAGGAATTTTTCCAGCGGAATGTACCCGGACCTTCTCATATATCTTCTGCAAAACTCCTGCAAATAAAACGCCCACAACGATCAGAAAGATCATTTTGCTGTCAAGATATGCAGAAAGAAGAATGGTTCCTCCATGAGCCACAAACATATTTCTCACATAAGTGAAAAACAGGGAAATATTTTCTGCACGGAACAGAATCCATCCAAAAAACACCGCGGTCACTGTGTAGCCCCAGCCCACGATTCCAGGCAGTTTTTCCAGTTTTTTCCCAAGCCACACACGTTCCAGTATGAGAAAAAGGCCATGATAAAGCCCCCAGAGGATAAACGCTATTCCAGCCCCATGCCACATTCCGGTAAGGAAAAATACGATAAGCAGGTTTCGATAGGTGCATGCCGCGCCTTTGCGATTTCCTCCCAAAGGAATATAGACATAATCACGAAACCAGGAAGACAGGGAAATATGCCATCTGTGCCAGAATTCCTGCACAGAACCAGCTGTATAGGGATAATTGAAATTCTCCTGGAATTCAAATCCGAACATTTTTCCAAGACCAATGGCCATATCGGAATATCCGGAAAAATCGTAATAAATCTGCATCATGTAAAGAATTGCGCCCAGCCACAGAGCCTTCCTGGATACCGCGTATGGACCATATTTAAAAATTTCATCCACCACACGGGCAAAGGAATTGGCAAGAAGAACCTTTTTCCCAAGTCCCCAGCAAAAACGCATTATCCCGGCTGCAAATTTTCGGATAGTCTCTTTTCTTCCTGTAATCTGAGCTGCAATGTCGCGATATTTTACAATAGGTCCTGCGATCAGCTGTGGGAAAAAGGAAATATACAAAAGCATATGCCAGAAATTGTGCTGTGCCGGCACCTCTCCCCTGTACACATCGATCACATAGGACAACGCCTGGAAAGTATAAAAAGAAATTCCAATTGGAAGCGCCACCTGAAAAAGAGTGGTTCCTGTTCCATCTGCTGAAAAAAGTCCGGTTATGGCTTCTGTCAGAGTTCCAAAATACTTGAAATATCCCAGCAGCCCCAGATTAATAATCAATGTTGCCACAAGAATCTTTTTTTTCCTGGTCTGATATTTTTCAATCAGAATTCCGCCGGTAAAATTCACTGCCACTGAAAACAGCATAAGGAAAACATAAAGTGGCTCTCCCCATGCATAAAAAAGCAGACTGAAAAATACCAGGATTCCATTTCGGATTTTTCCGGGACTTATATAATATGCTGCCAGTACTAAGGGCAGAAAGATCCATAGAAAGAGCATCGAGCTGAAAACCATGTGTATCTCCTTTATTTTTCAAACAGGCTCCAGAGCATGTTTGTCTGTCAATGCTCAGTATTATAACATAAAAGACCCTCCCCATACCAGTATCCTGAAAAAATTCGCATTCTGGTATGAGAAAGGTCTCCGTTTTTAGAACTGAGAGAAAAAAGTCAATCAGTTCTCACTTATTTCGTTTTATAACTGCACAGAATTTTTTCGCGTGCAGATTACGGGAATGATCTGAGGCATCTCCGCCTCATTTCAAGCCACTTACCAGATTTTGGAGTCCACAGCAGCGCGCTCGATTGGCAGGCCTTTCATATATCTTTCCATGAACATATTAAAGCCTTCTACACCCTCCGGATCCGGGTTCAGGGTACTGCCCTGATTTCCTGCAAATACCTTGGTATCCAGGAAGTCTTCCAGAGTCTCATTCTCCTCTTTGTTTACAAGATAGGAAGCGAGCACTGCAATTCCCCATGCACCGCCTTCACCGGCAGTCTCCATAACAGAAACCGGGGCATTTACAGCATCTGCAAGGATCTGCTGTCCAACACCTTTTGTCTTAAACAGTCCGCCATGACCCAGAAGACGGTCAACCTTTACTCCCTCTTTCTTAAACAGGATGTCAAGACCAACTCTCATAGCGCCAAGGCAGGTATAAAGATTGGTTCTCATAAAGTTGGCAAGGTTGAATTTGCTCTCTGGAGAACGTACAAACAGCGGTCTTCCTTCTGTAAATCCAGTCATATGCTCGCCAGAGAAATAACAGTAGGACAAAAGTCCGCCGCAATCCACATCTCCTTCCAGAGCCTTGTTGTATAAGGTTCCGAAAAGCTTGTTCATATCAGCTTCCATACCCATTGCTTCTGCAAACTCACGGAAAATATTTACCCATGCATTCAGATCAGAAGTACAATTATTAGAGTGTGCCATTGCAACCGGATGTCCGGATGGAGTCGCAACCATATCAATTTCGGAATATGGCGCAGATAACTCTTTCTCCAGAACAATAGATGCAAATACAGAAGTACCTGCGGAAACATTTCCGGTACGCTTTGCAACGCTGTTGGTAGCTACCATTCCTGTGCCAGCATCACCTTCCGGCGGACACATAGGAATTCCGGCTTTCAGCCTGCCTGTTACATCAAGAAGCTTTGCTCCCTCTTCTGTCAGGCAGCCGGCATCCTGTCCTGCAACAAGACATTTCGGCAGAATGCCGCGAAGCTTCCATGGGAATCCATAAGAAGCAACCTGCTCATCAAACTGCTGAACCATTTTTTCATTGTAATCCCTGGTAGTGCTGTCCACTGGGAACATTCCTGCAACATCGCCAATTCCAAGAACTCTTTTTCCAGTCAGTTTCCAATGTACATATGCCTCCAGAGTGGCAATATAATCAATATCTTTTACGTGAGGCTCGCCTTTTAAAATTGCCTGATACAGATGTGCGATACTCCATCTCTGAGGAATATTATATTGAAAAAGTTCGGACAGTTTTCTGCTTGCCTCTCCCGTAATATTATTTCTCCAGGTTCTGAACGGAACCAGAAGATTTCCCTCTTTGTCAAATGGCATGTAGCCGTGCATCATGGCACTGATTCCAATAGCACCAACGCTTGTCAGCTCTACACCATATTTCTCCTCTACATCCTTTGCCATCTGCTGATAACAGTCCTGCAGACCGGACCAGATATCTTCCAGACTGTATGTCCATACCCCATTCTCATAGCGGTTCTCCCACTCGTGTCCGCCTGATGCGATTGGTGCATTATTTCCATCTACCAGAACTGCCTTGATTCTTGTGGAACCGAACTCAATTCCAAGTGCTGTCCTGTTGTCCAGGATTGCCTGCTTTGCTTCTGCTGCTCCCATGTGTAAAATCCTCCCGTTGTTTTTTTTATAATGTGTAACATTCTTCACTGTTCAACCCAACGCCGTAAACAGGCTCCAGAGCGTGTTTGCCATTCTATGCGTTTTTACTTTCGAAACGCAATTTCATTCCAGCGAAGCTCATTCTTGAAGTTACGGATTGTAGTATTTTTGTCAATGTATACAGCTTCAATTCCCATTGCTGCAGCCCAGTCACCCATCTGCTCTGCTGTAAGATCATAAGTAAAGGCAGTATGATGTGCTCCACCTGCAAGGATCCATGCTTCTGCGCCGGTAGCCAGATCTGGCTGTGGTGTCCAGAATGCACTTCCTACAGGAAGCTTCGGCATAGGTTTCTCAACCTTCTTGCAATCTACATCATTGATGATCAGACGGAATCTGTCCCCCAGATCAACAAGGGATGTTGCGATTGCAGGGCCTGTCTTGGATGTAAATACAAGTCTCGCAGGATCCTCTCTCTCTCCCATACTAAGCGGGCAGACTTTGATAGCTGGCTTGCCATCCGCTACGGATGGGCAAACCTCCAGCATATGTGACTGCAGGATTCCCTCTTTTCCAGGAACAAGATTGTAGGTGTAATCTTCCATCATGGAGGTTCCCTTAGCGTCCTTCATGCCTGCTGTCATAATCTTCATCAGACGAACCATTGCAGCTGTTTTCCAGTCACCTTCTGCGCCAAATCCATAGCCCTTCTCCATAAGTCTCTGGATTGCCAGTCCCGGAAGCTGCTTCAGTGCTCCAAGATCACCGAAATGAGTTACGATTGCCTGATAGTTTTTCTCTTCCAGGAATTTCTCAAAGCCTATCTCAATTCCTGCCTGTACTGCTACATGACGTTTGAATTCTTCCGGGTCTCTTCCCTCAGAAAGAATGTCATATTTATTATAATATTCTTCCACAAGAGCGTCAATATCTCCCTTGGAAACAGCGTTCACATATTCTGCGATTTCATTTACCGGATAGGCATCAACTTCCCAGCCAAATTTAATCTGTGCTTCTACCTTATCCCCCTCTGTAACGGCAACATTTCGCATATTGTCAGCCACACGGCAAACACGGATGTGGCTGCTCTCCATAATACCAACAGCAGTTCTCATCCAGGAAGCCAGACGCTCCTGAACCTTTTTGTCAGCCCAGTATCCCACAATTACCTTTCGCTCGATTCCCATGCGGGTTACCATGTGACCATACTCGCGGCCACCGTGTGCGGACTGATTCTCGTTCATAAAGTCCATGTCAATGGTGTCGTAAGGGATTTCCTGGTTGAACTGTGTGTGAAGGTGGCAAAGAGGCTTTCTGTATTCTTTCAGACCAAGTATCCAGGATTTTGCCGGGGAAAAAGTGTGCATCCAGGTGATCACACCAGCACAGTCTTCATCAGCATTTGCCTCATTGAAAGTCTTACGGATAAGTTCATTGGTAATCAAGGTTGGTTTCCATATAATCTCGTATGGAAACATACCGGATTTGTTCAGCTCTTCCACAATAATGCGGGAATGCTCAGCTACTTTACGGAGACACTCATCTCCATAAAGATCCTGTGAACCTGTACAAAACCAAAATTTGTAATTTCTTCCTGTTTTCATTGTAAAAATCCTCCTGTTTATTATATTTTTGTAAATATTGTTATTGATTCAATTTTTCAGACGGTGGTTTGCAATGTATATTTCCAATTGAAAGGGAACAATTATCAGTGATTCTTTGCAGCAAATATCATTTAAGCCTTCTGCAGGAACCACGAACAATTAACTCCGGCTGAATCAGACGTTCTACTTTGCTGTCCTCTTCTGAAACTCCATTGATTTTTTCTAATATCAATTCTGCTGCCATCTCTCCAAGCCGCTCCTGTGGATGGGCAATGGTTGTGATTCCGGTTCCGCGCTGGGCATAGAGGGAATTGTCATAGCCTGTAACGGAAATATCCTTTGGTACTTGAAGACCACAATCTTCAAGAGATTCAATCACCTGCACAGCAATCTGATCATTGTAGCAGACGATTCCATGAGGAAGCGATCCGGTTTTTACCATTTCTTTTACCATCATAGATGGTTTACTCCGCCGGTCTTCGGTGTGGAACCATACTACCAGATCTGGATCATAAGGAATACCAGCCTCCTGCAATGCCCTCACATACCCTTTATGTCTCTGGATACCCTGAATGTCATCTGCCTTGAAAAAACCGGTAATCCTGCGGTGTCCCTGCTCCAGAAGGTACTTTGTCACCAGATAGCCGCCCCTGGCATCATCCATAAGAATGTGGGGCTTGTCCTTCATTTCCGTGTAAATTCCCTGGATAAAAATGTATGGAATCTGATATTTCTCCAGATTTTCGTAAAGGCCAGGATGCCGACAGCTAAGCTGGCTTTTACTTGGCTCTATGATCAGGCCATCAATATCTTTCTGCAAAAGCTCTTCTAGACATTTTGCCTCTTTCTGACGGCTGTTACCTGTATTTTTCAAAATGATGCTGTAGCCCTGCTCAGACAGTACATTATCCATTCCCTGAATCAACCTTGGAAAAATGTAGTCGGAAATATAAGTTGTCACTACCGCAATGTTTCTGGACTTTTTCATATGGCGCATTTTCTCGGAACAAAAGGTTCCTTTTCCATGGCAGGCTTCTATATAGCCTTCCTGTTCCAGAAGACTAAGTGCCTTTCGCACCGTATGCCGGCTGAGGGAATATTGTACTGTAAACTGATTCTCTGATGGCAGCTTCTCTCCTGGCTGAATCCTGCCGGAAATGATCTCCTCTTTTAGTTCTTCCATCAGGGTAAAATATTTTGGCTTGCCATTTTCAGTCATTCTTCCTTCCTCCTGTTTCCATCTTACAACTTGTACGCACATACGGACAAGTTGTTGTGTTTGGATATTGTATATAAAATAATCAGCTACATTTTATGCTCTTTTAACAAATGTTGGGGATTCTAAAGTGAAAGAAGTGAAAACATAAGATTTTATTTACAGAATGGCTATGTAAATCAACGCTTACATAGCCATCTGTTTTACACAAGTGTTATCTCGTTTACACAATGGGCATCCGAAATTCATGCTTTCACAGGACCTTACCGCCTGCACGATAACAAACAACACTCGCTAAACATAACTTTGTCTTGTTTTATTACAATGTCTCAATCAGCGAGTCAATATCTTCCATTTTCGTTGCCCAGCTTGTTGCAAAACGGACTACTGTATGACTATCATCATATTTTTCCCAGAAGCTGAACTTCACTTTTTCGCCCAATTCCTCCATCTTTTTATTTTCCAGAATAACAAAAATCTGATTGGTTGGGGAATTAATGAAAAATTCATAGCCCTTCTCTTTTAATGCAGCTTTCAGTTTTGCAGCGGTTTCGATAGCATTTTTGCTGATTTCCAGGTACAGATTTCCTGTGAAAAGAGTATCAAACTGAATTCCAAGCAGTCTGCCTTTCGCAAGAAGCGCTCCCTGCTGTTTGATCATAGTAAAGAAATGTTTCGGTGCTTTCTTCGGGAAAACGACAGCTTCACCGCACAGGGCACCAACCTTGGTTCCTCCGATATAAAATACGTCTGTATAATTTGCAATATCTTTCAAAGTCACATCTGTCTCTGCCACCAGTCCATAGCCCAGTCTGGCCCCGTCCAGAAATAACGGGATCTCATATTCCCTGCATACACTGGAAATATCTGCCAGTTCCTGCTTTGTGTAAAGAGTTCCGTATTCTGTCGGATGTGAAATATAAACCATGCCTGGAAAAACCATGTGATCATAGCTTCCGTCTGCGTAGTAGGTCTGGAGATAATCTTTCAGATCTGCGGCAGAAATTTTACCATTGTTCTGGGGAAGGGGAAGAACTTTATGTCCGGTAAATTCAATTGCTCCGGCTTCGTGAGCATTTACATGACCAGTAACTGCGGAAAGCACTCCTTCATACCGATTCAGCACGGACGCGATCACCACTGCATTTGTCTGGGTACCCCCTACCAGGAAATAGACCTCCCCATCCGGACAGCCACATGCCTCTTTTATTTTTTCCTTCGCTTTGTCACAGAAAGGATCCTGTCCATATCCCGGAACTTTTTCCATGTTGGTTTCCATTAGTCTTTTTAAGATTGCCTCATGAGCACCTTCACAATAATCATTTTCAAAATACAGCATGATGTAACTCCTTTGTTCCATATTTTTTACTTGTACCATACAGGTATATTTTACTTTGATTTCGTTTTTTAATCATATACCTGCCCTGAATTTTTTACAAGAAAATGTTTTCTATAACAGTTCCGTAACCAAATAACCAATAAAATTTTTTATTTAAATAATTCAGGGTTGACATCCCCGCCTTCGCCGAATTATAATTACCACAACAAAATACATTTGCAGACACGCTTCAATAAAAGGGAGTAGCTGGCATATCAGATGCACTTTTTTGGTATAGGGCATTTGTATATGGATTTTCATGCGTCAGAACGGTAGACAGTTCCACGAATCTGTCGCCCGCAGAAAATTGAAATGGCAAGACTTTTATTACAATAGTCGCATATCTTCAGATATGCAGTATTGTAATAAAAGTCTTTTTTTATACCCCAAAAACAGGTTATAAAATGCCTTCCCTACAAGGCTTTCATTTTTATAACAATATTAACATTATGCAAGTATTTTTATCTATTTAAGCACTTACATTCAAACACCCAAAAGGAGGAAAATGAAATGGAATTTTTAACAGACGGAATCCTTGCATTAACCTGGCAGCAAATTGTGATGTTTGCCGTCGGAATCGCCCTGATCTGGCTGGCTATCAAAAAAGGATTTGAACCAGCCCTGCTTCTGCCAATGGGCTTTGGTGCCATACTTGTGAATCTGCCTTTTTCCGGAGTTTTAAACCAGACTCTGGCTGGAGGAATTCAGGCAAACGGAGTCATTGAATGGCTGTTCCATGTGGGAATTGAAGCCTCAGAAGTCATGCCGATTTTACTTTTCATCGGAATTGGCGCTATGATTGACTTCGGTCCCCTGCTTTCCAATCCCTCTTTGTTCCTGTTTGGCGCAGGTGCACAGCTTGGAATTTTTGCTGCAATTTTACTGTCCACCATCCTTGGATTTGACCTAAAAGACGCTGCTTCTATCGGAATCATCGGTGCTGCCGACGGACCTACTTCCATTCTGGTATCCCAGGTCCTGAATTCCAGATATATCGGCGCCATTGCAGTTGCCGCCTATTCCTACATGGCACTTGTCCCAATTGTACAGCCCTTTGCCATCCGGCTTGTCACTACAAAGAAGGAACGCTGTATTCACATGGAATATAATCCGAAATCCGTTTCCAAAACCATGAAGATTGCTTTTCCCATTATAGTTACTGTAATCGTGGGGCTGGTAGCACCTCAATCCGTTGCGCTGGTTGGATTTCTCATGTTCGGCAACCTGATCCGGGAATGCGGCGTCCTGGGCACCCTGTCCGACACAGCCCAGAATATTCTGGCAAATCTGATCACCCTGCTTCTTGGAATCACCATTTCCTTCAGCATGCGTGCAGACCAGTTTGTAACAAAAGGGACTTTACTGATCCTGGTGATTGGACTTTTTGCTTTTGTCATGGACACCATCGGCGGCGTTCTCCTGGCAAAATTTATGAATCTTTTCCTGAAAAAAAAGATCAACCCAATGATTGGCGGTGCCGGGATTTCTGCATTTCCAATGTCCTCCCGAGTTGTTCAGAAAATGGCCATGGAAGAAGATCCCACAAATGTAATTCTCATGCAGGCCGCCGGCGCCAACGTGTCCGGACAGATTGCTTCTGTAATCGCAGGCGGCATGGTTATCAACCTGGTCACAAAATTTTTATAAAAAAATTTTTATAATGAGGAGGGTCTTATCTATGAATACATCCAATATCATTATTGCACTTGAAATCATGGCAAAAGGAATGGCAGGAATCTTTACTGCCATTCTGATCATTATTCTTTGTGTATGGCTTCTCGGAAAAATCGGAAAATAAATACTCCAATATTTCTATAACGCTTCTCTTTTCAGCCCAACAAAAACGAGCCAAGGTCACATGCAGCATTGACCTTGGCTCAATATTTTTACTAATACATCGTTTCGTAAATAACTATACCAATCGCGTAGGATGTAGATCCGAGTGGGCAGGTCTAAAATCCACACTTTCTCTCTGTTACTCTGCTACGTCGGCAGCATTCTCAGAGGCAGAATCAGGCTCCCCATCATAATTTTCCAGGAAAGAATGTCTCACACCATATTGTTTATATCCCACAACTGTATCAATATTTACATTCTCTACGCTCTTGAAAATATTGCCCTCTACAAAAGGGTTCACCTTTTTCAGGTCACGGATCAATTCCTTGATTTCCACACGTTTGGAGCGGTTTTCGTTATTGCAGGTAGTACAGGTGTCTGTAAATTTACATGCACACTGAATAAAATGGAGATCATTGTAATCACGCCATGCCTTAATATCATCCTCCCGCACCAGATACAAAGGACGGATCAATTCCATTCCCTCAAAGTTGGTGCTGTGAAGCTTGGGCATCATAGTCTGTACCTGGGCACCGTAAAGCATGCCCATAAGAATGGTCTCAATCACATCATCATAGTGGTGACCCAGTGCAATCTTGTTGCAGCCCATTTGTTTTGCAAAAGCATAGAGGTGACCCCGGCGCATTCTTGCGCAAAGATAACAGGGAGATTTCTCCACATTAAATACAGACTCAAAAATATCAGACTCAAAAATACGAATGGGAATATTTAACCTTCTGGCATTTTCCTCGATTACCTGACGATTGGCAGGACTGTAGCCCGGATCCATAACCAGAAATTTCACCTCGAAATCAAATTTATTATGAAGCTTCAGCTCCTGGAAGCACTTTGCCATCAGCATGGAGTCCTTGCCTCCGGAAATACAGACTGCGATCTTATCTCCCGGCTTCACAAGCTCGTAAGTATTGATTGCCTTGGTAAACCTGGACCAGATTTTTTTCTTAAATTTCTTGCGGAGACTGATCTCCACATTTTTCGCAAAATCTTCGTCCTGGGAACTCTTCATGGCATCCATAAGCCAGGCAATGTAGCCTTTCTCAAGGCTTACTGCATCCAGCCCCTCTTCCTCAAGCTTCTTAGCGATTTCTTTACTATTGATTCCGCGGCTGCAGCAAATAACCAGTTTTCTGGTCTTATCCACTTCCGGATTCTCCATGATTTCCTCTGGCTTACAGGCCAAAGCCCCCTTAACAGCGCCATGGGAAATCTCAATCTCGTCGCGGACATCAATGATCTGATAGGACTCCGCTGGTAACTTTTTTAATTCTTCTATTGTTATACTGCTCATTTAAATCCTTCCCTGAATATATTCTATAATGTCCATACTTTATATCACGATCTCAACAAAACTGTAACTCATTCCTGCTCAGAAGAAACCTTGCTGAATATGATTGTTACTGTTCACTGGTAACGTTCCGCGAGGCG
>ERZ826016.1300-NODE-1300-length-24133-cov-6.368884_pt1 | contig 24133 bp, 24 predicted proteins | sample MGYA00519872_ERZ826016 | MGnify/ENA primary metagenome ERZ826016 (study PRJEB31778, sample SAMEA3449218) | human gut metagenome | biome: human gut; feature: human-associated habitat; material: faeces | place: United Kingdom | collected 2010/2012 ... | reverse complement strand
CTGCGGCAAATGCCGTCGGAATTGCCCCATGGAGGCCATTTCCGGCGCGCCCAAGCAGGCGCATACCATCGATGGGGAAAAATGCATCAACTGCGGCGCATGCGTGGGCAGCTGCCCCTTCGGCGCCATTACGGCGGCAAAGGAGGGCTGAGAGATGGCAAAGGGAATCATGTATATCGACGGCCAGCGTGTCCCCTTCGACGGGGAGAAGAACGTGCTGGCGGTCATCCGCAAGGCCGGCATCGAAATGCCCACCTTCTGCTACTATTCGGAGCTTTCTGTGTACGGTGCGTGCCGCATGTGCGTGGTGGAGGACGAGCGTGGCAAGATCGATGCCTCCTGCTCCATGGAGCCCCGGGACGGCATGAAGATCCGTACCAACACCGCGCGGCTTTTGAAGCACCGGCGGATGATCCTGGAGCTGATGCTCTCCTCCCACTGCCGGGACTGCACCACCTGTGAAAAAAGCGGCAGCTGCCGCCTGCAGGAGCTGGCACTTCGGTTCGGAGTGCGTCATGTGCGGTTTGCGGACACCCGCCCCCACTATGAAAAGGACACATCCTCCCCGGCGGTGGTGCGGGACCCCAACAAGTGCATCCTCTGCGGTGACTGCGTGCGGGTATGCGAGGAGATGCAGGGGGTCGGCATTTTGAACTTTGCCCACCGGGGCAGCGAGCTGATGGTCTGTCCTGCGTTCGACCGCAAGCTGGACGCCACGGCGTGTATCAGCTGCGGCCAGTGCGCGGCGGCGTGTCCCACCGGTGCCATCACGGTGAAAAACGAGATCGGCCAGGCGTGGCGGGCGCTCTATGACGCAAACAAGCGGGTGGTGTTCCAGATCGCCCCGGCGGTCCGGGTGGCGGTGGGCGAGGCCTTCGGCCTGGAGCCCGGCGTCAATGCCATCAACAAGCTGGTGTCCGCCCTGAAGATGATGGGCGCCGACGAGGTGTACGACACCACCTTTGGCGCAGACCTGACCGTCATGGAGGAGGCGGACGAGTTCCTGGAGCGGCTGAAAAAAGGCGGCCCCTTCCCCATGTTCACCAGCTGCTGCCCGGCATGGGTGAAGTATGTGGAGGAGGAGCGGCCCCACTTCCTGAAGAACATCTCCACCTGCAAGTCGCCGATGGAGATGGTCGGCGCGATCTTCCGCGACAAGTACGCCGCGAAGGACGCTGCCGACGGCCGCACGACCTATCACATCGCCATCATGCCCTGCACGGCGAAGAAGATGGAGGCCGCGCGCCCCGAGTTCATCCACGACGGTCGACCCGACGTCGACCTTGTGCTCACCACGCGCGAGGTGATCGACATGATGCAGGAGACGGGCATCCAGCTCGGCGAGCTGGAGCTTGAGTCCCCCGACCTGCCGTTCGGCCTCGGCTCCGGTGCGGCGGTCATCTACGGCACGAGCGGCGGCGTGGCCGAGGCGGTCGTGCGCCACTGCCTGCCGGATAAGAGCAAAAACGCCCTGCGCGAGATCAGCATCCTCGGCCTGCGCGGTGACGCGCCGATCAAGGAGGCGAGCGTGACGATCGGCGACACCGAGCTCAAGCTCGCGGTCGTCAACGGCCTTGCCAACGCAAAAAAGCTCTTAAAGGAAATCGACGAGGGCAAGAAGTTCTATCACCTTATCGAGGTGATGACCTGCCAGGGCGGCTGCGTCGGCGGTGCGGGCCAGCCCTACGGCCTCAAGAAGAGCAAGGAAAAGCGCGGCGACGGCCTGCACCTTTCCGACAACGCGGCAATGTTCAAGCGCGCGGAGCGAAACCCCGTGGTCGCCCAGATGATGGCGGAATACGGGGAAGAGCGGTGCCATGAGCTACTGCACGTGAGTTACACAAACAAGTGACATGAGTCACTTGTTTGTGTAAAAGATTCACTGCGTTCTGTGCCTCGCCCTTGGCTCGACACTCACTCCGTGCAAAGTGTATTTACTGACGCACATGTCGTCAGTAAATACGGATTAGAAAATGTTTTGCGTCTGCGGACGCGAAATGAGGTGCGAATATAAAAAAGGAGTTGAATGCCTTGGCATTCAGCTCCTTTTTGCTTGCGTTCCGTTTGGATCAGTCGAATTCCAGCGCGGTGGCGCGCAGCTCGCTCACTTCGCCGACGATGGCGCTCCAGGGGGCGAAGGTCTGGAGCTCGCGAAGAAGCGGCTCTGCGTCCTCGCGCGGGAGCGCGACGAGAAGGCCGCCCGAGGTCTGCGGGTCGGCGGCGAGGTCGAGGAAGACCTGCTGCGCCGTGGGCAGCACCGTGAGATGCGGCTTCACATAGTCCATGTTGCGGTAAGCGCCCGCGGGGATGATGCCCATCTCAGCCATATCGCGCGCCTCGTCCATCAGGGGGAGCGTTGCGCCGTGCAGGCGGATGGTAACGCCGCTGCCGCTCGCCATCTCATAGCTGTGACCGAGCAGGCCGAAGCCTGTCACGTCGGTGCAGGCGTGGACATTTTTGGCGCTTCGCACGGCATTGCCCGCCTTTTTGTTGAGCGTCGCCATGTGGGCATAAACCGCGTCGCGGGCGGCGGGGGAGATGAGGTCTGCTTTGATGGCGGTCGTGAGCACGCCGCTGCCGAGCGGCTTGGTGAGCACCAGCACATCGCCCGGCTGCGCGCCGACATTTTTGAGGATGCGGTCGGGATGGACGAATCCCGTGACGCACAGGCCGTACTTCGGCTCGTTATCCTGAATGGTGTGACCGCCCGCGATGACGCATCCGGCCTCGACGGCTTTGGCATGCCCACCCTCCAAAATGGCGCGAATGTCGTCTTTCGGAAGGCAGTTCGGCACGCACAGAAGGTTCATCGCCACTCTTGGCTCGCCGCCCATGGCGTACACGTCGCTCAGCGCGTTCGCCGCGGCGATCTGACCGAAGAGATACGGATCGTCCACAATGGGGGTGAAGAAGTCGACCGTCTCAATGACGGCGACCTCGTCGGAGACGCGGTACACGGCGGCGTCGTCGCTGCTGTCGTAGCCGACTAAAAGCGCGGGGTTCGACACATTCGGCAAGTCAGCAAGAATTTCTGTCAGGGCACCCGGCCCCAGCTTGGCGGCTCAACCCGCCGCCTTTGTCATCTGCGTGAGACGCAGCTTGTCGTTCATGGCGCGCACCTCCTCCTTGAAAAACTGCTTTTATTGTAGAGAAGCGAAACGCCTTTGTCAACTCCGCCGTGTTTTCGCCGTCAGCGCGGGAAGAGGGTGTGGAGCAGATCGAGAAAGCTCTCCCAAAGGTCCGTCGGGCGTCCGTCGGAGAGAGTCACGTCGCCGGAAAGACCGTCGCAGAGGACAAAGTAGCGTTCGGCGGAGGAAAGATTCGTGAATTCGCAGCGCGCGGTGCGTCCGTCGACCTCGTAGAACATGGCCGGGTAGGGATTTGTGACATCGGTGATGTTCCAGAGCGTGATCGTGCCGTTCTGCGGCGTATCCGCGCGGAAGGTGACGGCGATGCGCGTGCTGTTCGTAAAAAGACGGCGGCCGTCGCAGCTGTCGGCAAAGGTTTGTACCTCTCCGGCGGCAAGGTTGCAGACGCTCTCCTCAACCACGGGGATGTAGGGGTGCTGTGCGCGGACAAGGTTCATCCACGCAGCGGCGGTGAGCGAGAGCAATACGATCAGGACGATGACGCCGACAGTCAGGAGTGTGCCGCGTTTCTGGCGACGGTGTTTGACCTTTTGCGCATAGTCGGCGACGGCAGGCGGGTCGATGGCCTGCGCGGCGGGGAGAAATTGCTCGCTTTTCATCCGCGCGAGCGTTTCGCGGCAGCGGGGGCAGGTTTTGAGATGATCGTCCACGAGAGCGCGGCTCGCGTCCGAGCAGCTTTCGTCGGCGTAGAGCGGGAGCAGGTCGCCGATGACGCGGCAGTCAATGTTCATGGTGTTCCTCCATATCTTCGATCAGCTTGTCCTTGGCGCGGTAAAATGTGACCTTTGCCCAGGACTCGGATTTGCCGAACAGGTCGGCAATGTCGCGAAAGTGCAGCTCGCCGAGCACGCGCAGCGTGAAGACCTCGCGGTACGGCTCTTTGAGCCGGTGCAGGGAGGTGTGGATGCGCATGGCCTGTTCTTTGTCGGCCAGCAGCTCAAAAATGTCGTCCGGCGCGGCGAGCTCGTGCGTTTCCTCGAAGGGGACGGCGCGCCTTTGGCGGCGGAGCTCTTTTGTGAGGGCATTTTTGGCGATCTGGCAGAGCCATGATTCGACGCGGCAGTCGCCGCGGAACGTGCCGATGTGCAGATACGCCTGATAGAACGTCTCCGCCGTCAGCTCGTCGGCGAGGGAGGCGTCCTTGCAGAGCGAGAGCAGGAAGCGGTAGACAACGGGTGTGCAGCGCCGGCAGATCTCGTCAAATTCGTCCATGCAGGGCCTCCTTTCCGCTTCTTTCTGCCTGTTAGAGCGCGGAATGCGCAGAAAGATACAAACTTTTTCTCATTTTATCAATTTGCTGCAAACGGCGCAAGGCGGAGACTGCCATCGAAAAAATCAATGATAACAGCACGGTAAAACGGGAAAAACCATGAAAGAAATTCGCGGCGGGAGAAAAAAGTTGTGTCACTTCGCGCGGAATCTGTTATAGTTAGAAAGAAATAACGGGTGCAAACCCATCAAAGGAGCGATAGAAATGACGATCAAAGTCAATGCCATGGGCGACGCCTGCCCCATCCCTGTCGTGAAGACGCAGAAGGCGATGCAGGAACTCGGCGGCGCCGGAACGGTCGAAACGCTGGTCGACAACGAGACTGCGGTGCAGAACCTCGGCAAGCTGGCCGCAAGCAAGGGCTGCACGTCCAAAACCGAAAAGCTCGGCGAAAACGAGTACCGCGTGACCATCACCGTGGGGGAAAACGCCAAGGTGGAGGAGCAGAGCGGCGAGTGCTACACCTGCGGCAAGCCGAAGACGGTCGTGGTGCTGTCGTCTGACAAGATGGGCAGCGGCAATGACGAGCTCGGCGGCGCGCTGATGAAGGCGTTCGTCTTCGCCCTGAGCCAGCAGGAGACCCTGCCCGACACCATCCTCTGCTACAACGGCGGCGTGAAGCTGACGTGCGAGGGCTCGGAGTCTCTCGAAGACCTCAAGGGCATGGCCGCGCGCGGCGTGGAGATCATGAGCTGCGGCACGTGCCTCAACTTCTACGACCTCAAGGAAAAGCTCGCCGTCGGCGAGGTGACGAACATGTACGTCATCGTCGAAAAGATGAGCGGCGCGGACCGCGTCGTCCGTCCGTAAGATGATCTATCTTGACAACGCGGCGACCACGCTGCGAAAGCCGCCGCAGGTCATCGACGCGGTGGTCGCGGCGATGGGGAGCTTCGGCAACAGCGCGCGCGGCACGCACGAGGAGGCGCTTGCCGCCTCGCGCGTGATCTACGACACGCGCTGCAAGCTCGCCGCGCTCTTTGGCTGCAAGCGGCCTGACCACGTGGCGTTCACCTGTAACTCGACCGAGGCGCTGAACATCGCCATCCATGGCTGCATCCACGCGGGCGAGCATGTGATCTCGACCGACCTTGAGCACAACTCTGTCCTGCGACCGCTTTACCGGCTGGAACGGGAAAACAATGTCAAGTTGAGCTTTGTTCCCGCAGACCGGCAGGGGAACATCGACTACGCCGATTTTGAACGGCTGCTGCGTCCCGATACCCGCGCCGTCGTCTGCACGCATGCCTCGAACCTGACGGGCAACACGCTGGATCTGGCGTGCATCGGCGCATTTGCGCACGAACACGACCTTTTGTTCATCGTGGACGCTTCGCAGAGCGCGGGCGTGCTGCCCATCGACATGGAGCAGATGCACATCGACGTGCTGTGCTTCACGGGGCACAAATCGCTGATGGGCCCGCAGGGCACGGGCGGACTGTGCGTGCGCGAGGGTGTGGACATCAACCCCTGGAAGGTCGGCGGCACGGGCGTGCAGACCTATCTCCACGAGCAGCCCGAGCAGATGCCGACGCGGCTAGAGGCGGGCACGCTCAACGGCCACGGTATCGCGGGGCTGAACGCCGCGCTCGACTTTTTGCAGGAGACCGGCGTTGAGGCCATCCACGCGCATGAAATGGCGCTGCTGCGCCGCTTTGTCGCGGGCGTCAAGAAAATTCCGGGTGTGGCGCTCTACGGCGATTTTGACCATGAGCGCACGGCGGTCGCCGCGCTCAACATCGGCGACATGGACTCGGGCGAGGTATCGGACATCCTGTCCGAGGACTACGGCATCGCGACCCGCCCGGGCGCGCACTGCGCGCCGCGCCTGCACGAGGCGCTCGGAACTGAGGAGCAGGGCGCGGTGCGCTTCAGCTTCGGCTGGTACAATACGGAAGAGGAAGCGGACGCTGCGGTCAACGCACTCCGCGAGATCGCAACATGAGAGAGAAAAAGCTATGGCTCGTCATCACCTTCCACACGACGGCCGCGGCCATCGCGATGGAAAAGCTCTGCCGGGCGAAGGGCCTGCCCGGGCGGCTCATCCCCGTCCCGCGTGAGCTGACGGCGGACTGCGGTATGTCGTGGCGCGCAGAGGTCCAGGACCGCGCCGCGCTCGCCGCGCTGACCGAGGCGGAGGGGTTGGAGGTCGACGGCTTTTACGAGCTGGTGATTTGAAGAAAAGAGGGGGAACCATCGAAAAAAACGATGGTTCCCCCTCTTTCATCTATGAATACCGTTTGTTTTTCAAAAGATAAACCGATATACTGGTTTTCGACAAAAAGTGTTGATTTTGTCAACGATCAAAAAAGGAGAATTGGAGAAAATGAAAAAAGTACATCTGGGCGTCATTATTGCGGGCGCCGCAGTGGGCCTTGCGGCGCTCATCTTAACGGCGCTCGGCAACCCCACGAACATGGGCTTCTGCATCGCGTGCTTTCTGCGCGATATTTCCGGCGCGGTGGGCCTGCACAGCGCGGCAAAGGTGCAGTATGTCCGCCCTGAGATCATTGGCCTCGTGCTCGGCGCGTTCATCATGAGCGTTGCGAGCAAGGAGTTCAAGGCGCGCGCCGGCTCTTCGCCCGCGATCCGCTTTGTGCTCGGCGCGTTCGTCGTCATCGGCGCGCTGGCGTTCCTCGGCTGCCCGCTGCGCATGGTGCTGCGCCTCGGCGGCGGTGACCTCAACGCGCTCGTCGGCCTGATCGGCTTCACCGGCGGTATCCTGCTCGGCATTGCGAGCCTTAAAAAGGGCTTTTCGCTCAAGCGCTCGTACGAAGCGCACAAGGCGGAGGGCGGCGTGCTGCCGACTGTGATGGCCGCGCTGCTGATCCTCGTCGTCACCGTGCCCGCGCTGTTCAAGTTCTCGGAAGAGGGACCGGGCTCGATGCACGCGCCGTTCTGGATCGCGCTTGTCATCGCGCTCGTTGTTGGCGCGCTCGCGCAGAAGAGCAGGCTCTGCATGGTCGGCGGCCTGCGTGACGCGTTCATGCTCAAGGACTTCCACCTGCTCTATGGCTTTGTTGCCATTTTCGTCGTCACGCTGGTCGGCAACCTCGCCATGGGCAAGTTCCACCTCGGCTTCGCGCTCCAGCCCATCGCGCACAGCGCGCACCTGTGGAATCTGCTGGGCATGGTGCTCGTCGGCTGGGGCAGCGTGCTGCTCGGCGGCTGCCCGCTGCGCCAGCTCATTCTGGCCGCGCAGGGCAACGGCGACAGTGCTGTCACCGTGTTCGGTATGCTCGTCGGCGCGGCGCTTGCGCACAACTTCGGCCTTGCGGGCAATCCCGACTCCAAGAGCGAGGCGGGCGAGCTGATCGTCGGCGGCATCTCGACTGCCGGTAAGATCGCCGTCGTGCTCGGCCTTGTTGTGATGCTCGTGGTCGTCATTTTGAATCTGCCGAAAAAGGAGGAGGCGAAAGCATGATCGACGCAAGAGGATATTCCTGCCCCATGCCCGTGGTGATGGTGCAGAACGAGGTGAAGAAGAACGCGCCCGCGTCTCTCGACGTGCTGGTCGACAGCATGACCTGCGTGGAAAACGTCACCCGCTTTGCCGAAAAGCAGGGCTACAAAGTGGAGTATGCCGCCGAAGGCGAAGATTTCCGGCTGAAGCTCAATAAATAAAAAAACTTCAAACTTTTACATAAGGTAATTACCCTTCTTACAATAGCAACAAAATTCAAATCTTCTATTCCCGATTCACTCCCAATGCGGTTAAAGTTACCGGGAGAAGCAAATACAATTAAAGACGCCACACCAACCCCTGCAAAAGCAAACAATAGATTTTTATTTAATAAATTTCGATTAAAAGCATAAAATACTAATAGAGAAAAAGACATTGGTATCACAAACATTTCATGTTGTAAACCTAAAAAAAATGAAGAAAACAATATTAATATATTTATCTCTATCGTCATTCGCGTCTTTTTATTTTGTAAATACTGCAAGATCACCAAAAAGCCTAATGACATAGCCATAGACCATAAATAATTTGCAGAACCTGCTCCCCAAAAGAATAGACTACCATTTTCAAGCATAATTACATAAAATCCACATAATATTATCGCTATAGGGCATATAGAGTTACGGTTGAATTTGGGAACTACAAGTTTAATCATCAAACACAACGATATTGTAAACACAATTGTATTCAAAATATTAAATATTACATCCCCTATAAGTGTTGGAAAAGCCATCATGAACAAATTGCAAAAGAAACGGCCATTCAAATTATGCCAACTGACAAAAGTTGATCTTAATAAATCTGCCACATTTGTGATCAACCTATCATTATACATAGAATATGCCACAGCATAATCATCACCATAAAAAGGAACAATAATATTCATCACATAAAACATAAGGATGAACATTAACAGTATAACATAATCAATCTTCTTCATCCGTATATTTTCTTATAAAGTATCTCACTAACAAGAAATTTATTGGTACGCAAATAATAAACACTGGAAAGGGTGCCCATTGTTTAGATATCCCTAAGACAAGAAACAAGTTTAAACAGCCTATCTGTATCAGATAATTAACCAGATGACTAAATACAAAACCAATAGTTCGTTTTGTATTCAGTTTTACTCTAAATGTAAAATATACAGTTAACAAATAGTTCACAATAATACTTACCATATACCCAACAGTATAGGATATATTATGTCCACATACGGTTAGTAACAAATAATACACTAAATACAATATAAAAAGAGCAATCCCTCCTACTATTCCGAACTTCACAAATTCAAAAAGTTTAGGATTTTGCTTTATCAGACTAGTTATCAATCTCATACATTCAAAGATTTTACATATTCAAGAACACGTACTACATCTTCTATACTATCTTTGTTCCCCATCTCTATAGACACAAAATGCTGATAATTTATATCTTTCAATAAAGCAAAAAGTTGCTTGTGCATATCACGCCGTTCGATAATATTCAAATTTGGTTCGCTAATATGAATGTGATTTATAACTTTTGCGACTTGTCTCAAATATCCAATATCTTCTTTATTATATATGATTGTACCTAAATCAACATTTAGTTTTATTCCTTCCGAGGATACTTTATAGACCAATTCTACAGCTTGTTCAGTAGTATTTATAAAACGGGTATTATATATGAGAGGATTGGCTTCTATCGCAACAATAGTATTATGTTTTATTGCATAATCACCCAGTTCTTTAAAAAAATCAATAGCAATTGACATATTACCTGTTACATTATCAGTATCTCTGTTACGAGGACATCCAAAAACAATATTCTTACATCCTATTGATTCTGCAAATAAAATAGCCTTTTTAGTATAATTGACTAATATTTTTCTTTCATTCTCTGTTTCAAAGATTTTCTCTTGGCGGCCATACCAAATAGATTGTATGGAAGATATTTTAAGTCCATATTCATTTTTTAATTCAGTTGCCCAATGTTTCGCTTCTGCTCTATGCGAATACGGATGTTCCGTAAAAATGCGTGTCGGGGCGACTTCAAGCCCCTGATAACCATAGGATTTAAGTGTTTCATACATAAAAAGATCATTGTTACCCCTCCATGCTATATTTGAAATTGATAGTTTCATAGTAATTGTGATAAGACAAATTGTTTTATTTCATCAAGGCAAGTTTTTTTATCCAAAAGATAACCATTGCTCCCCCCAAACTCTATATCATGAATAGTTTTAAAATCATAATGAGCAATTGGCTTATCCAATTCATTTACAAACTTTTCACCTTCATATACATATTCATAAATTTCCGCAGCCGTAATCGGTTCTACCGCAATATTCAGTACATTAATGTTGATGGCCAACGCTTTCTCTATGACTGACCAAAGATGCGAAAGGTAATAATATTGATATATTCCTCGACTATCTGTAAAAGATAATGCAGTGAAACCTAGATTTTTAAATTCTCTCTTCAGTTTAGAAAGTATAATATTATCTTTTACAGAACATTTCAAAAAGCCATTACCTTGCATACTATATGAAGATGCTATGAGTTTAGACTTTTTCGAGAGCTCTTTATATTTATCTTCTTTCAACATTGTAGGAATAATATGGATCATGTCAAAAAGAAAGTTTTTCTTTAAATTGATACCATAAATTCCAGGAAGACGTACTATCAATGAATCAGGATAGTTATGTTCAACCCATTCCTCCAAAATCCTACGATTGCAACCATAAGGTGTAGATAATTCTTTGTTTATAGGAGTGGATTCATCAACACCATAAGTTTTATTATACACTGCTATAGTTGAAATTAACACAATCCTTTTAGGAGCTATACGTCGAATATTCTCTATTGCTCCCTTAATTGTAGCCAAATCCTCATTAGCAAAATTATTTGCAAGAAACATTTCAGCCCTTACTCCAGAATATATCAATAAATCGGGATGAGTGCTAAAAGCCTTCTCTATATTTCTACTATTATAACAAGCATCAAACTGGTGAGAAACGCAGAGATTACTTCCTACGAAACCTGTATATCCTACTATTACTTTTGCCATTTCATTATCTACCTAAATTTAGCCTACCTTTTTTATAATCTCCCATAGAAAACAACCTTTCATTCATACAATAAATCAAAATAAATGTATATCTAAAAAACATAGCCTTTAACTTTAAATTGCTTTCCCCTAATTCTCGATTATACCAATTATTGGATATTACTTTATAAGAATATCCTCTAATTATTCCTTTAAGTGGTAATTCCAATGCTAGACTAAACTGTCCCGATAGGAAAGGCTTTAATCCTTCAATAGTTTCACGACTAAATAATTTAAATCCATTAGTAACATCATTATACTTAAACCCAAATAATAAACGAATACAATGGTTTACAACACGATTTAGCCATAACTTATTTTTAGGATAGTTTACTACTTTCGACTTCTTTGTCCATCGAGAGCCAAAAACCATATCACATTTCTCTCTTTCCATCACACGAAAGTATTTCACTAAATCCTTTGGCTCGTCAGATAAATCCGCCATCACAATTGCTACACAATCACCTACAAAATTATTTAATCCCTTTTGACAAGCATATCCATAACCATTTGGAACAATATTTGTTAGATATCGTAGTGTAGGAATATCTTCTTTCATTTTTTTAAGAACTGTCAATGTTTCATCTTGAGAATTATCATTTATGACTAGTATCTCATGGTCAATATGTTCTGCGGTCAGCTCTCGATAAAAAGATCTCACTGTATTTTCAATATTTCCTTCCTCATTATAGGCTGGTATTACAACTGATAGCATCCTCATATTTACTGCAATTTTTGAATAGACTCAAATAAAAAATCTTTCTTTCTGAAATTTAGTTTGACAATTACCTGAAGATACTTTATCACCATAGCAAGAATTATAAAAAGCCCACCAAAACCCAAAGAATTGAAAATAACCGTGGTAGTCCAACCTTCAACAGGATTCTCCGTCAATTTATAAGCTAATGCATAAATGGCAATTCCAACAGATAATAACAACATAATAATAGCTAAACCAATTGTAACACGATAAGCTACATCCGTAAAAAGTATTAATGAATCAATAGCAACTGATTTACTATCCTTACGCGGTTTACGTGATATTTTAGAGATTGGCTTATATTCTAGCACATCAATAGCTAATCCACTATTAGCATAAGCAGCTTTACGAAAAGGTATACTTTGAGTTATAGAATGAATACGATTAATAGCTCTACGAGACAGAACACGAAACGACTCCATGCCGATCTTATATTGTAAATGAGCATACCTATTAAACAATTTATAAAAGATTCGTGATACTAACCGTGGTTTTCCTTCAACTTTAGCACTCACAATATCATAACCAGCTAACGAATGTTGATATACTTTCATCAACATAGACCAATCGTAATCAATATTCATTGAGTCAAACTCAAAAACAAAGTCACCGATAGAAAGAGCTACGCCAGCATTCATAGATGCTTCAAGTCCTTGAAAATAACTCATATTTAGTAAGCTAATTACTACTCTCTCTTTATTATAAGTAGTATATTGTTTTATTATATCAGAACTATTATCGGTGGAACAGTCATTGACAATTATAATTTCGAATTTCAAAAATATCTCCGACAGTGTTTTATGTAAATTCTCTATAAACTCTTTTATTATACAAGCATCATTATAACAATATACAACAACTGAAATGAAGTTCTTTTCCTTATATTTTTTTTCCATAAACTTCTATATTATTGATTACTTAAAACATTATCCAGATCATACACAGTATTGATCTTACCAGACAAAACACTAACAAATGTTGGTTCATTTGAAAACTGACGTATCACAGTAGGGCGTGAATCGTCAATCTCAGAAGCCAACAATATAGGTTTCATCGAATACAATGTATGATTGAATTCAAAATTTAAATCATCTCGCATATATTTTCGTGCCAAACTACTCATGTATGGCCATGCTGATTCAGGCCTAACAGGGCAATTATTACAATTTCCTAATTGCATAGGTGAACAAAAACCTTCACTACGTTCCTGACAATCAAATTTCGGTAACGATTCCTTACAAGTAACATGAGGGGTAAATGTAACAGCAGTAAGTGAATGATAACCAGTCTTACCAAAAGGCATAATAGAAAAGAATGGACCATCCATCACTGTTAATCCTATTTTTTTAAGTTTATCATTTACATCACATAATATAATCTCACACAACTCATATTTAATTTTGAACATCTCGAAACCAAGCATTTTTTGAATTTGGTTCACAGAAGCATAAGTTGCATTCAACACAAATGAAGAACTTACTTTTTTGTCACCAGAGATTGTCAAATGATATTCATCGCCATTATTCTCGATTCTCTTTATCTGTTGAGAATACTTTATCTCAATATTGGGATAATTATCGATTTGCTCTAAATACCATCTACATAGTATTTTTGCATCATACGTATACTCTTCCGTCAAAAATGCACCATCACAACAGCCTTCTTTAAAATATTGGCGTACAGAAATTTCATCACAGCGTATTTTTGAAGCCTCACAAAATTTCCTAAATTCATTAGCATCACTCCAGGAAAAATCCGAACTTGTAGCATAAACTTGATCAAATTTATTTAGAATACAAAAACCATAATCTTCATTAAAACGTTTAAAATAACCGGCTGATTTTATAGCAGTCGAAAAAGATCTAGGATAGTGATATCCCATGTGTACACGTGCCTGATTAATATATGTAGCACGTTTAAAGGGAACATCTTCATATTCTAAAACCAACACTTTCTCTCCTCTTCTTCCACAAAAGAGTGCTGAATATAAACCATAAAGCCCAGCACCAATTATGATTTTATCATATTGCTGTTTCATATATAGGAGTATTTTATATCTATTATTATTGTTTATCCTTAAGCATTTTTTCAAAAAAACGAGTTGTTGTCTTTCTTTCCATATCATATACCTGTTCTACATATTGCCAATCAATAATATTATCAAGAGGTGAAAAATCATCAAATTGACAAATAGCACGAGCTTTCAGACCAGTGAGAGTAAGCAAATCATAAATTCGCCCTCCAAACTGCTGGGCAGGTATAACACTAATAAAGTCTTTTTGAAAATTTGTACTAAACGCAGTTACATGAAAGGAGTCTGTAACCACTAACGAAGCATAATAGATAGCAGATAAAAGTTTATCTATGGTCGGTATCAATAATGGATACCCTTGTTTACGAATTTCATCGTAACGGTAACACACACGAACAATTTTAAGTTGACAACGGTGTGCGATTTCTTTAAGATAATCATCCATGCCCTCCTCTTTATGTAGTTGATAAACTAGAAGATATTCCTGTTTCACAGGACGACTATGAACAAACTCCTTCCAATATTTACTTGATAACAATAATGTAGGATCAAGTATTCGATGAACCCGCTTTAAGCCCAAGCTATGACATATATTCACTCCACTACTTTCTCTGCAAGTAATATAATCGTATCGATTAAGTAATCGACGTACTTCATCTATTTCCCAATCATCAAGTAGTTCTTTTCCAAATGATGACGAAAACGATATACGTTTCTTACCTTCAGGGACAAAATCTAGAAAAAAATGTGACAAAGTGCCACTATTTAACGTACTATTCCAAACTTGATCACTACCTGTACAATAGATATCAGCTTGAGGTATATGGTCATAAAAATCAGCATTAGTAATATATTCTCTCTTCGAGATATTAAGATTTCTAACACAGAATATTCCGAACATTCTTTTCCAATGAATTACCGTAGGTAGTAAAACTAACGATTTCAGAATCGATTTCAAAAATGGATCATCCTTACAAGTATAACATAGATAATTACCTATACTACGAAAATCATTACGTTTATAGTTTATAAACTCTACTGTATAACCTAGCTGTTCAAAAAAAGACTGGGTAGCAAGCGCTTGTAATACACTACCATAATTCCAAACGCCATGTAAAGTAATAACTTCAATCTTCATATTTTTTCATCCTATTTACTATATAACTATACAGCTTTGAGGGGTGTTTAAGTATATTTATCAAGTTATTCAATTTCAATGGTAGTTTAATCGCAGAAGCTACATCATTAATCGTTGCATTTTTATCCATAAGCACAGCCATTGCCTTATTATAAATATAGCCTCTTTGAGGACAAGTCTTCATTTGTCCTTCTGTAACTATTTCTAACGGGTGTTCAACCAGTGTACAATTACACCATTTCAACAATTCATCTCCTTTACTAGTAAAAGTCAAAACAGCACTTACGCCTTCTTCATTCTGAGAATATGTTTTTCCCCAAAGATCACCGATACGAATATCAGCCGAAGACTGTAAGTTTTTATATTTACAATCAGTGTAGCAAGCTTTACCAAGACATACATCACTCAAAAATAAACGATAAAAGTTATCACCTTGTGACAACCGAGAATAAAAAAAACGCTCTCTTTTATATTTTAAAACATAATTATCACCTCCATTGGCATTTTCTTTATTAAACTCACCCTCTATAGCCATAGCCCACGAATCATGCCAACCCGTCTGTTTGTTGCGCCAAGATACATAAGTTAATTTACCAATCTTTTTTTCTACGTCAGTTATATACTTTCGCCACATCAGCATAGATGGAACACCATGACAAAAAAAATCCATCAGTAGAAAATTATCCTCCATATGAAATTTACGAATATAACGACGAAATGAATCTATTTGACATGGAGTACCCGTAACGAGATATTTCTGCTTACGATTAATGGAACGAAAACCTTCAATTGTATAACTCTGTATATATTTACTACCTATCGAAGGTCGTAATTCATCAATAGTAGTAGCAATATAGTGTTCAGCACGAGCAAGCTCAGTATTATAACGCACTCCGCAAACATGATAACCTTTACCTATTAAAGTACGCCCTAATTCAAAACCAATCCCCCCACTACTACACTCACTACGTATTATAGAATCATTACTCCATGCAGCATAAGATTTAGGTGTTCCATATTGTAAACTCAACTCTTTATGAGTGTAAGCACACACTTCACAACAAAGTCCACAATCTAAGCAATCAGTAATATCAGTAATACTAGGCTCATAAAACCCCTCGTTATTCAATTCAATATTAATAATTCTTTTAGGACAGGCTATAACACAAAGGCCACAGCCATAACAATTCCTTATATATTGTATATTCATAATATTACTTTCATTTATTATGTAAACAATGAACTAACAATCTCTTTAACAACACCCTCGTATTTATAAATAAATTTACAGTTTTATTCCTTCGCCTAATATTCCAACTTTCAGTTCCCAAGCTCTTTGAACTCATTCCTCCTATTGTAAAAACAGCAAAGTCAATATCAACATATTTAAATATATATTGTTTCAAATATGCTCTAACCAATATATCATAATCAGCACATAATTTATATCGCTCATCAAATCCTTTCAGATCTTCTATTACTTTTCTTCGCATAATAACAGCTTGATGACTTGTATTATTCCTCCTAAGAAATGAAGGATCACTATGAGATTTTACGACTTCTATTTTTCCTTGGGAGCTCTTCAAGTAATTACCATAAATAACATCCCAATCATCTATCTTATTTCCAAAAATATTATCAAAAGTATTTGGCAGGATTTCATCATCAGCACCTAAGTAATAAACCCATTCTCCCTTAGCCATTTTCCAACCCTTATTAAAAGCATTATATACTCCTTCATCCGGTTCCGAAAGCCAACGAAATCGCAAATCTTTATCTGAAAATTTTTTAATAATATCTACTGTATTATCTTTTGATTCCCCGTCAACCACAATACATTCCCAATTTGAAAAAGTTTGGTTACATACACTATTCAATGCCACATACAACGTCTTTGATGCATTATATGTTGCAATAATAATCGAAACCTTTATCATTTTTATAAAAGAATTTATATCTATACTCCAACATTCGGTTAAATAAATCTATTTACTTATACTATCATCAGATGGCATTTTTTGTTTCAATCTCTCAAAGTCAAGAAAAATGACAGAGTTTTCCTTTAACCAATCTATATCTTTATCCCACCAATGAATAGACAATAAATATTTGATATCTTCCCCTGAATATCTATATCTCATCACTCTAGCTGGTATTCCACCTACAATAGCATAAGGTGGTATGTCTTTTGTTACAACAGCTCCTGCTAGCACTATAGCCCCATCTCCTATTTTTACTCCACCTATAATATAAACTCCATAACCAATCCAACAATCATTTCCAATAATCACAGGATACTGTTTTTCCGCATATCTAAATTCATCTATTTGTTTATGTGTAACAAAAGAATATCCATTCTGTTTGTATAAAGAAAAAAAAACAGGAGAAGTAGATACGTAAGGATATGTATAAGGATGAACACCTTGTACAACTGCACAGTGTGAAGCTATTGAAGTATAACGTCCTATTTTTCCCTTAATAATTGAATTTCCAGCAATATATGATCCCCTACCAATATATCCGTCAAAAATGACATTTGGATAAATTTTATTCATTCCCTCAAATTGAGATTTATAAGAAATATCACAATTATAGCCAAATGACAATTTTCCTCTCCATTTATATTTAAGTAGAAGATATTTAATAAAATGTTTTACATATGAATATAACATGAACATCTATTTTAACCAAATCCCTTTAGCCGTTCCATTTACAATTCGCATCAATTGAATTTTTCCAACAAATGTCAATACCACAAGTACTGCAGTAGGTATCAACAATACACCTTCCACTCCCCATAAGCTACAAAAAAAATTGATTAACGGTATAGCAATAATTGCAAAAGCCACATTCACTATTAATTGAAGGCGAACTTTACTAGTACCGTTAATCAATATCATATAAAGATTTGCACTAGTATAAAATAAAATAAAAAATGCCATACACATAGATAATGAAAAAGGAACCACAACCGATTCGCCAATCCACCATTTATATAAAAAACTAGAGCATATTACCATCATTAGTAAAGCAGGAATGCACAACAACCATAATAATTCTAATTTTCGTATTATTCTTTGCATCCAATTATAATCTTTCTTCACATAAGCATCGGTAAAAGCAGACCAAAAAGGAGTAAGAATTATAACAAACAGCATATTTAGTACATTGAAATATTTATATGCTATATTATATTGTGTAACCACTTCTGGCCCTTCTATCCTTGACAAAATAATATTAATAAACTGATAAATGAATAACATAGAAATCATAATGACAAAAAACTGCCCCCCCAACCCTAAAATTTTTTTAGTCAATGAAAAACGGATACAATGTACGGACGGAGCCACTTCCCGATATTTCTTACTCCTAAACATAATAATAGAAACTATAATGAGTAACAAACAAGGTATCCCCGAAAAAGTTATTGCTAAAGTAGTCAAACTCCCTTGTGTTTTTTTCGTCAATATATAGATACAAACAAAAGAAAGTATCTGTCCTCCCGTTTGTATCAAAGAAGCCAATGCTGTTTTTTGATCTGCTAACAGCATTGTAGTAAATATACTTGCTACAATATTCAAACAAAAGAAACAAACTAATACCCCAAAAACTAGATGTAATTCATCATTATAAATTGGAGATATATTCAAAATATTACTCCAATTCAAAAAATTGTTCACTATCAAAGCTATTAATAATATAAAAGAAAATAATAAAAATAGTACAGTGTACGTTGTACTAATATATTCCCTTGCTAATTTTATATCATCTTTCGCCTTTGCTTCAGCAAAACGATTACGAAAACCATGCGCAAAGCCTAAATCAAAATAAGACAACCAAGCAATAATAGAACTTAATGTCAGCCAAATGCCATATTTTGTAGGATTAATATAATTGATAGTCAACGGTACAACTTGCAACGAAATCAAAATGCTAATACACTTCAACACTAATGACCCAGCAATATTCTTTTTCACGGCAATGCTTCGTGTACATCCATTAGTAAAATAAGAATAAAATTTTATTAAGCGTATTTTCATTTATAATTTTTTTAAGAATTGCATCTTTTATAAGAAACAAAATTGAGTTGTTATTTATTTAAATATCTCATTTTTCTACTATTAAATAATAGAATGTATTTTAAGCTTACTCAATTACTTCCTCTATTTTCCATTAATATGCATTTTTCTCCCCTACAATCACATTTGCTATAGTTTTATAAATGATATATAAATCAAGCAACAGTGTCCAATGCTCCATATACCAGATATCAGACTGAACACGACCTTCCATTTGAGACAGTTCTTTCGTTTCACCACGAAAGCCATGGGTTTGTGCCCAACCTGTTACACCAGGTTTGATAAAATGACGCACCATATATTTATCAATCAATCGAGCATAAGTCTCTGTGTGAGCCAACATGTGAGGACGAGGTCCAACTATAGACATCTCACCTTTAAAGACATTAATAAATTGTGGAAGTTCATCTATATTAGAACGTCGAAGGAAATTTCCAAATTTAGTTTTTCGGGGATCATCAACTGTTGCCTGTTTTTTGTCCGCTTCATCATTTACTCTCATAGAGCGAAATTTATAGCATTTGAATTCTCTGCCATTCAATCCTGTCCTCATTTGTTTGAAGAATATTGGACCGGGAGAAGTCAATTTTATAATAGTTCCCACAATTAGGTAAATAACAGGAAAAATAGTAACCAGAAAAATACCAGATAACACAATATCAAATAGCCGTTTCAAAAAACGATTCTCTACTTTACTTAAAGGTTCGTATCTCAAATTCAAAATCGGCATATTACCAATCATACTATGCCAGATACGTTGGGGGAATCCCTTACAAACATTAGGAACACCATGAAAATAAAGCAAATGATTCTCACAATAGTTTATAATAGGAACATTATAATGTCCCTCATCCATTGCCAAAGAACAGAATACATGTTTTACGGATGTTTTTCCGGACATAAAATCAGCAAAATTGTCCGGATTACCAAGATAACGGCATTTAGAGGAGAAAGTCTCATTCGGAGTAACATCAAAATAACCAACAACTTCATAAATGGCGGCCAAAGAACTCTCCATTTCCTCATATAATGTACGCATATTATCTCCTCCACCGATAAAAACAGCATAGCTTTTATGTTTACCTTTCGCACAATAATCAATCAGCAAACGACGGATAATAATGCGGTAAACACTTAATACAACAAAAAGGATAAAAAAATAGATAATAAAAAATAGAGGAGAGATCATGGAGATTCCACTAAAAGCCATGATACACGCCCAAAAAACAGAAAAGATGATAATATTCTTCAGCACACGTACCACAAGCTGATCAGCACGAATCGCCCGACTATTCCATGCTCTACCGCGGGACGCCGAACATGCCAAATAACAGAGACTTAACGAGGTCATCATCCATGAAACTCTGCAGGAAAAAGGTAAAGATACAAATGTTTCTTCCCAAAAGAAAAGGAGAAAGAACAAACACAAGTTCAGAATAATCAAATCTCCCAATACTGCTATAAACTCTACAACTTTATTTATTTGACTGGTTGTTGATACCATATCACATTAAATATTGATTTTAGGCACGGATTTCTTTGAACTTATTCAGAATATCTTCTCCAAATAACTTCCAAGAGATAACAATACAAACTGATAGGAAAATAAAAGCTAAAACATATATTTTTCTACTGGTTCCCGAAGGATATAATGGGATAACCGCAGGCTCTACAACAGCAAAGACAGGCTTTTCTTCCTGAACTTTGGCTCTGGCCACCTGAAGTTGATTAGCAACCTGACTATAGACTTGATAGGCAAGACTCATGTCATTCTGCAAGCGTTCTTGTTCGGCACGAACACTTTGCAAAATTATATTATCATGAGAATCCATATAGTCAGCATATTTCTTCTGGGCATCGTAATATTCCTGCTGACGCTCTTTAAACAATCTCTCCAAATAAAGACAATCTTCTTTTGCTTTGGTAGTACGATAATCTATTATATATTCCTGCAATTTCCTTACGACAGAATCAGCTACTACTGCGGCAACCTTGGGATTCTGTAAAGTCACGGAAACTGTAGTCATTGAAGTTTTCTTGTCCACAGAAGCAAGAATCTTTTTCTTGAGTGCTTCAATCTTTTCCGATTCTTTCTTGGATAATTCGATTGTACCCAGATTTGCCTTATCTGAAGGTACTGATTCAGACTCTTCTTCAGTAAATAATGATTTTACCCCACCAATTACCATACCCGGAAGTCCGATTACATAACTCCACCAAGGAGAAGCCTCTTCATCCAAATAAACATTTAAGGTCATAGTTCCACCTTCCAATGCTGGAATTTTCATAGTGGAAAGTTCCAACAAAAAAGGAGTAGAAGACACAATATCAGCAGACAAAGAAGCATTCAAGGCATCAGTACCTTCATTCATAGAAACTCCACTTCCCAAAAAAGAAGCGGCCAAACCGGATAAACCACCGCCTTTAGAACCTCCCATTTCAGGAGAAAGAGTAACTCCAACCGTATATTGTTTGGGAATACTTATTGCGACAATAATACCAACTACCAAACCGATGCCGGCAGCTTTGTAAATTGTCTTACGAATGCCTATAATCTTACGAAGAATACCTATTAAATCGATTTCGATTTCTTCATCATTATGATTATTCTGTTTCTGCTTTATGTCTTTTTCTGGTGTCTGTTCTATCATAGTGAGTTAAGATATAGTCGTTATTTCTTAATTAAATTGGCTATAGAAGCAATCATCAACCCCAATGAACTAAAAGAGGTGGCATAACCCAATATATTTCCAATATTAGTCCGCTTCTTAGCCTTACTAGGAATAATTATCTCACAACCGGGCTCAATCTGTTTCTTACCACTACCCTTCACCTTAGTCACCTGACCATTCATATAAACAATGAACTTCTTACTCTTCTTCGCATTCTCAGAATAACCTCCCGCCTGATTCAGATAATAGTCTACATCCTTGCCTTTCATATAAGAAACAGTATTAGGAACCATGACGGCACCATTGATTGTTACCGTATTATTATTCTTCGGAATGGAGACTACATCACCCTCACGCAACACAATATCTGCCGTACTTCCGGGATTGGCCAACGCCTTCTCCAAATCGATACCGACCGTAAACGTATCCTCCACACGGACACCCAGGGAATCAAGCATAGCCTCACCCAACTGACGGCTCATCAAACGGATTACATCACCCATACGTTTCTTCTCACTCGCATTGGCTACACGGGTAAGCTTCGCACCACGAAGATAAGCGTAGTTGGTGGCTCCGCCGGCTTTGTTGATCAAGTCTGAAAGACGTTCCTCCCTGCTGGTCATCGCATAGGAACCGCCGAAAAGTATTTCTCCTTCGACTGAAACATTCTGTTGAGGTTGATAACCGGGACTGCGACGAACATAAACCTCATCGTAGGGCTGAAGGACAAAGCCGGGGCGACCGTCAACTACAAAACCGTCCTTTAAGGCAAACGTATACATCTGACCGATAGTATCATTATCAACTGTACTATACGGGTTCTTTATTCTGCGGGATACATCAACACGGACTACGGAAGCGGCTTCACGCAGACCGCCTGCCTGGATGATCAAGTCCTCAAGGGTCATGTTATCCGCATAAGGATATGAGTCAGGCTGAGCCACTTCACCGTGGATGACCACATTACCCCTGTCCTCCAGGTCATGAATGCTGGGAATATAAAGAATGTCATTCTTCATCAGGGGAAGATTGGGGGAAGTACCCTCCATGATAGACTTGATATCCAGAGGGATTACTTCGGAAGTCAGGTCCTCACGCTGACGGTAAAGGACGGCACGGTTCAGGAACGCATCACCGGTAAGGCCCTGGGATTCGTTGACCAGTTCGCGGACGGTATTCAGCCTGCCGTTCAGTTCGTAGATACCGGGACGGTAGACCGCACCGCGGATTTCAAGCTTGTTGATGAAGCGGTTAAGGATAGCTTCGGCCGTCACAACATCGCCGTTGCGCATCTTATAGACACTGTAATCCATGTCCTTGACCGTGTTGACTTCATATTCCTGACCGTTCTGGCGGACCACACGCAAAGAACGGGTGTAGGCGTCGGCTTCAAAGCCGCCGGCATAGCTGATAAGCGTGGAAAGGTTCTCGTCCTTCTTCATCTCAAAACGCATCGGACGTTTCACCTTGCCGTCGATCTTGACCAGTACCTCATAAGCGGGAACTATCACAACGTCGCCTTCCTGAAGACGGATATCGTCCTGAATGTTACCTTTCATGATAAACTGGTAGACGTCGATTGTAGCGATGTTCCTGCCGTTACGGACCAGTTGGACATTGCGCAGGCTGCCGATGTCACTCACACCTCCCGCACGGTAAAGCGCGTGAAAGACAGTGGCAAAGGAGGAAAGGGAGTAGGTGCCCGGCTGGACCACTTCACCCATGACATTGATCTGGATAGTACGGATGCTGCCGAGTGTCAGACGGATGTCAGAGGTCGGGTCGTTCGTATTATTAAGACCGTTATAGATCTTGTTTAATGTTTTTTTGAGATAGTCGTTCGCTTCAGCGATCGTAAGTCCGTTCAGGTTGACGGGGCCTATCTTCTGGATATTGATAGTGCCGTCGGGAGAGATCTGCTGGCGGATAGTATTCTGGCTCGCCCCCCAGATATCGATTATCACTTCGTCACCGGGACCAAGGCGGTAATTCAAGGGGGTGGCGATATTGACACTGGGTTCGAAGGTCAGATTACGGGTGTTGAAGATGTTACGTCCGAAGACCTGATTACCGCGTGCGAGGTCTTGGGTACTAGGGTGGTCCTCCAACATATCCGAGGTGTTCTCCTTCATCTCTTCACGAAGGCGGGATTCGTTGATATCCGTACCCGTGGCGTTGGAAGCGTTCACGTTGTTCTGCTGCTCATAGAGCTGCTTCACACGCAGGGCCTGCTCCTTGGTTACACCCTTGCGGGCTAACTCGGAGGCCAGCTGCTTTTGTTCCTTACCCTGACGGATACCGTCCTTCACATATTCAAGTACCTGGGAATCGCTCATACTCTGAGCGAAAAGAGGAGATGATCCCGACAGAAGGATCAATAACAAAACACTAAACTTTCGAAGTATCATTGATTAAGTGAATAGGTTCTACATAACCGATCGGCATATCGACACAGGCACAGCCGAGCATATTCAAACGGA
>ERZ826016.1292-NODE-1292-length-24241-cov-4.032498_pt1 | contig 24241 bp, 19 predicted proteins | sample MGYA00519872_ERZ826016 | MGnify/ENA primary metagenome ERZ826016 (study PRJEB31778, sample SAMEA3449218) | human gut metagenome | biome: human gut; feature: human-associated habitat; material: faeces | place: United Kingdom | collected 2010/2012 ... | reverse complement strand
CCATCTCATTTAACGCTCTTTTCTGTGCTGTAGTCAACTCGTACGGAAGATTCTTTACCAGTTCTTTTGCTTCCTTGCAAACCCCGATCTTGTATCCTTCTTCCTTGAGATCTTCTCCTGATGTGATCATATGCATCGCTGCGATAAAAATAAAAAATTCATCAAAGATCAACCTTTTCTTTGCTTTGATCAACTGCTCTTTTGATTCCGGAAAATGAATATTCCAGATTGCCTGATGATATTCCATTGGCTGATATTGATCTAAAATATTTTGCGGAAGATATTCTGGAATATGAAAGATATAGTCTTTTGTCTGTGCCATAGCCTTAGAAACAAGTTTATTGGTAAGTCCACTTGTTAATGGATATACTGGCTGCAATGTCTCCTGTTTAGCTTCATAATCTTCCTTTGTAAAGATCTCTGGATGTTCCATCGTGATCCGTCCATTTTTATAGATCGGAGTTCCCGTAAATATATAATCTCTTCCCTGATGTAATTGTTTCTTTAAATATGGCATATTGTACCAGACAAGCATGATCGTTCCTGTATGATCTTTCGCTGTGCATGTAACAATCTTCATTCTTTTTGCATACTGAATATGAACTTCCGAATTGATACGAACGAAAATAGATACTCTCTGGCCAATCTCGATCTCATTGACATCTTTGGGATCTTCATAGGTAAGATAATACTTTGGATACATCGTGATCAGACTGTCTACATCACGGATTCCAAGTCGTCCAAAAGCTGTCGCACTCTTTTCCCCAATTCCTTTTAATTCTATGATATTTGTTGTGCCATCCATCTTCTGTCTCCTTCAAAATTCTTTATCATATTCTCACGAAAAGCAAAGAAATCCCGCCATCAAGCGGGATTTCCCATCTTCTCTTATTCTACTGATAATAAGAAATAATAAATTGGCTGTCCGCCATATTCTAACTGTACATCACAGTCACCATATGTTTCTTCTACTTTCTCAAGTAATGCTTCTGCCTGTTCTTTGGTTGTGTCTTCTCCATAGTAAATACTGATCAGTTCGCTGTCTTCATCTACCATCTCTTCTAGTAATTCTAACGTGACTTTCTCGACATCCTGTCCGACTTTCTTGATCCCATCATCATCGATTCCCATGATATCATCAACCTTGATCGTAATACCATTGATGGATGTATCTCTGACTGCATAAGTAACTTCTCCAGTCTTCACGCATTCAATGATGTCTTTCATGTTGTCTTCATTCTCTTCGGCATCTGCTTCTGGATCAAATCCAATGATCGCTGAGATTCCCTGTGGAACTGTTGTTGTCGGAATGATCACTACATTCTTATCTTCCACTAAAGACTGTGCCTGTGTCGCTGCAAGAATGATATTCTTGTTATTTGGCAAAATAAATACAGTCTCTGCATTCACCTGCTCGATTGCATTCAACATATCTTCAGTACTAGGGTTCATGGTCTGCCCACCTTCGATCAGGTAATCTACACCTAACTCACGGAAAATGTCATTCATTCCCTGGCCAATCGATACTGCCACAAATCCAAAGTCTTTTCTAGGTTCTTCTGGTTTGCTTTCTTCTGCCTGTGCTTCTGCCTGTGTGAGATTTAAACGTTCTCTGTGTTCTTCTCTCATATTATCGATCTTCATATTCGTAAGTTCTCCATATGTGAGACCTTTCTCGATCGCTTTTCCAGGATGGTTTGTATGAACATGTACTTTAATGATATCTTCATCTGCAACAACCACGATAGAATCTCCGATTCCCATTAAGAAATCTTTAAACTTCTGTTCTTCTTCCATGGAAATCTCTTCTTTCGTCATAACGATAAATTCTGTACAATAACCAAATTTGATATCTTTCTCTTCTAATGGTGCTTCACTTGCTGTTGCTGCTGGTTTAACTGCTGTCTTCTCAACACTGCTTAAGTCAACTTCTTTACCCATTAAAGCATCAACAGCACCTTGTAGGAATTCCACAAGTCCCTGTCCACCTGAATCAACCACTCCTGCTTCTTTCAGAACTGGTAACATCTCTGGTGTCTTCTGAAGAATCTCGTTCGCTTCCTTGATCACTACCTGAGCAAATTCTTCAAAATCTTCTGTATTCCTTGCACAATATACTGCCTTCTCTGCTGTTACTTTCGCTACCGTAAGGATTGTTCCTTCCTTTGGTTTCATAACTGCTTTATAAGCTGTCTCTACTGCCTTCTTAAATCCTGCTGCAACAGTTTCTGTTGTTAATACGTCCTGATCTTTGACACCTTTATAAAATCCCCTGAATAACTGGGATAGAATAACACCTGAGTTACCTCTGGCTCCTCTTAAAGAACCGCTTGATAATCCTCTTGTTACTTCTTTCACTGTCACTTCTGCTGCATTCCCAACTTCTTTAGCAGCTGCAAGAGCTGTCATTGTCATATTCGTTCCTGTATCACCGTCTGGCACAGGGAATACATTCAGTTCATTAATATATTCTTTATTCGCCTCTAATCTCTTGGCTCCGCCAATCAACATCTTCTGCAGCAAAGCTGCATCTATCTGTTTCATCTTAATCTTTGCCTCCATTATCTATTATCCTATATCCTTTACGCCCTCTACGTAAATATTGATCCGTTCTACTTCAAGGCTTGTAAATTCTTCTACACGATACTTTACAGATTCCATAAGGTTACTTGCCACTGTAGAAATAGAAACTCCATAAGATACAATAATATGGAAGTCTATCGTGATCTTATTATTCTTTACAGAAACAAATACACCTTTTCTGATATTATCTCTTGTTAACAGCTTGGCAATCCCATCTTTCATATTCACCATTGCCATCCCTACGATACCAAAACATCCAAGAGCACAGATTCCGGCATATTTCGCAATTACCTGATTTTCAATGGAAATCTCTCCATTCTTTGTATTCACATGTCCTTTCATAAATTATACCTCCAAACGAGAATTCATATATTTCGATTATACATTATGAAACCACCTAAGTCTAGTGTTTCAAAAAATGATTTAAAATAAAAGCAAATTTATTCTTGATTTTTATAAATCAATCTGTTAGAATGAAATAGTTGTCGAGCCTGGAATGAAACAGGAATAGAGATTGGAATAAGGAGGTGCTAACATGGCAAAATGTGCTATTTGTGGCAAAGGTGCTCATTTTGGAAACGCAGTGAGCCATTCACATAGAAGATCAAATAAAATGTGGAAATCTAACATCAAATCTGTTAAAGTTAAAGTTAACGGAGCAGCTAAGAAAATGTACGTTTGTACTTCTTGCTTAAGATCTGGTAAGGTTGAACGTGCTTAGTCTTGATTGATCATATAAGAAACCACTAAGAGTTGGAATTTATTCCAACTCTTTTTTTATTCTTCAAGCGTTATTTAAAGAATAGACAGTAAGCTGTGATATCACATCCGATACAGATAACTATTTTCATCGGATCGTGAGTGATCCAGAATCCTGTAAATAAGCCCAATGAGAAAAAGAAAAAAGCGATGGCCCAGACTCGTTTCATATTTGAAGATCCTTTTTGTACATATGTATTCCAAAATTCTGGTTTGAATGACGGAAATTAATGGTGGAATATTATAAACATCTGTCTACCACTCCAAAAATTGAAAACTAATAATGTTTAACATACACACCTTTCCGTTTGAAAATTCTTAATTTTATACAAGAATGTCTTCAGGTATTCATAAAAAGATAAAGAAAGATAGCGGTACGAAATGGTAGAATTCCATAGGATTTTTTGCAAAATCGCAGCCAACACGGGCACTGTTTGAACGCAGTGAGTTGTGCAGGAGTGTTGGCGGATCAGCGTTTTGCAAAAAATCCGTCAATGGAATTCGTTTTTCGTACCGCTATCTTTCTTTATCTTTTTATGAATACTCGACACATTCCCGTCATACAATTAAAAAATTTTACAAAAACTTATCATTCCCATGTACCTTTCCTTAATCTCCCAAGTGTATAGTTAAACTCAACAGAGAATGATTGACTATATCAAAGGAGGATCTTATTGTGAGAACAATTCGCAGAAACATAGCAAGAAATGCAAAAAAATATGCAGCAAAAGCAACTGTATCAGCCATGATGTTAGCAGGCGGAGTTATGATGGCATCTCCAATCCTTTCATCAACAGTCAGCGCAGCGACAGAACATTGGAATGATGCATCTGCTTCTAAAACAGAAAGCTGGTCCACATGGAAAGCAAACTGGGATAAATACAGCACAAACTATGAAAATGTATCTTTAACACCAGGAGCGACAGAATCACAGCTTAATTTTGCATACTACAGCAAGACAGAAGAAACACCAAAAGTTAAGATCGCAACAAAAGCAGATATGTCTGATGCAAAAGAAGTCGAAGGAAAACAGACACAGGCAGTAGCGATCGAAGGTGTTCAGTACTATTCAAATAAAGCATCTGTAAATGACCTGAAAGAAAATACAACTTACTACTATCAGGTATTCCAGAACGGAAAATATCAGGATGCACAGAAATATTCTACAAAATCATTTAAAAATTATTCTTTCTTATATGTAGGAGATCCTCAGATCGGAGCATCTTCAGGACAGACAAGTACTGAAGGAGATGCGATGAAAGATAATAACTATGCAGCAAGAAATGATAGTTATAACTGGAACAACGTATTAAATAATGCAGTAAAACAGAATCCAAATCTAAGTTTTGTTGCATCCGCAGGAGATCAGGTAAATAACAATAACAATGAAAAACAGTATGCAGGTTACCTTGGAGCAGATGCTTTGAGATCTCTTCCAGTAGCAACAACGATCGGAAACCACGATTCTGGATCAGCACAGTATGAGATGCATTACAACAATCCAAATGCATTTGATACAAGTGGATATAGAAATACAGCAAAGTATACAGAAGGAAAGACAGCAGCAGGAACAGACTATTATTACACATATGGAAATACATTATTTATCGTATTAGACACAAACAATTACAACTGTGCAACTCACGAAAATGTTATGCGTAAAGCGATCAAAGAAAATCCAAATGCAAAATGGAAAGTTGTAATGTTCCATCAGGACATTTATGGATCAGGATATGATCATTCAGATTCTGACGGAATGGTTTTAAGAACACAGTTAACACCATTAATGGATAAATATGATATTGATGTTGTACTTCAGGGACATGACCATACATACTCCAGAACATATCAGTTACAGAGTGATGGACAGGCACATGATAAATTCGCAAAAACAGAAAATACAGCAAATTACGCAAAAGAAAACAACTGCTACGAAATCGTTGATACAACAAAAGGTGGAACGGTTGTAAATCCAAAAGGAACTGTATATTTAGAAGCAAACTCAGCAACAGGATCTAAATTCTACAATCTGATCACAGCAAAACAGGATTTCATTTCTGAGAGAAGCCAGACATGGACACCAAGTTATTCTGTAGTCAATGTAACAGATGACTCTTTTGAAGTTACAACATACGATGCGGACACAGGAAAAGTATTAGATGGATCATCTTCATATAAGATCGTGAAGAAAGCAGAAGATACCAAAAAAGATGATGCGAACTCAAATACAACAAAGAAAGATGATACAACAGCAGTACAGGCAAAAAACCAGACGATTACAGCAACAGCATCTTATAAGAAGAGTGAAACATCCAAAGCATTCAAATTAAATGCAAAAACAAATGGAAATGGAAAACTCACTTACACAACATCAAACAAAGCAGTTGCAACAGTTGATGCCGCAGGAAAAGTAACAGTCAAAGGACCAGGAGTTGCCAAGATCACAGTCAAAGCAGCAGCAACTACGGACTACAAAGCAGCTTCCAAAACAGTTACAGTGACTGTAGCACCAAAGAAACAGGGTATCTCTTTAGTAAATAAGATCAAAAAACAGCTAACGATCAAATGGAAAAAGAATACGAAAGCATCAGGATATCAAGTTGTATATTCTACAAACAAGAAATTTACAGGTAAAAAGACAGTAAGAAAAGCGAAAACAACAACATCTTACAAGATCAAAGGTCTGAAAAAAGGGAAAAAATATTACGTAAAAGTCCGTTCTTACAAAACAGTAAATGGAAAACGTATTTATGGAGCCTACAGCACAGTCAAAAAAGCAACAATCAAATAGAGATGATAAAGAATTAGTGTCGTAACTTAATTTATCAGACAGAGCAAAAGCCTGCGCCCGGAATGATAGATCCGGACACAGGCATTCTCTGATTTTTCTTTATAAATAAAAGGCTACGATTTATAGAAAGAAGACAACTTATGGAAAAAGCAGTATCATGGAAAAAAATCTTGATCCTCGCAATAGCAGTGTGTTTATTTGCAGGGATCATAGTCAAATGCAATCAGTTTCAGAAAACGCCATTGGCATCTTATAAAGGACAAAAATATGAAAAAGCAGTTGTAACAAAGATCATAAAAGATAATCTTGCAGAAGACGGAAGTCGTTATGGAACGCAGAAAGTTCTGGTCAAAATAACAACGGGAACCTACAAAGGAAAAGAAAAACAGGCGATCAATCCGAGCGGAACTTTATTTGGAGCGGACTGTAAAGTAGGAGCAAGGATCATCGTGATCGTAAATAAAAGTGGAACAAATGCAGGATTTACCGTATATAGTCAGGACCGTACCATGGCAATCTATGGATTTGCGTTGATCTTTGCGGCAGTGGTATGTGCGATCGGCGGGAAGAAAGGCGTTTATGCTATTTTGAGCCTTGTATTTGCGTTTGCATGTATTATCGGTATTATGTTCCCAATGATGTATCGGGGAATTTCACCGATCGTGTTGACGATCATTGTGGCAGTGTTGACAACGATCGTAACATTAGGACTTCTTGGTGGATATTCGAGCAAAACAGTGTCTGCGATCCTTGGAACAGCGATCGGAGTCGTGATCGCAGCAGTGGCAGCGATGGCATTTGGAAAAGCAGCAGGGATCACAGGATATAATGTATCGGATATCGAAGCATTGAACTATGTCGGACAAAATACAAAGATAAAGATCGGAGAATTGCTTTTTGCCGGAATCATCATTTCAGCATTAGGAGCCGTCATGGACGTTGGTATGTCCATTGCATCTACGATTCAGGAAATTTATGAAACAGACAAAACACTGTCCATGAAACGACTTTTTGTATCAGGAATCAATGTTGGAAGAGATATGATGGGAACGATGACGAATACACTGATCTTTGCTTATGTAGGCGGTGCAATGACAACATTAGTGATCAATTACGCATATGATCTAAGCTACAGACAGTTAGCGAACTCTTATGTGATCGGAATTGAGATCATGCAAGGATTATCTGGAAGTCTTGGTGTTGTATTAACAGTACCGATCACAGCATTGATCGCATCATTTCTTGCAGTGCGCAAAAAATAAATTTTATAATTCATAAAATAAATCATAAATACGATCTATGGATTTTATAAAAAACATCTATAAATCTATTGACACAGAAAAAAATTTCATGTATCGTAAAAACATCAAAACAAGGAGAAACTAAGATGACAACAAGTAAGATGAATAATTGCACATTTTATTACTTTAGCTTTCAGGGTTATTATTTTTATCCTGACTATTTTTGTTGCAATGAATCATCGCCAAAACTTATGTCACTTTAAACCGACAGAGTAAAACATTTAAGGCATGCATTCTTGCAACAGAGTGCATGCCTTTTCTTTTTACTCAAAGAAGCAAAGGCCGCACCAGAGAAGCAGGATAGAAACGACTTGCCAGGAAAGGACGAACATCATGATTATTATTTTAAAGAAACAGGCAGAAGAAGCAAAGATCAACGCATTAAAGAAAGAGATGGAAGAGCAGGGACTGGGAATCCACGAATCCGAAGGTATTAACACAAGGATCCTTGGATTAGTGGGAGATACATCTGTTGTAGATATGCGTCATATCATGGCAAACAGCATCGTTGAAAATGTACAGCGTATTCAGGAGCCATACAAGAAGGCCAACAGAAAATTCCATCCAAACGATACAGTTGTTGATGTAAACGGAGTAAAGATCGGTGGTGGAAACTTCCAGGTGATCGCAGGACCATGTTCTATTGAGACAAAAGAACAGATCACAGAAGTCGCAAACGATGTGAAGAATTCTGGTGCAGGATTATTAAGAGGAGGAGCTTTCAAACCAAGAACTTCCCCATACTCTTTCCAGGGACTTCATGGAGAAGGATTAGAATTATTATTAGAAGCTAAGAAAGCAACAGGACTTCCAGTTGTTACAGAGATCATGGATGCAAGTCATCTTCCATTATTCGAAGATGTGGATCTGATTCAGGTTGGAGCAAGAAATATGCAGAACTTTGAATTATTAAAAGAATTAGGAAAGATCAACAAACCAATCTTATTAAAGCGAGGACTTGCAGCAACGATTGAAGAATGGTTAATGAGTGCAGAATACATTATGGCAGGTGGAAATGAAAATGTAATCCTTTGTGAGAGAGGAATCCGAACATACGAAACAGCCATGAGAAATACATTAGATCTTTCTGCAATTCCTATGATCAAGAAGAAATCCCATCTTCCAGTCATGGTAGATCCATCTCATGCAACAGGAATCAGAGATATGGTAGAGCCAATGGCATTAGCAGCGATCGCAGCTGGGGCCGATGGATTAATGGTAGAAGTTCATAATGATCCAGCCAAAGCATTATGTGATGGACCACAGTCACTGACACCAGAACAGTTTGATACATTGATGAAGAAGGTAAATAAGACAAGAGAATTCTTTCAGGCATTATAACTAGAAAAAATCTTGCTGAGAATTGTAAATTGGGATATACTATAACTAAAGAAAGAAAAAGACAACCCGGGAATCCATTGATTTCCGGGTGTTTGTCAGTTTTATAGATTCTAGGGAAAAAGGAGAGATATCTTATGAAAGTAATCGTCGGACTGGGGAATCCGGGAAAGAAATATGACAACACAAGACACAATATTGGATTTGAAGCCCTTGATTATATTGCAGACAAAGAAGGCATAAGTATAAATACAGGGAAACACAAAGCATTGATCGGAACTGGTTATATGGGAGGAGAAAAAGTCCTTCTTGTGAAACCACAGACATTTATGAACTTAAGCGGGGAAAGTCTTCGTCCAATCATGGATTTCTATAAATTAGAGCCAGAAGATTTTATCATTATTCATGATGATATCGACCTTGATGTTGGAAGACTGCGTATCCGAAGAAAGGGAAGTGCAGGGGGACATAATGGACTGAAAAGTATCATCAGTCATTTAGGAAGTATGGATTTCCCAAGGGTGAAGATCGGTGTTGGAGAGAAACCAAAAGGATATGATCTGGCAGATTATGTATTAGGACATTTTACAAAAGAAGAACAGGCAATCTTTGCGGAACGTTTTGATGAAGTGTACGATGCAGTACAGCTGATCGTTATGGGCGACATCACAGAAGCGATGAACCGCCACAATAAGAAAAAGTAGGGATAGAAAGTGTTAGAACATATATTAAAAGACGATCCGGTATACAGACAATTAAAGGATGAGGTCGAAGATTACTGTGGCCCGGTTCTTGTATCAGGATGCACCGATACAGCCAAATGGCATCTGACCAGTCTGATCGGAAATCATAAGAAAAAGCAATTTAAGATCATCATCGTACCAGACGAGAACAAAGCAAGACAATGGGTCGAGGCAAGTCATTTCTTTGGAGAAAAGGTTCAGTATATTCCAGCAAAAGATCCATTATTCTATACAGCTGATGTTCATGGAAATGCAATCGCAAGAGACCGTATGCTGGCGATCAAGCAGATCGTGGATGACAAATGTGGAACCTTTGTGATGACGATCGATGCTGTGATGGATCAGGTTGTTCCATTAAGTGATATCAAGAATCATAAGATGACGTTTAAAATGGGAGAGACACTGGAAGAGGCAACGATCGCAGAAGAATTTGTTGCCAGAGGCTACGAAAAAGCACCATTTGTTGAGGCTCCAGGCGAGTTTGCTGTGCGAGGAGGAATCATTGATATTTTCCCATACACGCAGGAAAGCCCATATCGTATCGAACTATGGGGAGATGAAATTGATTCGATCCGAAGTTTTGATAAAGAAAGCCAAAGATCCATCGAAGAAGTCGATACTCTGACCATTTATCCGGCATCAGAGATCATTTTAAACCAGCCAAGGATTGAACATGGTCTTCGAAATATGGAAGAAGATTATGAGAAGTTATCACAGAAGTTTAAAAAAGAAAAAAAATATGATCAGGAAGCCCGCCTAAGAAAAGAAATGGACCGTGTTCGTGAGGAATTAAGGGAACTTCATATGTTGATCGGAGTAGAAGGTTATCTCCCATATTTTTATGAAAATACAGAATGCATCTTAGATTATTTTCCAGAAGAAAGCATGATCTATATGGATGAACCAAAACATATCAGAGAACGTGCAGATGCATTTTATCTGGAATTCTCAGAGAGTATGAAAAGCCGTCTGGAAGGTGGGTATCTTTTGCCTAAACAGGCAAATACGGTGACAAATTATGAGAGTATTTTATATCAGATCGAGAAACATAAGATGCTATGTTATTCGATCTTATCTGCTGAGATCAATGATTTTAGAGTTGCTAGAATCTTATTTATGGATACAAAATCCATTCAGTCTTATAACAACAGTTTTGAGCAGTTAGTCAAAGATCTTACCAAATATCAGAGTAAGGACTACAGGATCGTTGTTGCTTCTCCATCTGTTACAAGAGCGAAACGTCTAAGCAGTGATCTGAGAGAAAATGGTTTGGTTGTGACATATGATAAGGACTTGAAATATGGAGTGGAAGCAGGGCAGATTGTTGTCACAGCAGGAAAGCTTCTGACAGGAATTGAATATCCGGCAGCCAAATGGGTATTGATCTCAGAAGGAGACATTTTCAAAGGAAGAGAAGAAAAAAAGCGCCGAAAGAAAGAGAAGAAAAAACAAGGAGAAAAGATCCGAAGTTTTGCAGATATCAATATCGGTGATTACGTTGTTCATGAAAAACATGGAGTCGGTATTTACCGCGGAATCGAAAAGATCACAACAGATGGGGTTGAAAAGGATTACATCAGTATTGAATATCAGGGCGGTGATAATTTATTTATTTTAGCATCAGCCCTAGATCAGATCGCAAAATACGCAAGTGCAAATGCAAGAAAGCCGAAACTTCATAAATTAGGTGGAAATGAATGGAAGAAGACGAAAACACGTGTCAAAGGTCAAGTCAAAGATATTGCGGAAGAACTCGTGCAGTTATATGCACTAAGACAGGCAAAAGAAGGATATGTCTATGACAAGGACACTGTATGGCAGAAAGAGTTTGAAGAATTATTTCCATACGATGAAACGCAGGATCAGTTAAATGCGATCGATGATACGAAAAGGGATATGGAAAGCAAGAAGATCATGGACCGACTGATCTGTGGAGATGTCGGGTATGGCAAGACAGAAGTAGCGATCCGTGCAGCATTTAAGGCAGTAGACAATGGAAAACAGGTGGCGTATCTCGTACCAACCACGATCCTTGCACAGCAGCATTACAATACATTTGCACAGAGATTTCATGATTACCCGATCACCGTACGCATGATGTCTAGATTTTGTACAGCAAAAGAGCAGAAAGAGACGATCGAAGGACTCAAAAATGGAACGGTAGATGTTGTGATCGGAACGCATCGCTTATTGTCCAAAGACATGCAGTATAAGAATCTGGGACTGCTCGTAATTGATGAAGAACAGCGTTTTGGAGTGACACATAAAGAAAAGATCAAGACAATGAAAAAAGATGTCGATGTCTTATCATTATCTGCTACACCAATTCCAAGAACCCTGCATATGAGTCTGATCGGAATCCGTGACATGAGTGTATTAGAAGAACCACCGCATGACCGAAGAGCGATCCAGACATATGTTATGGAATATAATGAAGAACTGGTCAAAGAAGCGGTCTACCGCGAAATGACACGTGGCGGGCAGGTATATTATGTGTATAACCGCGTCAATAATATCGCAGAAGTGACAGCCGAATTACAGAGATTGCTTCCAGATGCGAAAGTTGCATTTGCACATGGACAGATGAAAGAACGCGAACTGGAAGAGATCATGATGGGATTTATGAACCATGAGATCGATGTATTGGTATCTACAACGATCATCGAGACAGGACTAGATATTCCGAATGTAAATACAATGATCATTCACGATGCCAACCAGCTTGGACTGTCCCAGTTGTATCAGTTAAGAGGACGTGTCGGAAGATCGAATCGAAATGCATTTGCATTTTTGATGTACAAAAAGAACACACTGTTAAAAGAAACCGCAGAAAAACGATTACAGGCGATCCGGGAATTTACAGATCTGGGATCCGGTTATAAGATTGCAATGCGAGATCTGGAGATCCGCGGAGCAGGAAATCTTTTGGGACAGGCACAATCCGGTCATATGGAAGCAGTTGGATACGATTTGTATTGCAAGATGCTGAATGAAGCAGTCTTGAGATTAAAAGGCGAATTAAAAGACGAGGATGAATTTGACACAACACTCGATCTCGACATCAATGCATTTATTCCATCAACGTATGTGTATAATGAATATCAAAAACTGGAATTATACAAACGTATTTCATCCATTGAATCCAAAGATGAAATGGAAGATATGACAGATGAGTTGATCGACCGCTTTGGGGAAATGCCGAAAGCAGTCCACAATCTGTTATATGTTGCATATTTGAAATCATTAGCTCACCACGCTTATATGACAGATGTGAAACAAAAAGGAGAAAAAGTCTCATTTGAAATGAAACCAGATGCAGCCGTGGATGTAGAAAAAATTCCAGCGATATTAGAAGAATACAAACGTGAATTATCCTTCCAGGCAGGCAAGAATCCGACATTTGTACTGGATCTGTCAAAGACAAAGAAAGTGAAGCAGTTAGAAAAGATTGAACATTGTGTGAACTCGCTCAATTCATTGATAATCCAATAAGTTTGTGCTATAATATCGCCAGACATTAGCCTAATATAATCATAATATGAAGGAGAAAATGAAATGAAGAAATTAGCAAAGAAGTTGCTATGTTTAACTGCAGTTCTTGCGTTAACTCTTTCTTTATTTACAGGATGTAAAAGCAAGAATGAGAAGACATTATTTGAATATGCAGGACAAGAAGTAACATTCCAGGAAGCACATGTATATGCAAGAATCATGCAGTATCAGGCAGAAGCTCAGTACGGAGCATACTTCGGAGACAGCATGTGGTCTATGCAGGTCGGAACAGACAGCAAAGGAAAGAAGATCACAATGCAGCAGTCTGTCAAAGACAGCGTTATCAACCAGTTAAAACAGATCAAAGTTTTAGCAGCACACGCAGACGACTACAACGTGAAGTTAACAAAATCTGAGAAGAAGCAGATCAAAGAAAGCGTAACTGCCTTCGCAAAAGACTCAACAGGTAAGAAAGTCATGAAGAAGACAGAAGCAGATAAAGATATGATCCAGAAACTGTACGAAGAAAGCACGATCGCAAGTAAAGTTATGCAGGCGATTATCAAGAAAGCAAACGTTACAGTAACAGATGACGAAGCCAAAACTGTCAAAGTCTACAAACTTGTTTTCACAACAAAGACAACAGACAGCAAGACAGGAAAAGAAAAAGACATGACAGCCGCTGAGAAGAAAGATCAGCTAAAGAAAGCAAAATCTGCATTAAAGATGATCAAGAAAGGCCAGAGTATCAGCTCTGTAGCTAAGAAGTTCAGCGTAAACTCTGACAACGAAGAATCCTATACAAAAGGAAAAGCCACATTAGGAACAAAATTCGAAACAGCAGCAGCAAAACTTAAGAAGAACCAGGTAAGCGGAGTCGTAGAATTAGACGATGCATACGTGATCATCAAGATGTTAAATCCAAACGACACAACAGCAGCTGCATCAAACAAATCCACACTGCTTCAGGAAAAACAGCAGGCAGCATACGAGAAAGTCTACAAGAAGTGGACAAAAGATGCAGACAAGAAGTGGGATGACAAGAAGTCTGTAGATCAGGATCTGTGGAAAGAAGTTAAGTTCAAATATAAAGCTACAACAGCATCTACAGCAGCAACAACAACTACAACAACAGCGGCGAAGAACACAACAACAGCTGCGAAGAATAAATAATTATAAAAGAGTAAATAATTACAAGAAATAAAAAGACCGGAGATAACGGGAATAGTTATCTCCGGTCTTTTTGACTTTCTGTGATCACACAGGCACCGAGTTGTTCACTATTCAAATCATCACGGAATGTGTATGTTTTACCATACCAATACCGTTTTCCATACACAACTACTCAGATTTTTCAATACTGTAATTGTCCACACTATAGACTTCTGGTATATGATAAAAAATAAATAAACGACAGGAAAAGCAGCATTGGAATTTTGCCACGTTTTTTACGGATTCGCAGTCGGCTTGGTGCAATGTCTGAGCCTCAAAGAGTAAGGTATTTCAATACCTTTGAAGGCGAGTTTTGCAAGGAAAGCCGACGGATAAGCGATCTGTAAAAAACGTGTGTAAAATTCCCTAGCTGCTTTTCCTGTCGTTTATTTATTTTTTATCATATACTCAAAGCCTACAGCTGGCCAACTACATAATCAAAAATTATGCCTGAGCCTTAGCCCACTCAGCAAATTTAGCACTTTCAACCTGAGCTTCATCCATACTAGAAGCTTTCACACCATAGTAGAATTTAATCTTAGGTTCTGTACCAGAAGGACGAACGCAAACCCAAGCTCCACCTTCAAGTTCATAGTAAAGAACGTCAGAAGCAGGAAGTCCTGTAGGTTCTACGTTACCACTTTCTACATCAAGAACAGTATCTTTGCTGTAATCACGGATCTTAAGAACTTTATAACCAGCGATATCTTTTAATGGGTTTTCACGTAAATTAGCAAGCATAGCTTTCATCTTATCCATACCTTCTAATCCTGGGAAGTCCATTGCTGTGATGCTGTCTACGCAGTATCCGTATTTCTCATACATGTCGATCATAACATCCCATAATGTCTTACCTTTTGTTGCATAGTAAGCAGCAGCTTCACAAAGAGCAACTGTAGCAGAAACAGCATCTTTATCTCTTGCATATGTACCGATCAGGCATCCGTAGCTTTCTTCTAATCCGAACAGATATGTACCTTTTCCAGACTGCTCAAATCCAAGGATTTCTTTACCGATCCATTTGAATCCAGTTAATACTTCGATCAGCTTCACATTGTAAGCCTTCGCGATCTCATCGACAAGGTTTGTTGTAACGATAGATTTAACAACAGCACCATCTGCTGGAAGAGATCCAGCTTTTTCTTTCTTCTGGCTTAATACATATTCGCATAATAAAGAACCAGACATATTACCTGTTAAAGGAATATATTCTCCGCTCTTAGCATCTTTTACATATACACCTAAACGGTCAGCATCAGGGTCAGTAGCAAGAACAAGATCAGCATCTTTTTCTTTGGCAAGAGCAAGACCTAATGCAAATGCTTCTTTTGCTTCTGGGTTTGGATAGCTGACTGTTGGGAAGTCACCATCTGGAAGTTCCTGTTCTGGAACAACATATACATTCTTAAATCCAAGATCGTCAAGTACGCGACGTACTGGAAGATTACCTGTTCCATGGAGAGGAGTATAAACAATCTTTAATTTGGAAGCCATCTCATCGATGGAAGCCTGGTTGATCACCTGTTTTTCAACTTCTGCGATATAAGCGTCATCAACTTCTTTACCGATCACTTCATATAAACCTGCAGTTACGGCATCTTCTTTAGACATTGTCTTGCAAGTTGAAATGTCAGTGATCGCATTAACTTTCGCTGTAACACCTGAAGCATGAGGATCTGTAAACTGAGCACCATCTTCCCAGTATACTTTGTATCCATTGTACTGAGGTGGGTTATGGCTGGCTGTTACGTTGATACCAGCGATACAGTCTAAATGTCTTACGGCAAATGATAATTCTGGTGTTGGACGTAAGGATTCGAAGATAAATGCTTTGATTCCGTTAGCAGCAAGAGTGCGGGCTGCTTCGTCAGCGAATTCAGGAGACATATGTCTTGAATCAAATGCGATAGCAACACGTTTCTTATCTGTTCCCTGTTCTAAGATATAATCAGCTAATCCTTGAGTAGCCTTTCTTACAACATAAATATTCATACGGTTGATACCAGCACCGATGATTCCACGAAGTCCAGCAGTACCAAATGCAAGATCTGCGTAAAAACGTTCTTTGATTTCATTTTCATCGTTCTCGATGGCTGTTAATTCTTTTTTTGTATCTTCATCAAAATAAGGATTAGAAAGCCATTCCTGATAAGTTTCTTTGTAGTTCATAAATTACTCCTCCTTTAAGTTATAAAAATGCCTTTTGTTTAATTATACCTTAAAACTCATGAAAAAACATTATAAATTTGTACATATTTTTCGAGGAAAATCGAGCGAGCTTCTTTATTGTGAATAAACTCCTCTAATTTCTCGATATATCGTGGAGAAATCCAATGTTTTTTGTGTGCCATATACTGATTCGAGATCTTCCAGAATTTTTCCGGAAATAAAAACAATCCATACAGGCATAAAAGATCATCTTTTGACAAAGGCATAAAGCGGTCATAGTTTGATAAAAAGGTTTCACAAAAGGCAAAATTATAATTATTTTTCTCAAGTGCCTTCTTTAAGAAATAATAAACATCCAGAATCGGATATCCATGGTAAAAATGTTCAAAATGGATCGTAGCAGGGGCAGAGGATGTCATGATGATATTATGGTGGTTATAAGCCCCATGACACCATCCACGGCGAGAAGGTGTGGTTTCATTTAAGATTTGGATGGAACGCTCCATCTGTTCCCAGAAGGCTTTCGTCTGTTCCAAAAATAAATATTCAAAAATCCCTTTCTTTTTGCGTTTGCGTATGTAACGTGCAATGCTTTTTAATTCCAAATATTTTTGCTCATAATATGTGGAAATGGATGTATATTTTCTAAGATTTTCAGATGAAAAAGAAATAGCAAGACAATGATTATGAAAGCTTGCGAGATTTTCTGCAGAAGATCTGATATCTTTTAAAGCATGAATATCACATTCCGTACCCAAATAAGTTTTTCTAAGCGCAAATGTTTCGTAATACCGGTCAAAAGTAAGAAAATATCCGTCTTTATTTAAAATGTACTGGTCGGTTTTATAAAAATGATGGTCATGCATTGCCAAAGTCCATTCAGAAACAGCACAAAGACGTTCTTCTGATAGAGAAGTCTGGGATAAAGCATAGACATCATTTTCCCCAAAACACAAAACACAGCCTCGGCCCCGTCGAGTATGAGAGACAGAAATATCATATTGATCCAGTAGTGCCTGATATTTTTCGTTCAACATAGATCCTCCTTTATGTTCTACCTCTAATGATATGAAAATAAGACTAGGAATATGATAGAAACTTGCCATGAAAGTATAAATAGGATATACTGAACTTATCTCAGAAAGGAGTACATGAACTATGAGAAAAAGATTTTTATTAATTTCAACAATCATCGTGCTAAGCGCATTTACATTTGCAGCTTGCGGAAAGAAGAGCCCAAGCAGCCCTGAATCAACAAACAGCGAAACGACAACAGCAGAACCTACAACAGAAGAAAACACAGAAAAAGATACGACAGAAGAAGAAAAACCAGTTGCAACAGCAACATCAGAAGAAAGCACAAAAGAACAGACAAAGACAACAACAGCAACAAAGAAAGATGAACAGGCCAAACCAAAGAGTGCAACAGGTACTTATAATGGATTTGCAGACACAAGTTTTGTAGAGATTGAGATGTCTGACGGAAGTTACCAGACATTTATGGTGAATGATGAAGACCTTGTGAATAAATTAAATGATATGGACGAAGGAACTAAGATCACATTTACATATGGAGCTGTGGAAGGACAGGCGAATATGGAGATTCTTTCTATTGAATAATTTAGTTTTTTATCTATCTGAATAAAGAAATAATAGACTCAACATAAATAAAAACCGAGGATAAAGGGATATTTATGTTGGGTCTGTTTTTTTAATAGGAGAGCGAGAATTCCCTAAATATCCACAAATTCCTAATGAAATAAAACATAATAAGAAAATAACATATTTGATAAATAACAATAAAATGGTGTTATCTTTAAAAGTAGATGAAAAAAATTATCTTCTTATTAAGCAGATACAAAGGTGTGAGAATATCAATCAATTAATGTGGATGTTATTAATAAGTGTAACTATTGCGGTCGGGATTTTTTTTGTATATATGATGTTTTATACCTATAAAAATGCAGAAGAATCACAATTCGAAATAACTAAAATTAAATATGGATCAATTCCAGAAATTATTTTTTTAATATCATTAATTCCCAACTGGTGGCTGTTTTCAGTAAATCAAAACAATACCTTTATTATGATAACAATTGTTAAGTTATGGATGATTTGGACATTTTGGATATTACCAATAATTATTATAAGTCGTTTTTTGATAAATCCTGTAGATCATTATGGATTTGGAGGGCCGTATTCAAAAAAAGTATTTCGACTATATGTGTATTAATAGCTAATATATGTTTGGGAGCATTTTCAGAAATAAACATGAATAGAAATACTATAGTTATTGGCTTAGCATTAATGATAATAATTTTTATTTTTTCGCATTGTTATTTAAAAAATAAAGTGTCCAAGATAGTAAGAGTTAGTTTTGAGATAATGGTTAGTATGTATGGTTTCTTTTTCTTATTTTTAATTTCTTATTTGAAGAGTTTTTGATTTATTATTGGGAGTACTTAGAACGTACACTTAAGATATTATAAAAAAGAAAGTTCAATGGCACAGGTTTTCTTTTTTAGTTAATGTCTAGCTAACCGTTGAACAATAACAATGAAAGAAGTATGTTATGTTGTTAATGGAGTAAGTCTTGACATAAAAAAATGAAATGATATTCTAATAATAGAAAAAGGTGCTACCGATATGACGGTCACCTGATATTTAATGAATCAAAAAATGATCGCTTAAATTGACAGGTTTAGGGCGATCATTTTTCTGTCTTGGCCCCTTTTCCAGAAGTAGTTCTTGCTGCAGTTCTCTTTTGTATTTGTAATATGATGTTTTACAGATTCGTGCCAACGTCCATGTTTCTTTGTCTGTCAACGTTCCGCCAACCTTAAGGTCCCTGGGACCTTAAGAAATCACAAGCTCCTGCAGGTAAAAAAATATGCGTTGTTAAAAGAAAATATGTTATGATGAAAGAAAAACAGAAAGGATATTAATATGACAAAGATTAAATTAACAGATAACCTTTCATTATCTCAGATCATCCGAGGTTTTTGGAGACTGGATACTTGGGAATTATCAACAGACGAACTTATTGATAACATGAAATCAAGCATAGACTTAGGTGTAACATCTTTTGATACAGCAGAGATTTATGCAGATACTTTATGTGAATCTCAGATAGGTGAAGCATTTGCCAAAGATCCGGCATTAAGGGGAAAAGTAGAGCTGATTTCAAAAACAGGAATTTACAAACAAGAAATTAATGGAGAATCATTTGGGTATTATAATACAACTTATGATAGAATCGTACGATCCTGTAAAGAAAGTCTTCAGAGATTACATACAGATTATCTTGACCTATATTTAATTCACAGAGAAGACCCTCTTTTAGATCCATGGGAGGCAGGCAGAGCAATGCTGGATCTGAAGAAAGAAGGGCTGATCAAAGAAATCGGAGTGTCAAATTTTGATCCATTTAAATTTGATGCAATGAATAAAGCGGTTGACGGAGCACTTGTAACGAATCAGATTGAATGGAACCCAGTATGTTTTGAACATTTCAATTCTGGAATGATGGATTATTTGACAGTTAATAAAATTCATCCAATGATATGGTCACCACTTGCAGGAGGAAGATTATTTCAAGAAGATGATCTACAATGTAAGAAAGCAATGGATAAGATCAAAGAAATCGCTGAGAGACATAACTGTGAACCAGATACGATCGTGTATGCATGGATCATGTATCATCCAGTACAGGCAATGCCGATCGTTGGAAGCAGAAAGGTTGAGAGGATTGAATCTGCAGTGAAAGCAATGGATGTTAAATTAGAGCATTATGAATGGTACGAGATTTATGCAGCAAGCGGACAGCAGCAGATAAGATAATGAATAAAATGAATGAAAATAGAAAAATCGTGTTAGATACTTTAAATGAGCAGAACATCGAATATGAAATGTTTGAACATCAAGCGGTATACACAGTCGATGAAATCGAAGACTCTGACCTGTGGAATCATGAGAATGGAATAGGTGCTAAGAATTTATTTTTACGAGATGGCAGCGGAAAGCATCATTTTCTTGTGATCATTCGGGAAGACAAGCAGGCGGACCTTAAGAAAGTAAGAGATGAGATTGGAAGTTCCAGACTAAGTTTTGCCTCAGCCGAGCGTCTAATGAAATATTTAAATATTGAACCCGGATCTGTTTCGCCGTTAGGCGTTTTGAACGATCAGGAATGTGTGATTCCGGTATTCTTTGACGAAGATCTGAAAGAATATGAATACATTGCAGTCCATCCAAATGATAATACAGCAACGATCTGGATGAAACTTGCTGATCTTGTGAATGTCATAAAGTTGCATGGAAATCAAGTAAAATTTATCAATGTGGAATAAAATTCATGAATAAGAAAAAGAACACAAGATTCTTTGATTTTTTGAGAATTGAGGACTATAATGTAGCCAATATAAAGAGTCAAAAGAATAAAGAGAAAGAAGGCAACGAACAAGATGAGTTATTATAGTGTGAATTTACCAAGTTATACGATCGGAGAGGGATGTTATAAAGAGATTCCGCATACAACAAGATTTTATGGAAAAACAGCTGTTGTGATCGGTGGAAAGATTGCGATGTCTAAAGCAAAAGATAAGATCTTAGAAGGAATCAAAGATTCCGATGTAGAAATCCTTGATTTTATCTGGTACGGTGGTGATTCCACCTATGAAAATGGTAACGCATTGATCGACATGGACGTTGTCAAGAAAGCAGACATGATCTTCGCAGTCGGTGGAGGACGTGCCTGTGATACATGTAAATATGTGGCAAATGAAATGGATAAACCATTATTCTGCTTCCCAACCGTAGCATCAAACTGTGCATCTGTCACAGCAATCTCTGTAATTTATAACCCAGATGGATCATTCAGAGAATATTACTATCCAAAGAATGCAAACCATACATTCATCGAATCATCCATCATCGCTGATTCACCAGAAGAATTATTATGGGCAGGAATCGGAGATGCATTAAGCAAAGAATGTGAAGCAGTATTTGCATCCAAAGAAGACGAATTATCCCATACACCAATGATGGGAGTACAGCTAAGTAAGATCTGTACTACACCACTTGTTGAATATGGAAAGAAAGCATTGGACGACTTAAGAGCGAATAAAGTATCTTATGAATTAGAACAGGTAGCGTTAGACATCATCATCAGTACAGGATTAGTATCTAACATGGTAAGTGCAGCACCAAAATATTACTATAACTCAAGCCTTGCACACTGTGTATATTACGGATCAACCGTTACAAAAGGCGGAGAAAAACATTTACATGGAGAAATCGTATCATTAGGTGTGCTATGCCTGTTAACATTCGGAAAAGAATACGAAGAAAGAGAACGAATCGCAAAATTCAACTTAAGTATGGGATTGCCAGTATGCTTTGAAGACATTGAGATCACAGAAGATGATTTTGATGCAATGGCAGAGAAAGCAATGACCACTACAGAATGGGACTTCAAACCTGAGAATGCTGGGGTTACGAAGGAAAGCTTTATTCAGTGTATGAAAGAAACAGATGAATATGGTAGAAGTATAAAATTTTAATTTGTAAGTTGGCCAACTATAAATTATAAATTTGATATGGGTGTCAAAACATAATAATTATCGCCCATAGAAATCTATGTTCCTTGAAAATTTCTTATAAAACAACAAATATCCATTGTTAGCTCTGTTTTGGGGTAATAACCCACACCACTGTTTCTGCTCTATTAACTGATCTGGGGAATTAAGGCGCACTGACCCACACTGTTCAGATATCCAAACAGCTTCTTGAAGTTCAGGGCTGCCAGTTTTATCCCAAAACGGAGTTTAGTGGGGAGAAGCCCTCTTACCGGCATATGGTCTATCTGGTATTTCCTCCACAGGATGGATGGGATTGTTTCCACTCCGTTTCTGATCCGGGACAATTCCTTATATTTTTCTGTCTTCATTTTCCTTTGTGTCTTTGCTCTGTCAGAGGATTTTTTAGACAGAAAAACCACACTGGTCCTTTAAACATCTTGGGGTTGCACTGGTCACGGTGTGGACAGTTTTCACATTTGTTTTTTGGAAATGATATCCTGCATTGTCCAGTCTGGTTGATATAATTGCAGCGTTTGTATTGTCCCTGCCGCTATAGGCCCCATCTGTTATAAGCACTGTTGGCTCCTCTGTTTTTTCCATGGATTCAACAGTTTCCACAATGTTTGCTGTATAACCACGGTTTTGTTTCCCCTCTTTTTCACGGTAAGTTGCATCCGGGTCAGAGGGATTCTGCAGGATTTGGGAACCCATAGCTCCATCTTCTTTGGTTTTCAGCCGTCTCGTACCGGATTCTTCCACAACCGTCTATTCTTTTAAAACACGCTCCTGAAGTGGAAGTTTGAATTGCAATTAACACGAAAAGTTATTGTTCACTGTAACATTCCGCGAGGTGTTTTTTTTGCGAACAAAGTTCACAGAAAACCCGAGAATTGCGGCGCGAAGCGTGTTACTGTGAACGGTAACCACGAAAAAGATTTTCGTGAATTATGATCTTGGAAAATATTGACCGCTTATAATAAGATTAGTATAATGATGTAAAAATATAACGACTCAAAGGGAAAGTCTGACAATATAGCTGAAGCAGAACTTTTGGACACGTTATAATGGGAAAGGAGTGGAAGGAAAAAGAAAAATTAACAGCATCACAAAATGAAAAAACCAAATAATCAGGAGAAAAATCAAAGTGAAAAAGACAAGAAACATTTTAGTAAGCTTATTGGCATGCCTTTTCGTAATCCTGGCAGTACCTACAGCAGTAAGCGCAGCAGCAAAGGCACCTCAGTGCCCGAAGAAACAGACTCTGGAGTTTTATAATGCTTATATTAGTGGAAATGAAATGCCCACAGAAGGAGATGGATATATTTATATAAAGAATTTATCCAGGTCCGCTGTAATCACAAATGTAAAATCATCTAACAAATATTATACCGCATCAAAAGCAGCTGGTCTTAACGCTATTTTTGTACAAACGACATCAGATTCCGATTCCATACATGATGTAAAAGATGGCGAAAAAACAAAACTCCGTTTTACAGTAAAACAGAATGGAAAGAGCTATAACCTGTCTTGTACCGTAACATTCAAAAAGCACTCTCGAGTATTTAAAAGTGTAAAGATCGGCTCCAAAAATTATGCTGCTCTTGCAAAAGACCATTGGACGGTAAGGGATAAAGGAACTGCTCCAAAATCAAAAGTAAAGATTACTGTTAAAACTGTCAAGAATTATAAGGTGGACAGTATTGAAATCTTTTATAAAAATAAATCCAAAAAGATAAAAAATGGTAGAAAGGTTTCTTTAAAAAATGCCACAACAATTTGTATAAACTATCATATAACAGCAAAACCCAAATATTATAAAAGGCCAACTGCAGGTTACAGAGGTTACTTCTTTGGCGGAACTGTTAAGAGTCCATTGTATGAATCTTTTTATCTAGAATATGAGGATAATATATTGGCTCCTCAATGATGTAGAAAAATAGCCAATAACGACGGGCTATCCCTATGCCCGTCATCCCCTTATTGAGAAAACCATGGACGATCACCACAAAAGATTCCGATTTCAGCACTGAATTACAAGATTGGAAAACTTGAGTGGGGGTGTATGTTAAATGTTATTATTTTTCAATTTTTGTAGTGGTAGACAGTGTTTATTATAAATACCAATACAGTAAAACATACACACTGTGTGGTGGTTTGAATAGTGTTTCGTTGTATGAGTCAGAAAGAAGATAAGAAGAAATATTTATAAGAAAAAAGGATGACAACATGAGCACTTTTTGAATGCGTTTTTTACAAATTCGCAGCGCCCTGTGG